>OASD01000617.1_pt1 | contig 13190 bp, 9 predicted proteins | sample 1475531 | NCBI WGS metagenome assembly OASD01 (sample SAMEA3360668, study PRJEB22359) | human gut metagenome | biome: ENVO:urban biome; feature: ENVO:human-associated habitat; material: ENVO:feces | place: Bangladesh | collected 2011
AAGTGCGTTTGAATTGTTGCGTACTCATAAAGTTCTTATGATGATTAACGGCTTACTGCCGATGTCTACCGCAAAGGTAGCAAAAATGAGACTGTTACGAAGCTTTCCTCGGGTGGAAATGTTTCTTTCCAACGTTGGAAAAACAAATTTCCTAGGGAGGAAACGAAAAGCGCCCACGGAGGTATGAAATGATTCTTCGGACTTATGAGTTGGTTCTTCCGAAGTTTCATTTCATTCTTCCGAGGAAATGACTCTCGCCTCGGTGGGGAACTTTCGTTTTCCACCGAGCTATTGGGAGATCCCTCCGTGGAGGTTTAGATGAGTAGTCTGGGAGGAGCCCCCGAAGTGCTAAGGTTTAGAGGCGCTTTGCGCTGGGAGAGGGGGAAAGAGCGTCTCTAGCACTCGCCTCATGGTGCTGCGGGTTGTGGCGCGATTACGCATATTGTTGGCGAGGAGGGAGACGCAGTAGGTGTGGCCGTTGTAACTGACGTAGCCAGCAAAGTTTTGCACGCCTCGTATGGAGCCACTCTTGAAGTAGGCGGTGATCCTCGACGCTGGCATTAGGCTACGCACCGTACCTTGGCGTCCAACTTGTGGTAAGGAGAGGATGAAGGGATCGGAGGTGGGCAGTGGTAGCTGGTAGACCTGTCTCAGAGCGACTGTCAGGGCATAGGGCGATAGCTTGCTACGGGGCGATAGTCCAGAGCCGTCGTAGAGTTCCAGCTGATCGGCGGGGAGGGCGCAGGTCTCTCGCCAGTAGTTCATCTCCTGCCTTAGCGCTTGGCTCGTTGAGGTGCACTCGCCCTGCTGCACCGTGCCAAAGTGGTTGCCGATGCTGCGGAGGAGAGCCTCTGCGTAGAGATTGACGCTGTGAAAGTTGCAGGTGCGTATCAGCTCACCGAGATGAGGACTCAGGTAGATGTCGAGTAGGGTGGTGAGTACTGGAGCGGACCGATCGTAGTAAGCGACGCTCTGGCACTCGGAGAGCTCTACGCCCCGCTTCTTGAGGTGTTCAGATAGTTGCAGAGCAAGCGCCATGGCGGGGTTGCTCAGATCGCAGGCGATGACCTGACGCTTAGAACTACCTCGAGCTAAGCGCCCCGAGAAGCGACGGGTGGTGCGGGACTCTCTATCTGCAGATATGGCGAGCTGATTGCCACGCTTGACCAGCTGGATGTCCATCTGCCACGCATGACCTGGAGTGGAGGGGTAGAGGACGGTGGGTGCGGTAGCTCCTTTTGCCACATCCTGTGCGGAGATGCCTACCTGCATGATGTTGTCGCAGAGGTTGACCCCATAGAGCGCTGGCGCATAGCGTCGGCCCCAGTCCTCACGAGGCCACGCCTCTAGATAGCCCTCGTCGCAGTAGGCCGAGGCGTCGACGACGATGCGACCACGTATCCGACGGATGCCCGCCTTTTGCAGTGCTAGGTAGACTTGATCGTAAAAGATCCCCTTGCGACGTGGGTAATGCTTTGACTCAAGCGAAGGGTCGCCATGCCCTACGATGATGAGGTCGCCATCTAGCACGCCATCGCTTGTGATGGAGCCTCCGTAGCCGATCTCAGTGGGAAACTGATAGTCGGCTCCTAGCGCTATGAGCGCTGTGGCGGAGGAGAATATCTTGGTCACCGAGGCTGGTGTAAAGCGCTCCGTGGCACGGAAGCTCAGGAGTGGCTCCGCTTGATCAATGCGCCATACGGAGACCCCGTAGCGAGCCTCTCCTCGCTGCTCCGCCTGCTGGAGTAGCTCTAGAGTCTGGGAGACATTGAGTGTGTCCTCTTGTGCCGGTCCCTGCAGGGGGAGTAGCAGTAAGAGTATAGCGTATAGCGTAGTGGATCGTAGTTTCATCACTGTGGGTCAAACGAAACGAGAGCAAAGTGTACCCGAAGACTCACCTTGCTCTCTTTTTGAGTTATCTATCTTTCGCTCAAAGGGGATTGGAGCTCCCGCTTTGAGGCAGTCGTGTGCGTGCTAGTACTTTAGCGCCTGTCCTGGACGTAGTACGGCGCGTGAGGACATATTGTTTGCCTTGCAGAGTCGGCTTACGGAGATTCCTGTCTTCTTGGCAATGCTTGAGAGGGTGTCACCCTTCTTGACTCGATATATCTGTGGGGCACGCGAGGCTGAGGCGCGGTTCTTCTTCGCTTTTGTCTTGTACTTAGCGTCTGATGACGTCTTGCTCTGAGCGTTGCTATCATCGTAGGCATAGGTCTTGTAGCCCCTAGGAGCAACGAAGGTGTAGTAGTCACGCTGGGGAGCGCCTACGCCGAAGTCTATGATGAGTGCGGGATTGATGTCGATGCCTAGGAAGCGGGTCTCGAAGTGTAGGTGTGGACCTGTACTACGACCCGTGCTACCGCCCTTGCCGATGACCTCACCAGCCTTGACGATCTGCCCCTCCTGCGCGATGCAACGACTCATATGTCCGTAGACAGTCTCGAGGCCGTTGGGGTGACGTATGACGATGTAGTTGCCGTAGCCACCACGCTCGAAGCCACGGATGCGTACCTTGCCGTCGAAGGCGGCTCGTACGTTATCGCCTGTGCGGAGTGCTATGTCGATGCCCTTGTGCTCGCGACGATAGCGTGCACGGTAGCCATAGTTGGATGTGACACGGATAGTACCCTCTAGAGGCATAACGAATCCCGAGCAGTCAATATCATATGTAGCGGGGACACGTGGGCTACTTTTACCCGCAAAGGGGTTTACCCAGTCAGTCCACGAGTCTTCGCCATATAGATCTATTGCAGGGTATTCGAGAGCCTCTCTCTCGAGTGCGCGCTCCATCTCAGCGTCGGATATACGCGTCTCGGCATCTCTTGCCGTCATAATGCCATAGCCATCGGCTAGCAGATTTCTACCACTGAGGGAGTCGCGTGCGGTTACAACCCTCGTCGGGGATACCCTCCTAAGTGGAGGAGATGAAGTCTTGTGGGGTGTCTGGGCTGCTAGCTGAGTGCAAGCTACCAGGATAAGTCCCACGAAGGCGACAAAGCTCTTACTTTTACTTGTCATAAAGTCTAGATTGATAAATGATGTGCGTCTGTCGATATTCTGTGGATTAAAAGGAACTGATACACAGTAGATAGCTTCTCTCGTACCTGTCACTTACGGTGGAAAACAATACCTACTTTCTCGCCAAAGGTCGGAATAAATTTCGAAACAGCCAAATTTCGGCTCGACGAATTTATGCCGTTTGCCCCCTAAGGCTGGCTATAATACAACGATTGCAAGGGAAGATTATTGTTGCGACAAGAGCCTTGTCGCGTAAGTCTATATTAAAAAAAGAGCCCCCACGTCAGTCTTGCGACTGGTGTGGGGACTCTCTAGTTGTCTAGCGGGGAGTGATTACTTCAGACCGAGCTTCTTAGCAATAGCTGCGGGGATAGCATCACGGTGTACGACGATATTCATCGTGCGACCAGCTACGTAGTTCTTAGATACGTACCAGATGCCATTGTACTTACCAGTCTCACCCCAAGAGTTCTTGATCATATAGAAGATACGACCGTTTTGGTTCTTAGCCTTGCCGATCATAACCATACCGTGGTCGTCGGTGAGGGTATAGTTGTCAAAGCCCTCCTGGCGGAACTCCTGTGTCGGATTGATCTCGGGGCAGTCAGCGCGATTGATCATACGACGGATCTCGGCAGCCTTGTCGCTGTAGCTGAGGCCTACCCAGCGTGCCTGGTCAGAGCCCTTCGTCTCGATAGCCTCTACGTCAGCCAGTACGCCGATACCGTCACGGGTGAAGCCTACCTCGCTGACGTCAGCGCCCCAAGCGATGGGGTAACCCTTTTCAATTGCATTGTCAATGACCTGCATGAGTTCATCGATGGGCAGATTCCACGAGCTAGACCAGCGCCAGTTGTCCTCGATCTCGATCGGGAAGGCGGTGTAGAAGGGGTGGTGTGTGTAGCTCGTCAGTGAGACATAGTCGCTAGCCTTGATGCCGAGGCTCTCAGCAAAGCTCTTCGGCGTGTAGCGCTTGCCCTTGTAGGTAAACTCCTTAGGTAGCTCGCCTAGATAGGTGTCTACGACTTTGTTGAAAGCGCCCTTCCATGCGGTGGAGAGACGACCGTTGTGGTTCTCTACGACAGCGTCGAGCATTCCCTTGAGGACAGCCTCTAGCTCGCTGTGTGCGTTCTTTTTTGTGCCGTAGTTAAGACCAGTCATAAGCTCCTCGGGTACGGCTCCGTAGTTGTCGAAGACATAGAGTACATCGTAGAAAGATCCACCCTGAGCGAGGTTGCCCTTGCCATGTAGACGGACGTACTTCTCAGCCTTGTCACGGTAAGTGTGGTTGACGACAAACATATCGGAGAGGTCTACCTCGGGGCCACCCTTACGGAGTATCTCAGATTCAAGGAAGCCAGTCGTAGAGTAAGACCAGCAGGTACCACTGTTTGCCTGATCCTTGATAGAGGTGATGGGTAGCTGCTTGATAATGGTAAACTCGTTGCTCTCGCCTTCAGTCTGGGGCGTCTGTGCCACCATAACGAGACCAGAGAGGAGTGTGAGGAGGAGTAGAGAGAGTTTTCTCATAGCTTATTCCTGTTTTATAGTTAGAAAATGAATTGTCAGTGAAGCGGTCGTCAAGACCGTCACAAAGATACAAATAAAAAACTGGAGACAAAAGGATCCTCCGCCGTAATAGCCCAAGTTTTACGGAGGTGTCGTGTAATGGACGTTAGACGCGGGCTGTAATACTTAGGCTATGGGCGTTGCGACCACAGGTCTAGCCCCTTTGATGTGCCACGCCTCCAGATAAATTGATGAGACTCATGCAAGCGGTAGACTGACGGTGCGTGCACCGGAGTGTCCCCCTCGCTGCGCGCTACATTACCTTTGCACTGTCGATCAACGTAACATCAGAGGTCGAGGTAGATGTCTCTTAATCATGCCTCGGATACATTTGAGAGCAATGAAAAAAGCATCCCCGAGGGACTGAGTTTCCCTCGGAGATGCTTAGGATCAGTCTGACGGTCATGCTGTGTCAGACTATAATTGGAGAGCTAACGGTTGAGAACGATCACCTTTGATCCATTGACGATGTAGATGCCATCGGGTAGATCCTGCAAATCGTCTGAGAGGCGTATGCCCTGGAGGTTATAAACACCAGAACTCTCTGCGGACTGAGTAGGCGTAATAGGCTCAATGGCATTGTCCTTGTCTCGCGTGATGGTAACTAGGTCGGTGACTGCCTTGCCCTCTGCGTCACAGAGGTTGTAGAGGTCGCTCTTGTTTTTGACCCACTTGGTGTTGCTGGGGGCTGTGATAGAGCATTTGGTGAAGGTGGGCTCTGCGTCTAATGATCCAAAGCTACCCCCATCGACTCCTCCCTGGGTGCGTACGCTACAGTTCTCAAAGGCCCACTTGCCACTCTTGATCCCGTACAGGGCGCCCTTAACCTCGAGGGAGCAGTCGCGTACGGTTATCTTACCCATGTTTAGGATCCCGTAGCGATAGGACTCCTTGCCTGTAGAGGTGCCAGTAACCTTGAGGCTGCCCTCGCCTGTAATGGTGATGCTCTCTCCATTGGCTATGCCACCGCTCTGCTGGGAGGTTATACTGTTCTCTCCGATGAGGTTGATGGTCAGCCCTTTGGTCATGTTGTAGAGTCCACGGGCGCTACCCCAGCCGTTCTCAGCCTTTGCGTTGAGGATGGTTGCTCCATCGAGTGTTAGGGTGTTGCTCTCAGGATCGTAGCTTGCTTTGCCCGTCACGCCCTCTATGGCAGAGAGGTCTGCACAGTTGTCAGAGGTGACCTGTACACCTGCGACATAGAGCTTGTACATCTCTAGTTCTTTTTCTTTCGTGATGGTGACTAGGTCGGTGACTGCCTTGCCCTCTGCGTCACAGAGGTTGTAGAGGTCGCTCTTGTTTTTGACCCACTTGGTGTTGCTGGGGGCTGTGATAGAGCATTTGGTGAAGGTGGGCTCTGCGTCTAATGATCCAAAGCTACCCCCATCGACTCCTCCCTGGGTGCGTACGCTACAGTTCTCAAAGGCCCACTTGCCACTCTTGATCCCGTACAGGGCGCCCTTAACCTCGAGGGAGCAGTCGCGTACGGTTATCTTACCCATGTTTAGGATCCCGTAGCGATAGGACTCCTTGCCTGTAGAGGTGCCAGTAACCTTGAGGCTGCCCTCGCCTGTAATGGTGATGCTCTCTCCATTGGCTATGCCACCGCTCTGCTGGGAGGTTATACTGTTCTCTCCGATGAGGTTGATGGTCAGCCCTTTGGTCATGTTGTAGAGTCCACGGGCGCTACCCCAGCCGTTCTCAGCCTTTGCGTTGAGGATGGTTGCTCCATCGAGTGTTAGGGTGTTGCTCTCAGGATCGTAGCTTGCTTTGCCCGTCACGCCCTCTATGGCAGAGAGGTCTGCACAATTGTCAGAGGTGACCTGTACACCTGCGACATAGAGCTTGTACATCGTCTGCGCACGGCTGGTTAGTGCGGTCAGCGAGAGTAATAGCGTGACGATTGTCACATGAAGTAGTCTTGTCTTCATAAGCTTTCATGCCTCCCTGCTACCTCCTCCTGTTTTACAGGCTCTATCTTCAATAGAATTAGCCTCAGGTGTGGAGGACACCGTATCGAAGGCTTGGGTGTAAGGTTGAGATTATTGAAATAAAGAGAGGAAGGCTACACCTCCTCAGAGATAGATGCTATCCAAGGAGGTGTGAGCCAACGGCTTACTTAAAGAGTCTAACTGTGAATCCGCATTTCTTAGGATTGCTGTTCCCTGAGTCAGCACAGTGGCTATAGTAGCCCATACGCCAGCCACGATCATCGTTTTGCTGATCGACAGCCCAGTAATAACCGCTCGTATTAAGGAGTCGGATACCTTCTGGGGCTTTCCAGCCACAAGATGGGAAGATGCGTATGATATCTCCTTCCTTAGGCTCCCAGTATGTTTCATTAGAGATCTCTTCGATAACCATGCCTTGCTGGACAGGACGACAGGTTATCCTCATCATCATGCTCTGATCGTTCTTGTCTTCGGGGTTGACGATGTATTCATATCTCCATGCTGAGAGTAGGTTAGTGCCCTTGAAGCGGAGAGCGTAAGTTGCCTTGATGTCACCTGACGATTCGGAGTAGTAATCGTTGCTAGAGGTGACCTTAGTGCCATGTATCATGACAGTCTCCTTGACATCTCGGAAGTCACAGTTATGGTCAAACTCAACGAAGGTAGGATTCCCTCTGTACTTAGGCACGATGGCTTGCCACTCGGCTATCGTGGGTAGGTGATACTGTTCGCCTGCGATGGTGATGGCGGCAAACTTCTGGACAGCCTCTGGGAATGCGAAGTAACCACTGACATTATTGGCCTGAGAGGTTACAAAGGCATCACCAGCCTGATTGACATTGTACTCGGCTACATAGGCTAGCGGAAGGTCTAGATGGATAGCCTCTCGATGTATGGTGAGTTGCTGAGTGAGTGTGGGGTGATCAGTCACGATAGCCTCGAGGACAAAGTCGGCTTCACCGCTACCACTCTTTATGACGAAGCTCTTCTGAGCATTGTCAATGGTGATCTCAGAGGCATTGCCTTCTTTGAGACTGATCGTAAAGTCGTCCGAGGTGAGTTGCTTTTTGCTGAGGATCGACCCATCGGGAGCTATCTCCTCGAGGATGCCCTCGACACGCCCCGTTCCACCCTCTCCGGTAAATGTATTTGGGGTGGCTGTGAAGGTCGCCTTGAAGGTGCTTTGATTAGTGGGCTCGTTGGGCTCTTTAGGATTGCAAGAGACGATTAGAGCAAAGCACATGAGCAATGGAAGAATTCGTTTCATAGAACTGCGTAGTTGTTTATATGTAAGTGTAGGGCAAAAATACAAAACGAATTAGATAAAAGCAAGAGACGCACCGTCCCTCATCTGCAGACAGGGACGATGCATCTCTTGAGTGTATTTCTTTATTTGTTTCTGGAGCTTAGCGACGCTTACTACTCCTCTTTTGCTTCCTTGCTTGTGCACGACCTAGGCCTCCGCCTTGCATCTTGCGCATCACTTTGCTTACCTGGTCAAACTGCTGGATGAGCCTATTGACCTCGGCAACGGAGGTGCCACTGCCGTCGGCGATACGCTTGCGACGTGACCCATCGAGGAGACTAGGCTTGGCGCGCTCCTCGGGAGTCATGGAGTGGATGATCGCCTCGATGCCCTTGAAGGCGTCGTTGCTGATGTCGAGATCCTTGACCATCTTGCCGACACCTGGGATCATGGAGACGAGATCCTTTAGGTTACCCATCTTCTTGATCTGAGCGATCTGAGCGAGGAAGTCGTCAAAGTCAAATTGATTCTTGGCGATCTTGGCCTCTAGGCGCTTGGCCTCCTCCTCATCGTACTGCTGCTGTGCTCGCTCGACGAGGGAGACGATATCACCCATGCCGAGGATACGATCCGCCATACGGGAGGGGTGGAAGACCTGAAGAGCCTCCATCTTCTCGCCGGTACCGACGAACTTGATCGGCTTGTTGACGACACTGCGTATAGAGAGCGCAGCACCACCACGTGAATCACCGTCCAGCTTGGTGAGGATCACTCCGTCGAAGTCGAGTCGCTTGTCAAACTCAGCTGCCGTATTGACCGCATCCTGACCCGTCATGGAGTCAACGACGAAGAGGGTTTCATCGGGGCGGATAGCCTCCTTGATACTGCTGATCTCATTCATCATCTCCTCGTCGACGGCTAGACGACCAGCCGTATCGATGATGACGGTGTCTAGTCCCTCCTGCTGAGCATGGGCGATTGCGTTGCGAGCGATCTGTACGGGATCCTTGCTCTCAGGCTCGCTGTAGACGGGTACGCCGATCTGCTCTCCGAGGACGTGTAGCTGCTGGATAGCGGCGGGACGGTAGACGTCACACGCTACGAGGAGAGGCTTGCGCTGCTCCTGCTTCTTGAGCATGTTGGCGAGCTTGCCTGAGAAGGTGGTCTTACCAGAGCCCTGGAGTCCTGACATAAGGATGATGGCGGGGCTCCCCTTGAGGTTGACGGGCACCGCCTCGCTACCCATGAGGGTGGCGAGCTCATCGTGGACTATCTTGACCATCATCTGGCCAGGATTGACCGCTGTGAGGACGTCTTGACCGAGTGCCTTCTCCTTGACCTGATCGGTGAAGTCGCGAGCTACGTTGTAGTTGACATCGGCGTCAAGTAGGGCGCGACGTACGTCTTTGAGCGTTTCGGCGACGTTGATTTCGGTGATGCGGCCTTGGCCTTTGAGTATTTTGAATGAGCGCTCTAGGCGTTCGCTTAGGTTTTCAAACATGTTGGTGAGATGATGAGTGGTTTATAGTCGATTGGTGTCGCTATCGGGGAAGATAATCTTAGGCTGGAAGGTGCGCGCCTCGTCATAGTCCATAAGTGCGTAAGACATGATGATGACGATGTCGTCAGGCTGTACGAGACGGGCTGCGGGACCATTGAGACAGATGACTCCGCTGTCGGGTTCGCCAGCGATGACGTAGGTGTCGAGGCGGTTGCCGTTGTTACAGTCGACGACCTGCACACGCTCTCCTGGCAGGATACCGACGGCATCCATGAGGGTGCGGTCGATGGTAATGCTACCCACATAGTTGAGGTTAGCCTGTGTGACCCGGACGCGGTGGATCTTGGATTTGAGTACCTGTATGTACATAGTTTATAATGTGGAGCGCTAGAGGCTTAGCGTAGGTCTACGACCTCAAGCGACTTGTATTCTTGCGGTGCAAAGGTAAACGATTGTGACGTAACATGCTCCTTCGCTTGCATCTTACGAATGGTATAAGAGACCTGCTCACCTAGGTCAAAGTAGAGGTCTACCTTCTTGGGAGCCTGGCTCTGCTGGTCGAAAGTTACCTCATAGTACTTGACTCCTGCGAGAGGACCAGACCCGCTCTTTGCGACAAATCGGTAGATGACCGTGCCGCGGGGACTCTTGCGCTCGGTGATGCGGTAGCGCTGCGAGGCTTTCTGGATATATGCCAGCGGATTCATCGCCGTGAGGTCTTGCTCGGAGGGAGTCATCAAGGTGTAGGTGCGCTCCTTCTGATTGATGATGCGTAGGGTGGTGCCATCGAAGGCAGCCTCCATGCCAGGCATGCTGAGCATGAAGCGACGTCCCTGGAGCCATGTGTAGCCCTCCTGTGACGGAGCCCCAGGAGAGTTCAACGCAAAGGTGATAGCGACCCCTTTGTTGACCTGTTGCTCGAATTGCTGGAGCGCTTTGTTGAGGTCAAAGACCGCTTTGCGCTGTCCTTGCAGAGGCGCTATGGCGAAGGTGCTACAGACGAACAGAGCTAAGAGAGCACCGAAGAGACGCATCGTGAGAGGTGCGCCGTGGCGCTGATATGATAGGGAGATGTTTGATCTCATACTGTTTGGGATTACCGGTTAGAGGGTGTCTAGGAGTCGGTTGAGAGTCTCCTCGTCGGAGATGAGTACTTGACGAGGCTTGCTACCATCCTGTGCCGACACGATGCCATTCTCATAGAGCTGATCCATAATACGTCCAGCCCGGTTGTAGCCTATGTTGAAGCGTCGCTGGATATTGCTCGTCGATCCTTGCTGCATCTGTACCACATGGCGAGCCACCTCCTCAAAGAGTGGGTCGCGCTCCGTAGCGCCGCCACCGCCAAAACCAGCTCCGCCAGCCGCTCCCTCTGTGGCGGGAGGCTCAGGTAGCAGATAGGGCACTGTAGGATAGGGCTGATGAGAGATGTGGTCCACGATGCGCTCCGTCTCAGGCGTGTCGATGAAGGCGCACTGGATACGACGCATCTCCTTGCCATCGTTGATAAGCATGTCGCCACGTCCTATGAGATCCTTGGCGCTTGTGGTGTCAAGGATGGTGCGTGAGTCCACTTGCGAGGAAACTTTGAAAGCAATACGTGCCGGGAAGTTTGCCTTGATCAGACCTGTGATCACATCTGTACTCGGACGCTGTGTGGCGAGGACGATATGGATACCAGCAGCACGCGCCTTCTGCGCTAGACGTGCGATAGGCTTCTCGATGGCTCGTCCCGTTGTCATGATTAGGTCGGCAAACTCATCGACGATGAGTACCAAGTAGGGTAGGAATACGTAGCCATCCTCCTCGCGTAGGTGTCCCTGACGGAAGAGCTTGTTGTACTCCGATATGTTGCGCACCTTAGCCCGAGCCAATAGTTCGTAACGGGCGTCCATATCTACGCAGAGCGACTCTAGGACAGGGAGCGCCTTGGTTGTGTCGGTGATGATATACTTCTCCTCATCCTCTAGCTTCGTCAGGAAGTGCCGTCCGATGCTCTCGTAGATGCTAAACTCCAGCATCTTCGGGTCGATGAGGATCAGCTTAAGCTCCTCGGGACGCTTATTATATAGGAGTGAAGTGATGAGCGCATTGAGGCCGACACTCTTACCTTGTCCCGTAGCACCTGCGATCAGGAGGTGGGGCATCTTGGAGAGGTCAAAGAGGTAGACATCGTTGGTGATCGTTCGGCCAATGGCTATCGGCAGCTTCAGATCTGTCGTGATAAACTTCTGCGAAGTGATCAGCGCCTTCATGCCGACGGTACGTGGATTGCGGTTTGGCACCTCAATGCCTATGGTACCACGTCCAGGCATCGGGGCAATGATACGGATACCGCCGATGCTCTCCACCTTCATCGCTATGTCGTCCTCAAGGCTACGAATGCGGTTGACCTTAACCTTAGGATCTAGCTTAAACTCATAGAGCGTCACGGTCGGCCCGATGGTCACCTCGACAGGCTCTAGGGCGATACCTAGATCGCTGAGCTTCTCGACGATGAGTTGCTCTATCTCCTTGATCTCGGTATGATCCACCGTTTGCGAAGTTTGGTCGACATCGGCCAGTAGGTCTGGCGAAGGCATCTGATAGCCACCACGACGGGTGTCACTCTGTGGTATGACGGAGGCTACTTGTGAGTCGGCATCGCCCTGTGCTACGGTCACCGTGACGCCACCCTCTAGGCTCTCTTCTGCTGGCGTAGAGACAAGCTCACGACCTGCTTGCGAAGTAGTGCGTGGCGCTGACTGTGCAGCCAAGACGCTTGGCGCTGGAAGGGTAGACTCCTCATCTTCATCTTCCGTAGTGTCCGGCTCACCTTCCATATCGTCTGGAACAACCTCTTCATCAGTATCTGTCGTCTCTTCACCTGAGGCTTCTCCTTCCTCATCAACGCCCTCTAGAGAGCTGTCAGTCGTGCGATGACGACTAGGACGCTTGACCCAGCCTAGCCCAATGGCGCGACGCATCCACTGGAGGTACTCGTGGCGGATCACCACGATGAGGATAATGATCGAGACAAGCAGTATCAGAGCCACGCCTAGCCAACCAATGGCTGGCAGCAGTTTGCAAAGCCATAGCGTACCGTAAGCACCGCCCCAGCGGAAGAAGGTGGGCATGCCGAGGAGATCCTGTATAGCAGCCCCAGCGAGAGCTGTCCATAGACTGAGGCAGATCGTGTAGACCGTTATCTTGATGATGCTCCCCCGCTTGGAGATGCGCATCAGTCGCAAGGCTCCGACGAAACTTAAGATGAGTAGGAACCAACTACCGAATCCGAGGAAGCCATCCATGAGCCAGTGTGCTAGATAAGCTCCATGCACACGGGTTATGTTTTGTATCTCAGCCACCGAGCCATCGATCCCCTCCGGGAGCGTCTGTGTCAGTGCCTCCCAGGGCGTTAGCGCCGTGACGATGCTCTGATCACGTGCTCCCACCAGAAGGTAGGAGACACAAGCCACCAAGACGTATACGACGAAGGCTAGGAGTATCAGTCCTAAGATAAAAGAGATCAGCTCGCCATACCGCTTGTCGGCGACGTTGTTTTGTAAGTCTTGAGCCCACGAGCGCATACGACTCCCCACCGAGCGAGAGGGTGTTGCGTCCTTTCGGCCCGGTGCGTTCGTACGCTTGCGAGACTGAGTCGAGCGTTTCTTGGTTGATTTATCTTTGGATGTAGCCATGAGGTAGTAATAAGGGAGCCTGTAGTGCGATCGTCGCGCCATGCGTGGCGATCTTCTACAGAAAAGCTTGATGCAAAGGTAACGTTTTTACGCTAATGAGGCACCGCTTCATGCAAAAAAGAACTCCCCTTGTTCAGATCATAAGATCTAGGCGAGGGGAGTTACTGTTTGTGGGGTTGTGGAGCTGCGGGGAATTGAACCCCGGTCCAAACATGGTGGCAAAG
>OASD01000619.1_pt1 | contig 13185 bp, 6 predicted proteins | sample 1475531 | NCBI WGS metagenome assembly OASD01 (sample SAMEA3360668, study PRJEB22359) | human gut metagenome | biome: ENVO:urban biome; feature: ENVO:human-associated habitat; material: ENVO:feces | place: Bangladesh | collected 2011
TCTCATACAATGTGGAGAACCTCTTTGACACCATCCCCAGCACCCGCTGGGATGATCGCGAGTACCTCCCCACAGCCCGCAAAGGGTGGACGGCAGAGCGTATGAAGCGCAAGTGCCATCAGTTAGCCGAGGTGATCTCTCATGCGACCGCTTGGGATATACCCGCTCTCATAGCACTACAAGAGGTCGAGAGCGTAGAGGCTCTCGAGCAGCTGGCGCACCACACGCTCTTACGAGGGGGCAACTACAAGACCATCTGCGCCACAGGCTCCGACCGCCGTGGCTCTCACGTGGCACTGCTCTATGACGCAGATCGCTTTGCCGTAGAGCAGACCGAGGAGTGGCCCCTCCGCATCACGCCCGACAGCATCTACCCGACACGCAACCTGCTCTTCGTCTCTGGTCGCCTCCCCTCCGCAGCACCGCTCTCGCTCATCGTCTGCCACCTCCCCTCACGCCGAGGAGGTGCTACCGCCGAGGCTGCTCGTGCTGCGCTCATCGAGATGCTTCGCATGCGTACCGATAGCCTGCTGATGGCTAATCCTGAGCAAAGCATCGTCATCGTGGGTGACTTCAATGCCACCCCAGAAGATGGCTTGACCGACAGCTGGGCTGCCTCCTACCAAGTCTACCTATCTCAAGGCGATTCGTTAGCGATGGTAGACCTCACGCCACCATTCACCGACGAGCAACTCAAGACGATGCCCCCAGGGAGTTACTATTACCGAGGTTACTGGGAGCGCATCGACCGACTCTTCGTCTCCCGCACGCTGCTCATCGAGACGCGCTATCCGCGTCTAGAGCTAGAGACGGTACGCATAGCCCTGCCCCCGCAGAAGTACATGCACGAGAGTCCAGCCCCGTGGGGCCGTCCGCGACGAACGTACGGCGGCGACAGCTACCTCGCCGGCCCCAGCGACCACCTCCCGCTCGTCGCCACTCTCCTCTACTAAGCCTGTTGCATCAAGGCGAATCGCTGTGTTGCTTTCGGGATTCGGCTTCGGTCACATACGGAGGTATGCTCCCTTCAGCCCTCACCCTCAGCGCCTTGCGCTTCATTCTTTCTGCAAAGTATAGACAATCTTGCAAGTAAGATTGTGAGACTGTTGACTTTTGCAACAGTCTTCATATTGCGAATACACATCGTTTGTGACCTTCGCAGAAGGTCAGACGAATCATAGCCCCCAGTCGGAGGGCGTAGCCCGAACGACTGGGGGAACAAGACGTCGCCCATTGATCGACCCCTTGTGGGTCGGACTAGACAAAGGACTACAGTGTCAGTGCTTTAACGGGGACGGACGCCCTCCTCGACACTAGCCGTGACTGAATTCTGTAGGGACGCTCGATCTGAGCGTCCGTTGTATCAAAGCGATACGTGTAGCCCTTTGTAGGGACGCACGGTCGTGCGTCCGTTGTGTCAAAGGTTACAACGTCGTGGTTTTAACGGGGACGGACGCACAGATCGTGCGTCCCTACAGGACTCAGTCACGGTTAGTGTCGAGTCATTGTGCGTCTGTCATCCCCCCACGTCGTCTTGTAGGGAGGAACTACCTCCGGCTGAACGCTAGCCTGTTACAATAATTTAGACCCGACTACATATCGATACGGAGCTGTATCGGTGAAAAGTGATTTCCACGTGGATATTTCGAAATCTCCACGTGGAGAATAAAAAATTCTTCGGAGGAATGAAATGAAACTTCGGAAGAATCAAATGAAACTTCGGAGGAATCAAAACGCCCCCACGTGGAAAAAGAAGAATATCCACGTGGAGATTTGAGATTTCCCACGTGGATATTCGAGAAAGGAGGGAATCGGACGAATTTCCCCGTAAAGATATGTAAATAGAGATTAGGGGTTAGAGGGCAGAGGTTAGACGTTAGAGAGACGAGTAACCCTTTGTAGGGGCGGACCTGCGTGTCCGCCCGTCCCCGTTGAAGTGCTGTATGCCTTGTGGGCGGACACGCAGGTCCGCCCCTACAGCGGGTTACACGAACCACTAGCTAACAGCCAACAGCTAACAGCCTCATAATGCGTCAGCCCTGTATACAACCCCTCTTATAGGCTAAATGTGTTACCTTTGTGAGGCGAGGGCGGGGAGGGACGACAGCTATTGCGTTTCAGCAGGATGTGCCTCCTTCCTCTTCGCTTTGCGCAACGATTGAAGGTGTCATAGAGAGTTAATGTAAAGAGATGCAGTACCCATTATTGTCGGAGTATGTCAGTGCGATCACGCATGCGAGTGAAAATCTAGACCAATTGAAGCATCTAGAGGTGGTGCAAGACGAGCATGGTGAACCGTACCGCAGTAGCGGAGCCTTTGCCGTGGTCTTTAAGATGCGCGATCCTCGCACAGGGCAGCTCTACGCGCTCAAATGCTTTACCGAAGAGCAGGAGGGACGTGCAGAGGCTTATCGCAAGATCGAGGAGGAGCTGGAGGTGGCTGGTACAACCTACTTCACCTCGATGCGCTACTACGAGCGTGAGCTCTTTGTCGATAGCAGCGTGAGTGGCGAGTCGGAGTTCCCTGTGCTGCTGATGGATTGGGTCAAGGGGTGTACGATGGAGCTATACATCCGTGAGCATTATCGTGACTCGTACGCTATGGAGATGCTCTGCTACCGCTTTTGCCGACTAGCAGCTTACCTGCGCAGTCAGCCCTTTGCCCATGGCGATGTGAAGCCGGACAACATTATGGTCTCCGACACGGGTACGCTCACGCTGATTGACTACGATGGGATGTTTGTGCCCAGCATGCAGGGCGAGAGTTCGCCAACGCTAGGCACGGAGGAGTTTCGTCATCCGCTTCGTACCCCTGAGCTGTTTAACGCTACGATCGATGACTTTGCGCTAGCCTCCATTGCGCTCTCGCTACGAGCCATCGCCTTGGACTCGCAGTTGCTCGACCAGTACGGTGCTCCCGACCGTCTTCTCTTCAGTGCCAGCGACTACTGTGACTTAGCACAAAGCAAGGTGATGCAAGCCATCTGGCGACTTGTCGGGGACAAGGATCTCTGCAAACTTGTGGGACTCTTCGTCCTAGCACACGCAGAGCAAAGCCTCGCCAGCACCTCCTTCCAACTCTTCTCCATAACCCGCCCCGAGAAGCCCGTCGTCGTGCCACTCTCCACCAAAGTCACAGACGAAGACCTCGCCGAAGCCTACATCGATGAGTATGGCGTCAAATTCAGCCCCGACCGCAAGCGCCTACTAAAAGCCCCTAGAGATCTAGTCTCCTATACGATACCAAGTACTGTCACGGCAATCTGTGATGGAGCGTTCTATTCTTGCGAGAGTCTTACCTCGCTGACGATACCCAACTCTGTCACGGCCATTGGAAATGATGTATTCTATCATTGCGAGAGCCTCACCTCGTTAACGATTCCCGAGTCCGTCACAACAATTGGATCTAATCCATTTATAGAGTCAATTCTTCAGTTAGATAATCGTTCTCCACACTTTTACGTGGAGAATAATACCCTCTTTACAGCTGATAAGAGCCAACTCATAGCCTATTGCTCCACCCAAGCTTTTTATAGTATCCCCAACTCTGTCACATCCATTGAAAATGAGGCATTCAGGGGATGTTCGAGTCTTATCTCGTTGACGGTTCCTGACTCTGTCACTTCCATTGGCGATAGGGCATTCTGTGGGTGTTCTCTTCTTACCTCGGTAACGATTCCCAACTCTGTTACCTCCATTGGGCACTGGGCATTTGAAGGTTGCTCTAGTCTTACCTCGTTGACGATTCCAAAGTCTGTTACAATGATTGGAGTCAATGCTTTTAGGAACCGAACCCTTCAGTTAGAAAATCAGTCTCCACACTTTTATGTGGAAAACAATGTTCTCTTTACAGCAGATAAGAATCAACTTATAGCCTACTACTCTCCTCAAACTTCTTACCGCATTCCCGACTCTGTCACCTCCATTGCTTACGGAGCATTCTCTTGGTGTTCTCGTCTTACCTCGTTGACAATTCCTGACTCAGTCACCTCCATTGAAGATGGTGCTTTCTATTGGAGCTCTATTACCTCGTTGACGATTCCTAACTCTGTCGCCTCCATTGGCGATAGTGCATTTGCGTGTTGCAGTAGTCTTACCTCGTTAACGATTCCTAACTCTGTTACCTCCATTGGCGATAGTGCATTTGAAGGTTGCCTTAGACTCACCTCGTTGACAATCCCCGACTCTGTTACCTCCATTGGTAATTCGGCATTCTCTTGGTGCGATAGTCTTACCTCGTTAACAATCCCCAGTTCTGTTACCTCCATTGGCGACAGGGCATTTGAGAGTTGCTCTAGTCTTACTTCGTTGACGATTCCTGACTCTGTTACCTCCATTGGTGATAGGGCATTCTGTGGTTGCTCTCGTCTTACCTCGTTAACAATCCCCAGTTCTGTCACCTCCATTGGCGACAGGGCATTTGAGAGTTGCTTTGGTCTTACCTCGTTAACGATTCCAAGCTCTGTCACCTCCATTGGCGACAGAGCATTTGAAGGTTGCCTTAGACTTACCTCGTTAACAATCCCCAATTCTGTCACCTCCATTGAAGACAGAGCTTTTAAGAATTACTCTGGTCTTACCACGCTGACTATTCCTGACACTGTTACAACGATTGGAGACTGCGCATTTGAAGGTTGCTCTAGTCTCATCTCGTTGTCGATTCCGAAGTTCGTTACGACGATTGGAGCTAATCCATTTAGAGGACTAAAACTACAGTTAGATAATCACTCTCCACACTTTTATGTGGAGGACAATGTCCTCTTTACAGCTGATAAGAGCACCCTTATAGCATATTGCTCTACCCAAACTTTTTATATGATCCCCAATTCTGTTGCATCTATTGGTGAGGGGGCATTTTTTGATTGCAAGAGTCTTACCTCGTTGACGATTCCTAACTCTGTCACCTCCATTGGAGATGGTGCATTCTATAGGTGCAGTAGTCTTACCTCGTTGACGATTTCTAACTCTGTCACCGCCATCGGAGACAATGCATTTCGGGAATGCTCGAGTCTTACCTCATTGACAATTCCCGACTCTGTCACCTCCATTGGAAACTGGGCATTTAAGTATTGCTCTAGTCTCACCTCTTTGACGATTTCCGATTCAGTCTCATCCATTGGTGATAGTGCATTCGAAAATTGCTCTAGTCTTACCTCGTTGATAATTCCCGACTCTGTCACCTCCATTGGAAATGGTGCGTTCAAATATTGCGAGAGACTTTTCTCGTTGACGATTCCCAACTCTGTTACCGCTATTGGAGATTGTGCATTCTGGGGTTGCTCTAGTCTTACCTCGTTAACAATCCCCAATTCTGTCATCTCCATTGGCAACAGCGCGTTCTTCGGTTGTTGGCGTCTTACCTTGTTTACGATTCCCGACTCTGTCACCTCCATTGGCGACAGTGCATTTAAAGACTGCCCTAGTCTTACCTCGTTGACAATTCCGAACTCTGTTACAACCATTGGAGATGGGGCATTCTCAAGTTGTAGAAATCTTACCTCATTGACGATTTCTAACTCTGTCACTTCCATTGGAGATAGAGCATTTTTTAATTGCGAAAATCTTACCTCGTTGACGATTCCCGACTCTGTTACCTCCATTGGTAATTCGGCATTCTCTTGGTGCGATAGTCTTACCTCGTTAACGATTCCAAGCTCTGTTACCTCCATTGGTGATTGTGCATTCAGTGGTTGCCATAGTCTTACCTCGTTGTCAATTCCGAAGTCTCTTACGACGATTGAAGCTAATCCATTTGGAGGACTAAAACTACAGTTAGATAATCACTCTCCACACTTTTATGTGGAGGACAATGTCCTCTTTACAGCTGATAAGAAGCGACTCATAGCCTACTGCTCTACCCAAACTTCTTACCGCATTCCCAACTCTGTTACCTCCATTGGAGACAGTGCATTTGATGGTTGCTCGAGTCTTACCTCGTTGACGATTCCCAACTCGGTCATCTCTATTGGAGATGGGGCATTTTCAGGTTGCGAAAATCTCACCTTGTTGATGGTTCCCAACTCAGTTACGTCTATTGGTGACAAAGCATTCTCTTTGTGCTCTAGCCTTACCTGGTTGACGATTCCATACTCTGTCACCTCCATGGGAAAAGGAGCTTTATCTGGATGCAATAATCTTAATCAGTCCCCTAGAGAAGAGCTGGAAGATAGGTTTGGAGATCAAATCTTTTAAAGGACTTGACCACCGAATTACAGCGACATGATTATTGTAGCGAATAGGCGCAGGAAGCAGGAGAAGCTACTGCAGGAATACCCAGGAGCAATTATTGAGGGTATAAAACGCAAGACGGAAAGGCGTGTGTCGTACACAACCCCTCATTATAGGCTAAATGTGTTACCTTTGTGAGGCGAGGGCGGGGAGGGACAACTGCTATTGCGTTTCAGCTGGATGTACCCCCTTCCTCTTCGCTTTGTGCAACGATTGAAGGTGTCATAGAGAGATAATCTAAAGAGATGCAGTACCCATTATTGTCGGAGTATGTCAGTGCGATCACGCATGCGAGTGAAAATCTAGACCAATTGAAGCATCTAGAGGTGGTGCAAGACGAGCATGGTGAACCGTACCGCAGTAGCGGAGCCTTTGCCGTGGTCTTTAAGATGCGCGATCCTCACACGGGGCAGCTCTATGCGCTCAAATGCTTTACCGAGGAGCAGGAGGGCTGGTCAGAGGCTTATCGCAAGATTGAGGAGGAACTGGAGGTGGCTGGCACGACCTACTTCACCTCGATGCGCTACTACGAGCGTGAGCTCTTTGTCGATAGCAGTGTGAGTAGCGAGTCGGAGTTCCCTGTGCTACTGATGGATTGGGTCGAGGGGTGTACGATGGAACTGTACATCCGTGAGCATTATCATGACTCGTACGCTATGGAGATGCTCTGCTACCGCTTCTGCCGGCTAGCAGCTTACCTGAGCAGTCAGCCCTTCGCCCATGGCGATGTGAAGCCTGACAACATTATGGTCTCCGACACGGGGACGCTCACGCTGATTGACTACGATGGGATGTTTGTGCCCAGCATGCAGGGCGAGAGTTCGCCAACGCTAGGCACGGAGGAGTTTCGTCATCCGCTTCGCACCCCTGAGCTGTTTGACGCTACGATCGATGACTTTGCGCTAGCCTCCATCGCACTCTCGCTACGAGCCATCGCCTTAGACTCGCAGTTGCTCGACCAGTACGGAGCTCCCGACCGTCTTCTCTTCAGTGCCAGTGACTACCGTGACTTAGCCCAGAGCAAGGTGATGCAAGCGATCTGGAAGCTCGTCGGGGACAAGGATCTCTGCAAACTTGTGGGGCTCTTCGTTTTAGCGCATGCAGAGCAAAGCCTCGCCTCCACCTCCTTCCAACTCTTCTCCACAACCCGCCCCGAGAAGCCCGTCGTCGTGCCACTCTCCACCAAAGTCACAGACGAAGACCTCGCCGAAGCCTACATCGATGAGTATGGCGTCAAATTCAGCCCCGACCGCAAGCGCCTACTAAAAGCCCCTAGAGATCTAGTCTCCTATACGATACCAAGTACTGTCACGGCAATCTGTGATGGAGCGTTCTATTGGTGCCACCGTCTCTCCTCGTTAACGATTCCCAACTCAGTCACAACAATTGGAGACAGAGCGTTTTCAAGGAACTCTCATCTTACTTCGTTGACGATTCCCAACTCAGTCACCTCCATTGGAGATAGTGCATTTGAGAGTTGCTCCAGCCTTACTTCGTTGACGATTCCTAACTCTGTCACCTCCATTGGAAACGCAGCGTTCTGGGGTTGTTCTAGTCTCACCTTGTTAACGATTTCCGACTCTGTTACCACCATTGGCAACAGTGCATTTGAGAGTTGCTCTAGTCTCACCACACTGACGATTCCCGCATCTGTTACAACGATTGGGGCTAATCCATTCTCAAAGCTAAATCTTCAGCTAGACAATCGATCTCCACATTTTTATGTGAAAGATAATGTCCTCTTCACAGCAGATAAGAAGAAACTCATAGCTTATTGCTCTACCCAAACTTCTTATAGCATTTCCGACTCTGTCACCTCCATTGGAGACAGAGCATTTTGTGGTTGCGATAGTCTTACCTCGTTGACGATACCCAGCTCTGTCACCTCTATTGGCGACAGTGCATTCTGGGGTTGCTCTAGTCTTACCTCGTTAACGATTCCCTCCTCTGTCACCGCCATTGGAGATTGTGCTTTCTATTGGAGCTCTATTACCTCGTTGACGATTCCCAACTCTGTCACTTCTATTGGAGAATGGGCGTTCTCTAGGTGCTTGAGTCTTACCTCGTTGACGATTCCCAACTCTGTCACCTCCATTAGCAACAGTGCATTTGAGTATTGCAAGAGTCTTACCTCGTTGACGATTCCAAACTCTGTCACCTCCATTGGAGACTGGGCATTTGGGTATTGCGAGAGTCTTACCTCGTTGACGATTCCCGAATCTATCACCTCCATTAACAATAGTGCATTCTCAGGTTGCTCTAGTCTTACCACGTTGACAATTCCCAACTCTGTCACCTCCATTGGCGACAGAGCATTTAATGGTTGCTATAATCTTACCTCGTTGACGATTCCCAACTCTGTCACTTCCATTGGAGACAGTGCATTTGAGTTTTGCTCCAGTCTTACCTCGTTGACGATTCCTAACTCTGTCACCTCTATTGGACACGGGGCATTTTTTCGTTGCTCTAGTCTTGCCTCGTTGATAATCCCTGACTCCGTCACTTCCATTGGAGACTTCGCATTTGGGCATTGCAAGTGTCTTACTTCTTTGACGATTCCCAACTCTGTCACCTCCATTGGAAATAGTGCATTTGAGTATTGCAAGAGTCTTACCTCGTTGACGATTCCAAACTCTGTTACCTCTATGGGGCAAGGAACTTTGTATGGATGCGATAATCTAAATCAGTCCACTAGAGAGGAACTAGAGGATAGATTTGGAAAACGAATCTTTGAACGGTACTAACCAACGAATTGCAGCGACATGACTATTGCCGAGAACAGGTGCAGCAAGAGAAATTATTACAAGTCTAGAAGCATATGAGTGTTGATTTAAGCTTAATACTACCGAACGAGTGCTACAACATAGATGATAATAAGCTAGCTCTCGAGGTGTTTAACCAAACTATAGATAGAGTCATCAGTTACTTCGGAGGTCGGAAGCAGTTTGTCTCTAAGATCTCTGTTCATAACTCGGACTCGGACGATTGGGGTGAGTATGAAGATCTAGAGGATGAGTATCCTGAGTATAGCTTTGACATACCCTTGCTTAATGCAACTTGTCGTATGGAGCAAGGCTTCTGGGATATTTGGATCAATGCTAGATACAATGATTACTTCTGGCCTATGGCGTTTGACAGGCATGGCTACCCCTACTTATGGGCTCGCAACGACTCCTTTGATGCGACTAGAATATTTGGTTTTACGGAGGGATGGGTCTGCGATGAGTATCACTCGTGGAATAGTTACCTCGTAGAGCTCAAGGATCGAAGCTTCGCTTCTTGGCTGGCATTCGGGGCGGATGAAGAGGATGCTAAGGTTCATGAGTTTGACATCAGCATGTTCGGAGGAAAGGCTGAAAGAGCTAAGTATGCGCCGAAGTATCATGACTCATTCAAAGAGTGCTTTGCACTGGTTGAGGAGTTTGAGCAGCGGTTTCCTCAGTACAAGCTCCTTATGCTGGGACGTCCCAGTACCCCTTGGAATCTAGTCGCAAAGGACGAAGAGCTATTTGTAGTTAATCGAGCGACAGGTCAAAGTCTTACAGACTTCCCGATAGACAATTGTGAGGCTTGCTATAATGGTGCTGGCTTTACCATATTCAAGGGAGAGGCTAGTGCCTTCTTTAGTCCATCAGGAGAGCAGCTAACAGACTACCGAGTAGGGCCTTTCGAGTGGAACTGGAGCAAAGGAGAGCTCTTCAGACAGGTTATTACGGATGTGACATCAGGCGCACAGTTTTACAATGATGGCACTGAGGCTGACGAAGAGCCGCAATCTTGACAAGAAATAGAAGAACTGGAGTAGTATGAGTAAGCAAACGAAGAGTCAGCGGCTCGGGGTCATCGCCGACCTGCTGAGGACCCACGAAGTAACAGACCAAGCGATGCTCCTCGAGTTACTGCGAGGACGTAACATCTCCATCACGCAGGGGACGCTCTCGACCTATCTCTCTGAGCTGGGTGCCACCAAGGGGGTGCGCCCTGGCTCCTTCAAGTCGTGCTATCAGCTCCCCCTGATGCCGCAGGCTGACGCTGTCACGACTCAGCCCACGGGACTGATCTCTCCGACGGTCGGCTTCCGCTCGTATGCCCTCTCGGGGCAGATGCTGGTCATCCGCACAGAGCCCGGCTTTGCGCAGTCTATAGCGACCATCCTCGACAGCTCCTTGTCGTCGCTCACGCTCGGTAGCGTGGCCGGGTACGACACCATCATCGTAGCGCTTGCCGAGGAGGCGACCGATGGCGAGGTGATCGACTGGCTACACCAGATTATCCCCGAGTCTATCCTCGCGATAGGGAGGGGAAGGCGTGGTTGACTTGACAAAATCGTTCTTTCTTATGACAAATTCCTCCAGCAGACCTCTTCTTTAGTGTAGAAACACTACATTTGTCGCAAATATCAGCTAGTGTTGATGAATATGGATACAGAATCTACTGGTACAGCGCGCAAGTCCCGCGGGGTGCTTCGCTGGTTTTACGACCTTTATCGTGACGGGCTGCGGAGTCAAAGCCGCACGAGCCGTCTGCTGTGGATTATTGTGGCCATCAAGCTCTTTATCATGTTTGCCATCTTGCGTCCTATCTTCTTCCCGCGGGTTATTGCGGAGCAGGGAGACAAGGAGGCGCAGATAGAGTTCGTGCAGCATCAGCTTACGGCACCTGTCATCGACACGCTCCATCAAGACAATCACTAACTTAACTATATAGCATAATGAATGTAGATGCTTTACTCCTCTGGTCTAGATTGCAATTTGCTCTGACCGCATGCTATCACTGGCTCTTTGTGCCGCTCACGCTCGGACTGGGTGTGATCATGTCGATAGCCGAGACTAAGTACTATCGCACCAATCGCCCCGAGTGGAAGCGTTGGGCTATGTTTTGGCAGAAGCTCTTTGGTATCAACTTTGCCATCGGCGTTGCCACGGGATTGATCCTCGAGTTTGAGTTCGGTACCAACTGGTCTAACTACAGCTGGCTCGTGGGTGATATCTTCGGAGCTCCGCTAGCTATCGAGGGTATCCTAGCCTTCTTTATGGAGGCTACCTTCATCGCAGTCATGTTCTTCGGGTGGAATAAGGTGAGCCGTGGCTTTCACCTAGCCTCTACCTGGCTAACCGTCATCGGTGCGACCATCTCGGCTGTCTGGATTCTTGTTGCCAATGCCTGGATGCAAGACCCTGTCGGTATGGCCTTCAACCCCGCTACCGTACGTAGCGAGATGGCCGACTTCTGGGCTGTGGCATTCTCTAGCACAGCGGTCAATAAGTTCTGGCATACGACCATCTCCTCTTGGGTGCTCGGCTCTGTCTTTGCGCTGGGTATCTGCGCCATCTACATCCTTCGTGGCAAGCACAAGGAGTTTGCACTGGCCAATAGTCGTATCATCGCTCCCTTCGGACTCGTCGCTGCCTTGCTCACGGTCTTCACGGGAGATACCTCTGGCTACAACGTGGCTCAGCGTCAGCCTATGAAACTCGCTGCTATGGAGGCTCTCTACGATGCTGGCGAAAGCACCCCCGAAGGTAAGACTGCTGACGGCAAGGGGCTAGGGCTCAGTGCTATCGGTCTGCTCGACTGTGACAAGCTCACACCACTCGCCGAGGAACACCAAGATCCATTTGTCTTCAACATGAAGATGCCTTCTATGCTCTCATGGCTTGGCACCCGCTCTACCGATGGCTACGTGCCAGGGATCAACAACATCCTAGAGGGTGGTTACTATGATCAGAATGGCAACCAAGCACTCTCTGCCGATGAGCGTATGCGTCGTGGTAAGATCGCTATCGAGGCACTAGCTGCTTATGGCGAAGCGCAGAAGGCTGGTGACGCTGCCGAGATGGAGCGTCAGAATGCAATCATACAGGAGAACTTCGACCACTTTGGCTATGGCTATGTCCAGGACAAGGCAGACCTCGTGCCTAACGTACCGCTTATGTACTACGCCTTCCGTATCATGGTCGGTTGTGGCTTCCTCTTTATTCTTGTCCTCCTCCTCATCTGGATCTTGCAGCGTAAGAAGAGTGCTGAGGAGTTTGCACGTTATCGCTGGCTACACATCATCACGGTCATCTGCATCCCGCTAGCGTGGATCGCCAGTCAGGCCGGATGGGTCGTCGCCGAGATGGGTCGTCAGCCATGGGCTATCCAGGATATGCTCCCGCTGAATGCTGCTGTCTCTAAGCTCGCACCCGCCAATGTGATGACTACGTTCTTCATCTTTGCCGTACTCTTTACGATCCTCCTCATTGCAGAGGTGAGCATCATGGTCAAAGCGATCAAGCATGGCCCTGAGTCTCATCTAAATGATGTAGAGCAGCTCTTTAGCAAGCGTGAGAGTAAGTAATCACTAATCCCATAGACACACTATCATAATGGACTACGCATTTCTACAGCAATACTGGTGGTTTCTAGTCTCACTGCTGGGAGCCCTGCTTGTCTTCCTGCTCTTTGTGCAGGGCGGACAGACCTTTATCTTTGCAGCACGTCGTGACGAGCCGTTGCAGCGCATGCTCGTCAATTCGACGGGTCGTAAGTGGGAGTTTACCCTCACGACGCTGGTCACCTTCGGAGGTGCCTTCTTTGCCTCCTTCCCGCTCTTCTACTCGACTAGCTTCGGTGGAGCTTACTGGGTATGGATCTTGATCTGCTTGACCTTCGTCATACAGGCTGTCTCGTACGAGTATCAGTCTAAGCATGGCAACGTATGGGGCAAGAAGACTTTCCAGACCTTCCTCTTTATCAATGGTGTCTTGGCTCCGGTACTCCTAGGTGCTGCGGTCTCGACGCTCTTCACGGGCGGTAATTTCATCGTGGACAAGAGTGCTATCTACGACCTCCAAGCCTCGATGCAGACCATCTCTGTCTGGCAGCCCGACCCCCTCACAGGGCTACAGCTACACGGACTGGAGGCTATCTTCAACCCCTGGAATGTGGTACTCGGTGTGACGCTCCTCTTCC
>OASD01000637.1_pt1 | contig 12949 bp, 7 predicted proteins | sample 1475531 | NCBI WGS metagenome assembly OASD01 (sample SAMEA3360668, study PRJEB22359) | human gut metagenome | biome: ENVO:urban biome; feature: ENVO:human-associated habitat; material: ENVO:feces | place: Bangladesh | collected 2011
TAGCGGTGAGACGATTGTTAGCGTCGACGAGGTCGCTAGCGATCTCATCATAGGTGTAAGTACGCCAGAACTGCAGGTTAGCACTGCGCTGTAGTAGCTCACGGACACGCTGAGGCTCTGTAACGCCAGGTAGCTCGACAAGGATACGCCCCTGACCCTCGATGCGCTGTACGTTTGGAGCGACCACACCAAAGCGGTCGATACGCGTCTTGAGGACGTTGATGGCAGCATCGATAGCACTGCTGTACTTCTCCTGAAGCACCTTGATAACCTCCTGGTCGCTAGACTTAGGGGAGATAACATCACGGAGGGGGCCATTGCTAAAGATGACAGCGAGCGAGCCTGAAGGCTCGAGCTCTTTGTAAGCCTTTACGAAAGTCTCAACGAAGTCATTACCACCCTCCTTAGCAGCTCTATCGATAGCCTCGATAAAGGCTGGTGACTGGTTATGTCCTGAGAGGTTGCGTAGGAGGTCACGTCCATTGACCTTGAGGACGACGTTCATACCGCCCTTGAGGTCTAGTCCGAGCCCTATCTGCTGGTTGCGGGCTTTCTTGAGCGTGTAGCCAAACCACACCTTCTCGTTGGCCATTGAGTCGAGATACGCTTTGCCATCCTCGCCAGCTGCGGTCATCGCCAGCGCCTTCTGATCGTAGTGCCTTACCACAGGGGTAAAGGAGATGTAGAAAGCGCAGATGATCGTCAGTAGAGAGGCGAAGAGGATCACAAATCCTTTGTTCTGCATGAGTATATTTGATATATCGTTATTATTTCACGTAGTCTAGATTGCCACAAAGTTACGCTAAAATATACTACTGACAAACAGATACCCTTCTGATTGTCCAAAAAACTATTCGGCGCCACACTGCGAAAGCACCTAAACGTGGCTATGGGATAACAAAAATAGGACGGCACCTAAGCACCGTCCCATTTACTACAGAGCGGAAAACGAGGCTCGAACTCGCGACCCTCAGCTTGGGAAGCTGATGCTCTACCAACTGAGCTATTTCCGCATAGCACCTCCTCGGGCGACTATCCTGCGACTATGCTACCATAGTCACTAGCCCCCTCAGATTGTAGAGACAAAGGTACAATAAATTTTGGAATGGAAAAGTACGTGTGGTCTTATCGTAGATTCAACTATCAAATTCAACGCTGGCTCATTACAATAATTTAGAGCTGACTACATATCGATACGGGGGCGTGTCGGAGAAAAGTGATTTCCACGTGGATATTTCAAAATCTCCACGTGGGGAATAAAAAATTCCTCCGAGGAATGAAATGAAACTTCGGAAGAAATGATTCGCCTCCACGTGGGGAATAAAAAATATCCACGTGGAGATTTGAGATTTCCCACGTGGATATTCGAGAAAGGAGGGAATCGGACAAATTTCCCCGTAAAGATATGTTATTAGAGATTAGAGGTTAGAGATTAGAAGTGAGAGAGCAGGGGTGGCAGAGCGATTATAATGCGTCAGCCCTGCCGAGCCTGGCGCCTAAACGTGACGAGCCTGCCGAATAAGGGTCAAAAGCGCCACTTACTCGACAGGCTCATACTAAGAAAGCCTTGCTGATTATCGGCGGGCGTACTGCGAGCGACCGAGCGAGTAGACGTCGCCTCCGAGGCTGTCGACGGCTACGATGACGGGGAGCTCCTCAACACGTAGCTTGCGGATCGCTTCGGGACCTAGGTCGTCGAAGGCGATTACCTCGGCCTCCTTGACGCACTTGCCCATCAGAGCAGCAGCTCCTCCGATGGCGGCAAAGTAAACGCCCTTGTACTGCTTGATCGCGTCAACAACCTCTGGGCTACGCAACCCCTTGCCGATCATCACGCGTAGCCCGTGGGCTATGAGCGTTGGCGAATAAGCGTCCATACGTCCTCCTGTAGTGGGGCCTACGGAGCCGATGGGTTGTCCAGGCTTAGCCGGGCAAGGACCCGCATAGTAAACGACTTGCCCTGTGAAGTCAAAAGGCATCTCCTCGCCTCGCTCTAGCATCTCGACAAGACGCAGATGCGCTGCGTCTCGTGCTGTGTATATAGTCCCCGAGATGTAGCACATATCTCCCGCTCTGAGCGGAGTAATCATCTCTGTCGTAAAGGGGGCTCTGAGTATCTTCTTCTCTTCCATGTCTCTATATATTATAGTGTACCCTCTGCGTGACGTGTCGCGTGGCAACTGATATTGACCGCTACGGGCAACCCAGCGATGTGTGTCGCACCCGTATTGATGGCGACAGCTAAGGCGGTGGTGTCTCCACCGAAGCCAGCTGGGCCGATGCCCATCTTATTGATCTCTTGGAGTAGCTCCTCCTCGATCTCAGCGACGGCGGGATCGGGATGACGATCACCGATAGGACGTAGCAGAGCACGCTTAGCAAGCTCAGCAGAGCGCTCCATCGTACCACCGATGCCGATACCGACGATGATCGGCGGACAGGGGTTGCCCCCAGCGTGGGAGATGGTGTCGAGGACAAACTGCTTGATGCCGGCTACTCCTTGGCTGGGGGTAAGCATGGAGAGCGCGCTCTTGTTTTCACTGCCGAAGCCCTTGGGAGCGATGGTGATGTGCATTTGGTCTCCTGGCACGATGCGGTAGTGGATGACGGCGGGCGTATTATCGCCCGTGTTGTGTCGATGTATCGGGTCACTCACGACGGACTTGCGCAGGTAGCCATGGGTGTAGCCTCTGCGGACGCCCTCGTTGATGGCGTCTTCGATCAGATCCCCCTCGACGTGCAGATCCTGTCCCATATCGACGAAAATGACGGTCATACCCGTATCCTGACACATGGGGGCACGCTCGCTGCGCGCTATGTGAACGTTTTCGATGATCGTATTCAGTACGTTTCGTGCTAGAGGTGAGCGGTCTTGCTCTGCGCCCTGCTGCATGGCAGCCTCTATGTCGGGCGAAAGGTTGACACAAGCCTCTATGCAAAGCTTCTCCACCAAGTCTGTGATGGCTGTAGAGGATATTGTACGCATATATGTTAAGTGTGTAAGTAAACTGTCTAGTTAAGTGGTTACGGGCGAATGAGCTTGCAATTATACCGCTCTCCAGCTCCGGTTAGATGTACGATGTAAACGCCAGACTGCAGTGCGTAGTCGGCAAGAGATAGCGATGAGCGAACGTTCGTCAGTGGCAGCGACAAGATGCGCTGCCCAGCAGCACTATATAGCTCTACCTCAGCCGGAGTACCTCCCGCGAGCCACGCCTCTGGTAGCAGGAGGTAGAGACGCTCCCCCGCCAGCATCACACGAGGTTCGTTCACAGACTCTATATCGGCTGTTCCGCCCGCCTTGAGACTGCCCAGGACGATCGGGTCTATCCAGTAGTGCCCTAGGTAAGGCGCTCCGCCTATCTGTGCCGGCTCCCAGCTGGAGCCGACGAGGTGCCACGCATAGGGAGTGTCGTGTAGCTGCGCTTTGCTCATAAGCAAAGGTGCTGACAGAGCCTTGCCCTCGCTCCCCTCTAGTGCTATGTAGTAAGCACCGGCAGAGAGTGTCAGTGGGGTGTCTTCCTTAGCAGGGAAGAAGGCTTGGAAAGCATCGCTTAAGACCCTAGCTTTCGGAGTTTTTCCACTGCCACGCACCAACATATAGGAGGGATTGGTCAGAGTTTGCTGGTAAAGTCTCTTGCCAGGCTTGCCCTCCTCGTCGCCATATATAGCCAGCGTCATGGGCGTCCACTCCTGCATAGCTCCTAGGACAAGCACGGAGCCTAGATACTGCACGGAGGTGTCAATGTCGTAGCGCACAGCGACTCCCTCGATAGAGGCGTCGTCTCTGCGTATCAGCACGTTGTCACGCATCAGACTATAGAGCTGATGTGAGAGACGTACGGGCGGCTTTGCGGCAAAAGGATCTAGTCCCTCTAGTATAGTTTGGTCACTCGTTGGGGCTAAGTGTGGCTTCAGACACTTATCGTCTGGGTAGCCTGTGAAGGCTTCGCTCAGAGCGTAATAGTAGTCGTTGTTTGGAGTGCTGCAGTAAGAGCTTCCTCCCGTGAGAGCCCCGATGAGGTGATGATTCTTGTCAAAGAGACCCGATCCCGAGGAGCCCCCCGCTGTCGTCCCAATACTCCACTTCTTAATGTGGAGGTGCGAGTTGATCCATCGGACTGGCACAGAGGCCATGTCGTAGCTCTCCAGAAGGGGCTTTTCGTCTGCTCTGTTGTAGCGACGTACAGAGGCTTGTGGGTGATGGATGCCGATGACAGGCACAGGGAAGTCCCGCTCCGCATTCCATCCCGCCAGGTAGGGACGATAGCTAGGGGGTATGGCACATTGTCCCTGTGGCACATCAGGCTTAACGCCTGTGATACGGAGCAAGCACATATCGTGCTCCTCATTGTAGGCGACCAGCTCGGCACCGGCTAGCGTTTGCTCCTCGATGCCATTGATGAGTGGATCGCCTGTGGGGCTAAAGTAGTTAAAGTAAAAGACCGTCTGCTCTGCACTCTGACGCACATACTTGAGGTCACGACAAGAATAGTTGGCATTGAGACAGTGGGCTGCGGTCAAAACGAGCGCATCCCCATCTTGGCGACTGTTGTTGAGTAGGGTGCCTGAGCAAAAAGCTTTGCCTCGCACCACTAGCATCAGCTCACTGCGAGCGATGCGCTCCACCTCGGGGTGCAAGACCGTGGACTCGGCACACTCCAGCCCCTTAACTATAAACCATGGTGCCCCCCCAGACCCGCTATGATTACCGTTTGGGAGCGGTAGCTCCTCACCGACGGCAGAGAGCAGAGCAGTCGTAATGGTCGACAACCGCCACGGCAACCCTCTGCGCTTGCCACTAGCGGGATAGTAGTAGACTATGAGTCGCTCACCATAGAGTGGAGCGGTCGTAAGACTATGAGAGGCGACATTGTTTGCCTCGGTAAAAGCACCTCGCACCTCGCCCTCCTCATTTGCAATGATAAGTATATCACCACGGCTCAGCTGATACTGGTCAAAGTAAAGCGTATTCCAACCAGCCTCCTCAAGCTGCAGAGTTCCTCGCCAAGCTCGCTCTCCCGAAGCGGTTGTGATCCAGTCTCCCCACAGCTGACTCTCAGGCAGCTGACGGTACTCTATCGCAGGTAGCTCTAGGAGTCGTAGACCCGAGGGCGCTGTCTCTCCACTTTGGCGTAGCGAGCTAGCAGGCTCCGTACGAGAGGTCGCCTCTAGCTGGTAAGTCTTTGGAGCATTACGTAGTGTAGCCTGACGCTCACCCATATCCGTCATTATAGTGGCGGGGAGGGGCATAGAGAGCTGAGCCACCGCGGGCTGAGCCAGCAGGAGCGCAACGAGAGAGAGGCATACGCAACTGACGTAAGACAGCATGCTCGTGCAGGAACGAGCCGTATTGAGTCTATTCATAGAGATAGTCCTAAAGATATCGTCTCAAAGGTACAAATAAACTCGAAGAGCAGAAAAAACGCCAGCTAATTCCTGTTTTTAGGGATGGCGGGAGAGATCTAAACCAGGCACATTCGATTCTGGCGGGATCAGTGGACGAAAGAGTCTCTCGCCATGAGCTATCTTGTCGTCACTTGACACGCAGGTCGAGCGTCTTCGTCAGGTAGGCCACCTCTTTGTAGTTTTCCATATAGTAAGCCGCACGCTCCTGCGCTGTCGAGGCGTGCTGTGTCTGCTCCACAGCTGAGACCTCTGTCGTTAGCGTGAGATTGTCGTTGTGTAGCTTAGCCTTGAGGTAGCGCAGCAAGGAGCGCTCGACTCGCTCGAACGACTCTAGCTGTATGTTGCTCACCAAGGAGACCTTGAGCCCATGAGGTGCCTGCAACTCTGGTGTCACCGTGTGGAGTAGCTGTGAGAGGTAGGCATCGTCTATCAGCTCCTCATCGGCAAATGCGATCCACCACTTGAGTAGTTCATCGGGCGTGACTGGCTCATCACGCTGTCCTGTCTCCGAGGCATCTGAGTCTTCGTCCGCTTCGGCTACAGAAGCTTGTTGTGCCGTAAGCGTCTCCTCTGCCTGACGCTTAAGAGCTGATATGCGTAGGGAGGAGCCTGTCGGAGTGTATTGCTTTGGCTGACTAGTTGCTAACTGAGGAGTCTTTTTTTTTTCGCCAGGCGTAGGCGCAGTTTGATAAGTAGCTGGCGGTGTCTGCACGCTACTCTCTTGCGGGGCTGGAGACGCTGGGGCGGGCTCAGAAGCTGCTGAGACTGGCTGGCTAGGAGCTGTCGCTGCTGTCGCCGGAGCAACCGTAGCATTCTTAAACGCACCACACATCTCCGAGATTCCCATGAGCGTCAGCTCGACTAGGAGGCGCTTAGCTTGCGATGAGCGGTAGTTGCGCTCACAGGCGACAAGCTTGGAGATAGACTTGTAGAGAAAGAGCGGATGGATCTGCTGAGCTAGCGCCATAAACCGCTCTGCATGGACGCCCGTATAGGGGAAGAGCTGCACTGTCTCTGGGGTCCGTGCCACCAGTAGATTGCGCATAAAGTCGGCTAGTCCGATGATCAGCTGACGCATGGCTACCCCTTTGCCGAGAAGCTCGTCGAGGAGTAAGAGCGCACGCTTGTAGTCACCACTATATAGGTAGGTAGTGAAGTAAAAGTAGTACTCGTCGTCTAGTATGTTGAGCGTCTGCAGCGTCTGCTCGTAGGAGATGACCCCGTCTTGCGCTGTACTAGCCAAGCGGTCAAAGAGCGAGAGCGCGTCGCGCATACCTCCGTCAGCGATCCGCGCTATCGTGTCAAAAGAGCGAGGGTCGTACTGAAGACCCTCTGCATCTGCCACACGGCGCAACTGCTCAGCGATCTGCTCAGGCGGTATCGGCTTGAAGTCGTACACCTGACAGCGTGAGAGGATGGTTGGGAGGACTTTGTCCTTTTCAGTTGTAGCCAGGATAAAGACCACATAGCCTGGTGGCTCCTCAAGCGTTTTGAGAAAAGCATTGAAGGCTCCCGACGAAAGCATGTGCACCTCGTCGATGATGTAGACCTTGTACTTGCCTTGCTGTGGACGTATGTAGACATCTTCGTTGAGACGGCGTATGTCGTCCACCGAGTTGTTGGAGGCAGCATCCAGCTCGTATATATTGAAGGCGCGCTGGTTCAGCGCCGCCTGACAGTTAGGGCATACGCCACACGCCTCCCCCTGCGGGGTGAGCTGCTCGCAGTTGATCGTGCGAGCCAGGATACGCGCTGCGGAGGTCTTGCCCACACCACGGGGACCACAGAAAAGGTAAGCGTGCGCTATCTTGCCCTGCTTGATGGCACTCTTGAGCGTGAGGCATATAGCCTCCTGCCCGAGCATCTCATTGAAAGTCTGCGGGCGGTACTTACGTGCTGATACTATGAAGTTGTCACTCATCTGCCTTAGAGTTGTCATCGTCCGTGTGCGCCTCTTCATACTCCTCCCGCTCTGACTTGGTCGGGGCTGAGAGACCATTGCTTTGTACCATTTTGGTGAGACGCTCGAGAGACTTCGTCTCCTGAAGATCTGTAGAGGCGGTTGGCTTAGCCTTTGATCCAGGTACGAAGTCGTGACGATAGAGATTGATAAAGAGTATGATCAGGGAGAGAATCAGCGGGCCAAAGATGACTCCCCAGAAGCCGAAGAGCGAGAGACCGATGAAGACTCCGAAGATCGTGATCAGAGGGTGTATGTTTGCCATCTGCTTCTGTAGGAGTAGGCGCGCTACATTATCCACGCCACCGATGACGATAAAGCCGTATAGTCCCAAGAGAATCGCGTTGAGCCAGTCACCGTTGATCCCCATGATGACTGCTATCGGCACCCATACGATCATCGTGCCAAGTACTGGGATGATGGTCGTAAAGGTCGTTAGTACAGCAAAGAGCAGTGCATTGTCCACCCCAAAGATCAGGTAGCCTATGTAAGCAAAGACTCCCTGTACAATAGCCAAGAGCGGGATGCCGATAGCGTTGCTCTTGACGATGCTTATGGTTTCGTTAGAGACTGTCTTCTTATTGCGCTCTGTAAAGGGTAGTAGCTCCTCCACCGCTGCTTCAAAGTGGTCATAACCTCGTAGCATGAAGTAGAGGAGGAAGAGGATGATAAAAGCGTTGAGGAAGAATGAAGACATCCCCTGTAGTAGGACCTTTACGAGCGTGGTCGAGAAGCTCGTCAGCTTCTGTAAGTTTTCATTACTCCACAGCTCTATGCCAAAGCGATCCTCTACATCTTTGATCACCTCCTGCGCTTGCGTCGTCAGCACATTCAGCGACTCTGGATCAAAGGTGGAGAAGAGGTCAATCAGCATCAAGACGACCCCCATCAGTGGTATGAGGAAGAAAAAGATCGCCTCTACCGTCAGCAGCGAAGCAGCCCAACTGCGACCCCAGCGCTTACGCTCGACGAGCCACTTCATCTGACCTCTCAGGAGGACGTAGATGGTTAAGGCACCCAGCACGCCACTCATATAGGGGAGCGCATGCTTGCCGATGATCAGCATCAGGATGAAAATCAGCGTGATCAGCGAGGTGCGAGGCGTCCAAAAGGAGACTCGATATACAGGCTCTCCATGCTTCGCACGACTCTGTGTCAAATCTTCGGGAGAGGTCTGATCACAAGACTGGGTCGCAGATGATGCCTTGGGGGAGTCGTTAGGGTCTTTGCTATTTGTTGTCATAGAGCTAAGAGTGAGTTTTGAGAGATATCCTATATAGAGCTATCAACTTTCACCCAAAGGTACGAAAAAAGAGATTAGAAGCTAGAGGCCGAGAGGTGTCTGCTATGGAAGAAAATGAGTACCTTAGCAGTCCCGTATGTATACTTGGTCGCAATCATCGTATGCCTTCCTCTGAAAACTCCTCTCCTACGATCGACGTCATGAAGCGTCTGGTCGCTCAGCAAAAGTCTTCTCGCCATCAGCATCACGAGCCGATGGCTGACGAGCTGTCTAGCTGCCCGACGACTCCTATATATGATAAGGTAGTACACGATACGACTACCAGTCATCGTTCACACGACAAGGCTGCGACTGACCAACCCATCGCTAATAAGAAGGGAACCCTCGTCTCTAAGACGACTCCAACGTCTCAACCAACAGCTACGCGCCAACAGCCAACAGCCAAACAGCCAACAGCCAACGGCCAACAGCCAGCGGCCAAACAGCCAACAGCCAACGGCCAACAGCCAGCGACCAAACAGCCAACAGCCAACAGCCAGCGGCCAACGGCCAAACAGCCAACGGCCAACAGCCAGCAGCCAACAGCCAACAGCCAACAGCTAACAGCTAACACCCAACAGCCAGAGGAAAACATCTGGTGGATGAGTGCCTGGCGGTGGCTGCGTCGGCTCCTAGACTTTCGCGATGATAAGGCAGGCGATGTGGCGACCATCGAGTCGCTCAAGGGGGATGTGGAGTTTCGTGGCACGAAGCTATGGATCCTGATCTGCGCTATCCTCGTTGCCTCGATAGGTCTGAATGTCAATTCGACAGCGGTGATCATCGGTGCGATGCTTATCTCCCCTCTGATGGGCCCAATCATCGGATTCGGACTGGGCTTCGGCATTGCCGACCTAGATCTCGTACGTAAGTCGCTGCGCAACCTCGCCCTGACAACGCTCTTCAGTATCCTGACAGCTACGATCTACTTCCTCTTAACTCCGCTTGATCAGCCCGGCAGTGAGCTGCTGGGACGTACGGAGCCGTCGCTGTATGATGTATTGATTGCATTCTTTGGCGGTGCGGCGGGTCTGATCGCTGGTAGTAGCAAGAGCAAGGGGCAGGTACTTCCCGGCGTGGCTATCGCTACGGCACTTATGCCTCCGCTCTGTACAGCGGGCTTTGGGCTGGCTACGGGTAATTGGGCTTTCTTCTTCGGTGCTATCTACCTTTACATCATCAACTCGGTCTTTATCGCCTTCGCCACCTTTGTGATGGTACGCATCATGCGCTTCCCGATGAAGTCGGTCGCCTCGGGCGATATGCGCAAGCGTAGCTATCGCTGGATCACGGTGATCGCTGTCTGCACGCTGATACCTAGTATCTACTTAAGCATCCGTCTGGTGCGTGACTCCTATCAAGAGCAGCGTGCCAAGCAGTTTATCGCAGACCACTTTGCTCCCCCAGCTCATCAAGTGATCCGTCAGTCTTTCATACGAGCTGATGGGGACAAGCGTCCCTACATAGATGTAGTCCTGATCGGCAAGCCGCTCTCGGCTCAGACGATAGACAGCATAGCTACCCTACTGCCTAGCTATGGACTATCTAACTTCGACCTACAGGTGCACCAGGGGATCGACAATGAGGCTCCTACGGACTACGAGCAGCTGGGCGGTGTCCTGCTGCGTGACCTCTACGAGCGGTCCGAGCGCACCGCCTCTGAGCAGCGTGCCGAGATCGACTCACTGCGTCGTACGCTACTGCGCTACGACTACTACAAGTCGCTGACGCAAGATGTGAGCGATGAGGCGAGAGCCGTCTTTACTGACATAAGTCAGGTGCGGCTGATGCCCTCGATGGAGTTTATCCAAGGACAAGACTCAGTCCTCCACATCCTCGTGACGACACCATCGCATCGCATCTCCCCAGCCGAGCGTCAGAAGCTCGAGCAGTGGCTACAGAAGCGTACCAAAGCGGATGATCTCGAGCTAATCCTAACGAACTAACTAAGCAGAAATAGAATACTAACTTTAATAGATAAGCGTCTTATGAATAAACTACAGACCTTGCTCCTGACCCTCTGTGCACTCCTCGTGTGCAGTGCCACAGCACGTGCCGACAAGGGCATGTGGGTACTCAGTGAGCTCAACGAGCAAAACGAAGCTCGCATGCGTGAGCTGGGCTTTAACCTATCCCTAGACCAGCTCTACAATCTAGACCAGCCATCGATAGCACGTGGCGTGGTCATCTTCGGAGGTGGCTGTACCGGTATCACCGTCTCCGATCAGGGACTACTCTTCACCAACCACCACTGCGGTTACGATGCCATCCAGAGCCAGAGTACCGTAGAGCATGACTACCTACGTGACGGCTTCGCCTCACAGTCTTTCCGTGAGGAGCTGCCCATCCCAGGACTCTCTGTCAAGTACCTCCGTGCGCAGATCGACGTGACGGCTCGCATCGAGCAGGCTGTCGCTGGTATCACCGACGAGGCTCAGCGACAGGAGACGATCGACAAGGTCTCTGAGGAGATCGTCAAGGAGTACACAAAGTCTCCCTTTGACGCTGTCGAGGTAACCCCCTTCTACGCTGGCAATAAGTACTATGTCGTCATCTATGACGAGTTTAAGGACGTACGTCTTGTGATGACCCCTCCGAGCAGCGTCGGTAAGTTTGGCGGTGATACGGACAACTGGATGTGGCCTCGCCACACGGGCGACTTTAGCGTCTTCCGCGTTTATGCTGATGCCAACAACCAGCCCGCTGAGTACGCAGCTAGCAACAAGCCTTACCGCCCTGTATACTATACGAAGGTCTCTCTTCAGGGTTACCAGGAGCAGGATTACGCGATGACCATTGGCTTCCCAGGCTCTACCGATCGTTACCTCACCTCTTACGGTGTGATCGATCGTATCGAGAATGAGAACGCTCCCCGCATCGAGGCACGTGGTGTCAAGCAGGAGATCTGGAAGCGCGCTATGGACGCTGACCAGGCGACCCGCATCAAGTACGCCAGCAAGTATGCTCAGAGCGCAAACTACTGGAAGAACTCGATCGGTATGAACCGTGGCTTGGAGAAGCTCCACGTCGTAGACCGCAAGCGTGCCGAGGAGGAGGCATTCACTCAGTGGGTCGCTCAGACAGGCAAGCCTTACGGCAATATCCTCCCCGACCTAAAGCGTGCCTACGAGGAGGTCGCTCCCTACAATCGTCAGCTCAACTATATCATTGAGACGATGCTGAGCGGTAGCGAGATCGTATGGCTCGGCTATCAGGCTATGGTAGCTGCAGGCTCTGGCGACAAGAAGGAGCTGGCAGACCTCTACAAGGATTACCTCCCCAACCTAGATCGTGAGGTGCTTCCCGCTATGCTCTCTCTACTCCGTACGAAGCTACCTGCTGACAATCTGCCCTTCATCTATCAGATCATCGATGAGCGCTTTGGCGGTGACTACAAGGCTTATGCTGAGGAGCTTTTCGCCAATAGTATCGTACCTTATGAGGATAAGATGATGGCTGTACTAGCTATGGACGCAAACAAAATCAAGGAGACCCTAGCTAATGATCCTGTACAGGAGCTCGTCCAGAGCGTACTGATGTACTACTCAACCCTGATCAATCAGTATATGGAGTACAACCATGCTATTGAGAAGGGCAAGCGTGAGCTCTTTGCAGCTATGAGCGAGTTCCAGCCTAACGCACTTCGTCCATCAGACGCTAACTTCACGATGCGTATGAGCTATGGTCGCATCCTCGGCTACGAGCCTGGTGACGGTGCATGGTACTACTACTTCACGACGGAGCGTGGTGTCTTCCAGAAGCAGAACCCCAACAGCAGCGAGTTCGCCGTACAGCCTGAGATCCTCGAGCTACTAAGCAATCCTGCTAACTTCGCACCTTACGGTGTGGGCAATCACCTCTTCACCTGCTTCCTCTCGGACAACGATATCACGGGTGGTAACTCGGGTAGCCCTGTCTTTGACAAGAATGGTAACCTGATCGGTCTAGCCTTCGATGGTAACTGGGAGGCTATGAGTGGCGACATCGAGTTTGAGCCTGACCTACAGCGCACCATCTCAGTAGATATCCGCTACGTCCTCTTTATGATCGACAAGTGGGCTAAGTGCCCCCGTCTGATCCAGGAGCTGACCTTCGCATAAGCGTTGCATCAAAACGAGACGAGTAACCCTTTGTAGGGGCGGACCTGAGTGTCCGCCCGTCCTCGTTGGAGCGCTGTACGCCTTGAGGGCGGACACGTAGGTCCGCCCCTACAGCGGGTTACACATTTTCGAGCACACGCCTATATGCGCATAGACATTATCACCGTACTGCCTGAGATGATCGAGCCGTTTGTCTCG
>OASD01000643.1_pt1 | contig 12849 bp, 6 predicted proteins | sample 1475531 | NCBI WGS metagenome assembly OASD01 (sample SAMEA3360668, study PRJEB22359) | human gut metagenome | biome: ENVO:urban biome; feature: ENVO:human-associated habitat; material: ENVO:feces | place: Bangladesh | collected 2011
GGAGAAGGAGTTGGAGCATCAGGCGGCGCTTGGTCTCATTCTTCTCTACGAGAACCCTATCTATCAGTTCGTCATGCTTCTGAAAAAGCCACTCGTTATTCTGCAAGTCGAAATGGGTGAATACCCATAGGGCATTAAACGCCACGCAGTCGTTCTCATCAAGGGTGAGCTGATAAAGCTCAGCTTTCTTGCGGCTATTGCCATGGCAGAGAATGCAAATCTCATAGATGTCGTCCATGCTCATTCTCTTATTCGCTTTCTTTCTCATACTTCTATGTTTTTTATGAGGGAATTTCGCTGCAAAGATACACTTTTATGTGGAAATAAACAAGAATATAGAACGATTTTCTTTCATAAATTTAGTAGGGTGTCCAGTTCTATGTTTATGTTCTTAAAAACAAGGGCTAGTTCTCAATAGAAGTGCAAAAATCTGAGGGGGCAGGCTAAATCGTGTTATCTATTCGTTCTTCCGAACTAATAAAAGACATTTGACCGACGGAATAGAAAAACAGAGCAGAAGAGCCTATAAGGGCTAACAAGCCGTTTTATCTACATACAGAAGATTCCGAGTGATTATTTCCTCGTAAGTAATCGAATATCTATGGAAAACTCTTATTTACATCACAAAATTATTTCTCCTTTCACGGCAGCTGCAATATATTGACATTCACGCACTTAAGTGTGAAGGCATTTTTATCGATGTCGCTTCACATCACTTGCAACAAGAGTAAACGATGGAACTATAAGCAGTAAACGATGGAACTGAAAGCTGAGACCGACGGAATCAACACGAAGGGGAGAAAGTACGTTTGATAGAGGGAGAAAGAATGTGGAAGAGAAGGAGGAAATATACCTTCTTACAATCGGATGACTACCGTCATCCATATAGACCACTACCGTCATCCATATAGATGACCCGGGTCATCTATATGGATGACTAGAGTCAACCGATACGAAGAGCGTATCATTTATCCTTCTTCTATAGGTTCTTTCTCCCTCTGGCAAGCGTTCCTTCTCCCCTCTAAATTAATTGCAACATTAATCGCCGATAGTATTTCAAGCGCCTCTTTATTGGTGCATCTTTGCAGTGATATTACTCAATAAACGAATTTAATCGATTATATATATGAATATCAAAAGAACACTGAAAAGACTGATCGACGAGTATGTCGCAGCACTCGAAAAGCAGAATGATCTGCTGAAAGAAAACCTTCAACAGAAAAAAGTCCTTTCACACTTAACTCTCTGTTTGTCAGCAACAAGTAGAGCTTTGTGAAAGGACTTTTTTCTGCATTGTCTTTTTCTTGAATTGAATTTCTCAATACCAAAGGAGTGCTTTTACAAAACATTTAGTATTTTTGCACTTGCTTGTTGAATCCGCTAATTATTTCTTCTGATACACACGTACATAATCTACCTGATACTTCAGAGGAAAAGCGGAAATATCAGGAGTTCCACCATTTCCACCAATGGCAAGATTCAAGAGGATATAATGCTTCATCTCATTAGAAACAAATGGATTTTCGAAGTTATCATCATAGCCTTTGTTAAAGGTGGTCTTTAAGTCTATCTTATTGAGAAGTTCATCATCTACATAAATAGACATGTAATTCTCATCCCAATCCATTTTCCATACATGATACTTCTTGCTCCAATCCTTGTCTTTGGTCGTAAAATGAGAAAATGGTGTTACAGATTCATTCCATACCGCCTGCCACAAACCCTTGTCACCCCAGCACGCATTGGCAAGGATGGAAGGACGACCATTCTTGATATAATATTCCAGGATGTCGATTTCACCATTGTTAGGCCATTCCCATTTATCACCCAAGAGCCATATCGCAGGCCAACTTCCTGTAGCTGTCGGAATCTTCGCTCTCACTTCTATTCGTCCGAAATGAAAAGCAAAGCTATTTTGGGTGGTAAGGCTACTGGAGGTATATTCTGCATATTTACGTTGCAACTTCCAATCCCCACTACCTTCTACATAATCAGGATTCTTTACCCTTTCTTGTCGCCCCTCAATAACGAGACATCCATCAGCAACTGTTGCATTCTTGTCCTGATACCATTGAAGTTCGTTGTTTCTAACAAAGCCTTGTTCATAACTCCACTCCTTGCTTGGCAAACCATCATTGTCAAACTCATCATGCCATACCAAGGCATAGCCATCATAAGATGGAATTGTGGCAAACTTAACTGTAGGTTTGTAACTGGTAGAATCCACTGTTGTCGTAGTACTATTTCCACCAGAATTTTCTTTCTCAACTGAGTCTGAAGTGCTGCTACAAGAAAAGAGAGCAGCCATTGCCATGATTGATAATATATTCATTGTTATTCTTTTCTTTTTCATATAAATCTGTCCTATTAAAAAGAAGGACACCTTAAATAATAATGTAAGGTGTCCTCTAATATTATTTCCACAAATCGTTTTGTGTCAACATAGGGTTGCTGTCCAATTCGGTCTGAGGTATTGGCCATACATATTCTTGATCGCCCTTATAGTTTCGATACTCATAAGCAAACTTATAAGTTGAAGCTTCATTGTTGATTCTGTCAACGGCATCTTTCAAAGTATGCCAACGATACAAATCAAACAATCGTAAGCCTTCAAACGCCAACTCTACTCTGCGTTCATGACGGACAATCTCTCTCAATTTTTCTTGTGAGAGTCCCGTTCCTTCTACATTTTCTACAGTTGGCATACCTGCTCTCTGTCGTACCTCATCTATCAAACTCACAGCTTTATCTAGATTCTGATTGTTCTCAATATAAGCTTCTGCCAAGGACAGCAAAACCTCAGAATATCTAATCAAATAGAAATCCTGGCCAGAATCCCAAGATGTTGACCAAGTCAATGCAGGGTTGAAGTACTTCATGACATATACCGTAGAGAAGGAAGCAGCAGAGCCGCCATAGTTCCAATCCGCAGAACCCCATGTCATGCCTGGCAAGAATAAGGTTGTCTTCAGACGAGGGTCACGATTCTCATAACGTGTACCTGTGGCAGACCATAAGTCTGGTGTTCCATCGACAATGTTACAAACATCGTCTTTCTTTGTATAAGGCTTGCCATCTAAGGTATAGAAAGCGTCTGCCAAATCTATCGTACCATTGATAGCTTCCAAAGGAGAGCCCCAATGACCACCGATAGCATTACCTTCACCTTTACCAGGACCTTCATATCTTACTCCCCAGATAATCTCATCACAAGCTTCGTTGTCTTCTGTAAACAAAGTTGTATAATCAGGGAACAAAGAGTAGCCTAAAGTTGTCACTTCTTCATACGCCTTGATAGCAGCATCCCATTTCTCATTGTAAAGGGCAATTCTACCTAGCAAACTCAAAGCAGCGCCTTTGGTAATTCTACCTCTTTCAGAAGTTTCCTTTGGTAAGATATTGGCTGCATTTTGCACATCCTGCATGATGTTGTTTACGATAGTTGCTCTGTCTGTCTTCTCGCAGTTGGCATCTGTCAAGCTTTGGGTAGAAGTGATGTAAGGCACATCTTGATAAGTCATAGTGAGGTTCAGGTACATCAAGGCACGAATCACAGTAGCCTCAGCCTTATACTGTTCCTTGGTACTTTCATCCATATCAACCTTATCCACATTGCTTATCAAGCTGTTACAACGCTTGATAGCCTCGTAGTTTGCCGACCAATATGTCTCAATCAATCGAGAACTGCTAGACTGGGTACCATTGCAGATGTCGTAACCAGGCATCCAACCACTCCAGTTGAATCGACCGCCATTGTCAGTCATGGCATCCATGTTGAGAGGACCACAACCGTCCCATTTGTTCTGGTTTGAGGCATCATTATACAAAAAACCATTCTGCAAAGCATCATAACATGCTGCCAATCCCTCCTTTGCATCGGCTGCAGTCTTCCAGAAAGTATTCTTAGATACAGAGGTAAGTGAATCTTTCTGCAGGAAGTCATCAGAACATGATGTTGCCGTCAATAATGCTCCACAAAAGAGCATTCCTATGATATATTTATTTGTTCTTACTTTCATAATTGTCAATTATTTAAAAGTTTACATTTACACCGAATGAGAACGACTTTACATTAGGGTGAACATCACCTCTTGTGTCGCCACTACTCTTCTCTGGGTCGTAGTTTTTCAACGAGGTAATCGTTAGAAGATTTGAAGCTTGTACATAAACTCTCAAACTAGATGCACCAATATGGTGAATCAGTTTCTTGTCAAACGTATATCCCAATTCTATATTTTTCAATCTTAAATAATCAGCTTTATTCAACCAGAATGAAGAATATTTCTCATTAAACGCATTTCCCAACTTAGGCATAGAACCATTTGGATTACTTTCGCTCCAACGGTCAAGCCATCGAGTGGTCATGTTACCACCATTGGTGATAGTCGCCTGCTCCCAATAATAACGATAAATGCCACTTACACCCTGCCAGAATGTATTGAGGTCAATGTTCTTCCAGCTAAAGCCCAATGTAAAGGAATAGGTTGTCTTTGGGAATGGATTTCCGATAATCTGACGGTCAGAATCATCAATGTTTCCATCATCATTCAAGTCCTCATACATGATGTCGCCCAAAGATGGAGCCAATCCATTTTGTTTGATAATGTCCCCCTTGCTATTGGTTCTGTTCAAATCTGCTTCTGTACGATACAAGCCGATAGCTTTCAAGCCAAAGTAAGACCCAATAGGGTTTCCCTCACGGTTGATAGACTGTCCGCTATAGGTGTCAATACCCTTGTTATCTATAATTTTGTTTCTTACAGAAGAGAGGTTGAAGCCAGCATGCCAAGCCCAATCACCGGCATGGTCTTGATAATTAGCCGAAAGTTCCCAACCACGATTTCTTACCTTACCTGCATTTTGATATGGAGCCGACAAATTACCCAAGAATGTTGTTGGCATAGACAGCTGCAAGAGAATATCAGAAGTAACTTTGTTGAAATAATCGAATGTTACATTGATTTTCTGATTCCAGAATGCAGCATCAAGGCCTAAGTCTGTGATGGTGGTAGTCTCCCACTTGATGTCATCATTGGCAACAATGTCCTCTGCCATACCAATCATCTTCTCGTTTCCGAAATAATAATTGTAATAAGCACCCATGGTTGGAGTGTAGGCATAGTTACCAATCTCTTGGTTACCCAACTTACCCCAGCTGGCACGAATCTTCAAATATGATAGAGGCTCAATATTCTGCATGAACTTCTCGTTGGTCATAACCCATGCACCTGAGAATGATGGGAATGTGGCATATCTATGTGCCTTAGGCATACGTGAAGAACCATCATGACGAATATTGAATTCAAACAGATACTTATCTGCATAATTGTAATTTATGCGACCAAAGAAGGACTGCATAGAGTATTCTGCGCCATTGCCACCTACATAATCATTCTTGGTAGCGGAATCCAACTCATACAAATTATCAGTGGCAAAACCTTCCTTGTAACCATGGAAATTGCCTTCCTTGTAATCCTGAATGGAATGGCCTGCAAGGAGATTGACCTTATGGTCCTTAATCGCAATGTTGTATGTCAAGATATTCTCGTTCAGGTAGCTTTGATTCAGCCAATGGTACTGGTACAAGCTATTGTTATCGTCTGTATATAAGACATTGCCCTCTGCGTCATACTTAGAAGATTTCTGGCTATAGTATTTAGTATCGTTCATATAATACTTGTAAGCCAAACTGGTTCTAAACTTCAATCCCTTGAGCAAATCCACCTCAGCAAACACATTACCATCAAATCTGTAGCCATTGTTCTCATTATGACCAAGATTCATCATCTGCACTGGGTTCTTAAAGGTGCTGAAACTAATGTCGCTACCATCTACACATCCATATTCCCCGTTAGAATAGGTTACAGGAACTGTAGGGCGTGTAAACCATGACAAGGTACGCATCAAATCAGAGACTGATGCACCTGATGTGAAGTTTTCCTTAGAACCAGAAAGATTCAATCCAAACTTAAAGATACCTAACTTAGCATCTACATTAGAACGGAAATTAAATCGTTCATACCCTGTATTCTTCAACACTCCATCTTGATTTAGGTAGCCAACAGAAGTCATGTAATGAACATCCTTTGTTCCACCACTTACAGACAGATTGTGCTGTGTCATAGGAGCCGTGCGGAAGATGGCATCGTTCCAATTGGTATTGGCAAAATGATCTGGGTCAGAGCCATTCTGTATCTTTTGCAACATATCGGCTGTATAAGCCTCTCTGTTATTGCTTTCATTATACATTTTTGCCCAGTTGTAAGCGTCTACATAGTCTGGCAAAATAGCTGCTTTTTGAATTGTATAGCTTCCAGAATAATTGATTGTAGGCTTTGATGCAGAACCACGTTTGGTAGTGATCAAGATAACACCATTGGCAGCACGCACACCATAGATGGCAGCAGAGGCTGCATCTTTCAACACAGATACATTATCAATATCCGTAGCTGCGATTTGCTGGATTTGGGCCACAGAAGCCTCTACTCCATCTATCAGCACCATAGGGTCATTGTTGCCAAATGTGCCAATACCACGAATACGAATCTCTGGAGTATCGCCGCCAGCCAATCCACCATTACTAGTCAAAGTTACACCAGGCAAACGGCCTTGTAACAAGTTTGTGGCATTAGCCGTAGGAATATCTGTCAAATCTTTGCTCGTTACTGATGCTACAGAACCAGTCAAGTTTGCCTTCTTCTGAGTTCCATAACCTACAACTACTACTTCATCAACTACTTTTGAATCGTCCTTCATTGTTACAGTCATAGACTTGCCATCGGCAGGCTTCAGTTCCAAAGTCTTCATGCCGACATAGCTAGCCACGAGAGTTGCGCCAGACTTCGCCTCAATGGTAAAGTTACCATCCAAGTCTGTAGCCACGCCATTATTGGTACCTTTTTCTTTAATAGTAGCACCAATGATAGGTTCGCCTGAAGCATCGACGATTTTACCTTTATAACTAACCTTACTTTGAGCAAAAGCCATTTGGGAAGTTCCTAGTAAAAGAAATGCGCAAAATCCCAATTGCTTACTCATATTATTCACATTAAACTTCATAATTATATATTGAATTAGTTAGACCATGTATTTGATATTATCTGTTCTTTTTCTGTTGAAGATGCCTGATATAATCTATCATTCCATTTCCCTTGTAAATTCTCTGGTACAGTCTCGCGAGCTGTCCAAACACTATCACTTAAATAATAATAAGCTCCAGTTTGTCCTTGCGATAAATGGGTTGTAAAAGTATAGGTTGAACTACTGCCAACTTGCTTCATAGGGAAAATCTGCCAGTTTCCATTGGCATCTGCAGTAAACTCTCCTGTGATATAGCCTTTGGCAGAACTGCCTGCATTCGACATGTCAACATTGAACGTTACTGCAACATTATTTTCAGAATAGAATTCTATGCCACCATGGTTAAGTAGCTGATTATTGAAATCAAAGAAAGCGACATTCTCCCAATTAGATCCAACTCCCCAAAGGGTAACATTTGTTGATGAAACCCATTCTGGTGCCCAAGCAATCACGCCTGCTCCTCCATTATTGCGTACGGCTTCTTTTACTTCAACAAGAAAGTCCTTTTGAAGTTGAGGGCAAGGCTTTTCTGGATACCCTGTTGCCATTTTACTCATTAAGTTATGGCAATTATCATTCCATTCACGGGTCCAAATATGACCAGTCTCTGCCACCAAAAGTTTTATGCCATATGTTTGATATAATTTAGAAGTGAACTCGCCCAGTTCGGATGGAGTATAAGATTGCCATTGAGGATAGTAGGATAAGCCTAACATATCAAAACTGTGAATACCTAAAGCCTTTAAGTTTGCAACCCAATTGTTGGCGTCTCCTGGATTCATGGCAACATGAAGAACTGTTTTTATAGATTTCCCAGTTGCATTGTTAAAATCTTCTACTGCTTTTAAGCCTGCATTGAACAGTTGAACATTTCTTTCATAATCCACAGGCTCTAACAAAGAGTTGTCTGCTACCATGATGTTTTTGTTTGTTTCATTGCCTATCTGCACCATGTTTGGCAACAAATTTTCAGATAAAAGAGTCTGCAATGTTGACAGTGTATAATTATATACGGAGTCTGACAAAACTGTGGTATTATTTACAACTGAAGCCCAAGCTGCAGGAACAACATTCTGTTCAGGATCAGTCCATGTGTCTGAATAATGGAAATCCAATAAGACATACATGCCTAAATCCTTTGCTCTTTTTATACTCTTTTTTACATCAGACAATGTTGAATACTTAGTCCAAGTTGGGTTATGCCATAATCTCAGACGTACAAGATTTGCACCATAAGAATTCATTAACTCATAAGAAGTCTTAGCAACACCATTTTCGGTGAACTGGACACCACAATCCTCCAATTCATTGGTGTATGACAAGTCTGCTCCTTTTATGAAAGGTAGAGATTCTGTCGTTCTGGTGCTTCCTACTGGTAAGGCTTCATTCAAAGAAGTTACGGTTGGTGTCGAAATGGCATCCGTTTGACAAGATGTTCCTGCCAAGCAGAATGCAATGCCTAGCAATGCATTCGCAATTAGTTTAATCTGTTTCATACGATTTTTATGTTTAAAATTGAAGTCTGCTGCAAAATTAGCATATTGGGAAAATTAAACCAAATCCAAATCAGACAAAGACTAATGCAAAAAGGACATGTCGCATATCTGTCCTAAACATGTCCGTTGTGTTCCTGCACAAACTGTTTTGGAGCGATGCCAAATTCGTTTGTGAAACATTTCGTGAAGTAAGAAGCATTGGACATTCCCACCATGTACATTACTTCAGATACTGAAAATCTGTCTTGTTTCAGCAGTTCTGCAGCTCGTTTTAAACGTGTGGAACGCAAGAATGCAACAGGTGTCTTACCTGTCAATTGCTTGATTTTTCTATATAGCTGCTTTTGATCGACCTTCATCATATCCGAAAGCATAGAAACATTAAAACCTTCCTTCTGCATATTCGTTTCAATAATCTGCAATAACTCTTTTATGAACAACTCGTCTGAAGATTCTATGGAAGTTTCCTCTTTTGTAGACCTCTGTTCTTTTAACATAGTTTCGATATGTTGTGCTTTACGAACATTTTGAGCTTGTTTCAATAATCTTGCCACCTGAAGCACTAATTTGTTAAAGTCGAAAGGCTTTGAAATGAAAACATCTACACCTGCTTTGATGCTCTGTAATTCTGTTTCAAAGTCATCTTTTGCTGTTAGCATAATCACAGGAAGGTTTTCCATTTGTGCAGTATGCTTTAGATTCCGAACAAATTCCAAGCCATTCATGATTGGCATCATTTGATCAACAACTATCAAGTTTACGTTTTGAGTTTTCAGTATGTCAAGCCCTTCTTTGCCATTGAAAGCTTTCAAACAAAAGTATTTTTCCTCAAAAGCAGAACATAAGAATTCTACGACTTCTTTATTGTCATCAATGATTAAAATCTTAGGCAGTGCATTCTCTGCTAATTCTAGTTCTGAAGTCGTGGGAACAGTCTCTTTTCTTATAGCATTTTCCTTTAAAGGTAAAGTTACAGTAAAAGCGGCACCTCCCTTGTTGCTGTTTGTTGCTACCACTTTCCCATGATGTAATTCTACAAACTTCTTGACCAGGAATAATCCAATCCCTGTGCCATGTTTACTTTTATCTTCTTCTTTACCTTGGTAATGTCTAATAAATATAAAAGGTAGTTCTGCTTCAGGGATACCACAACCATTGTCTATGACAGAAACAGAGATTTCGCCTTGTTTTACTTGTAGTTCGACCCGTACATGTCCAGTATTATCATTCACATGCTTAATGGCATTTGATAGTAAGTTTGTAAATATGGATTCTATTTTCACAACATCTACGTTCAACCAAAGTTCTTGTATGTCATGAATAAAGTCAATTTTTATCTTACGCTCGTTAGCTATTGGCGCAAAAGCTGAGATACCGTTATTTAATAAGGATACTAGTTCTACATGAGAGCAAATAACAGAATTCTCTGTATCATATTCTGTTTGCTTGTCATCTATAATCTTATATATCAAACTGTTCAATTTTAGGGCATTGCGCTGTATCCCTTTTAAGGTATCTCGCATTTTAGCATTCGTACACTCAGACAAGAGTTTTCCTAAAGGGGCAATAACTAAACTTAAAGGAGTTTTCAGTTCATGCGAAACATTGACAAAGAACTCCATTTTCATCCTTGCCAATTCTAAGGTCTTTTCCTTGGCTTTTCGCTCAAATAATTTTTCGCTCTTTTTCTTTTGAATTCTTAAAAGACAGAATGCTCCCGTCAATAGAAATATTACATATATCCCCCAAGCCCAAGTGGAAAAATACCATGGGTAAGGGACATCTAATGTGTAAGTTGAAATGGTAGCATATTTATCTGTCATGGGGTCCGTAATACTCAGTTGCAAGGTGTTTTTGCCACTGAGCATAACTGGATATTCAAGCAGATTATTTCCTGTTTTCATTTTTTTCCATTCCTCATCATTCCATTTGTAGTAGAAGGTTTCTCCCTGTGCAGAATAAGCATAAGAAGCTAATTCGATGGAAATATTCTTGAAAGAACTCAGTTTTATAACCTTTTGTTGTGAAAGGTTTGATACTGGAATAAACAAAGAATCGCATGAAATGGCAGAGATAAAGGTCCTTCTGGTATGATGCTTACCACCAAACCTACTTATGTTCAATAATGTAAGGAAGTCTTCTCCTCCAAATATAATTCTATTGTTGTAGCCATCAAAAAAGGCGCACTTAAAATGTGGGTTATTTACGTGGTAAGGTGTGACACTCTTATTTTTCTTGTCTATGCACAAAATGCCATCTACAGAAGACACCCATATGTACTTAGAGGAGCAAACAAAAGAATATGCACTTCCATAAGATACTTGATATGGTATCTTATACTTATTATTCCGTTTTATATCATATTGATAGATAGCTCCTTGGTCAGAAAACCAAATATAGTTTCCGTCACATGCAAAGTTATCTAAGTATATGTTTGCCAATTTGTAATCATTTCTTGAAGGGTTTACACATATCAGCCCCAGATTGGTGTTAGCCCATATATTGCCAGCATAGTCTGGTATCATTTGATATACAGATTTGATATGTCCATATCCCAAAAAGTTCTTGTTCGTCAAAGCGTAAGAATGTGATTGACTGTTTTCTAGACTAGTCTTATCCACAACGATAAGACCGCTTAGATATGTGGCTATCCACAGCCTATGTTTTGTATCCTCATAGATGCCATAAATCCAATTGGTATTATTACGTTTGTTGCCTAACTGATAATACTCAAATTGCATAGTCTGTTTGTTCAACTTGGCTATACCGCCATCTGTGGCTATCCAGATTTGGCTACTTCTGTCACGATAAATGGCTCGTATATAATTATTGTTCAATTTATATAATACATTATTTGTACTATACCAAATGGTTTGTTCTTCAGACACATAGAGTAAACCATTCTCTCCACCAAGCCAATATTCTTTGTCGGAAGATTGCAATATACAAGTAAAGAGATTGCCATTTCTGGAATCTACAAGGTCAGTCAACTTTACGTCTTGCATTAATGGATTCTGTTGAACCATAGATATTCCATTGTCAGTAGCTACCCAAAGGTTGTTATTCTTGTCTTGATAGAGTTGAGAAATAAAATTATTACATAGAGATTGAGGATTATGGACGTCGTGCTCTATTTCTTGAAGAGACTTTGTGGATATCTGATACACTAACATTCCAGCTTCTGTACCTATTAATAAACGATTGTTAGCAACATCTGAAACAATGCTCTTTAAATAACTACCTGACAGTTCACAAACAGTTTCTATATGGCGATTGTTTATTTTATAGCTAAGCAGTTTACCGTCTGTTCCCATCCATACACAATTGTTCCTTCTATCATATGCAAGACTGTTTACTATAGGATCCTTCATTCCTGGTAAGTTTACGGAATAGAGATGATGATTTGTCTTGTCATAAATGTTGAGTCCTCCATAAGAACCAATAAACAGCTTGTCGGCAACAGGCAATAAGGCATAAACCATCTTATGCTGAAAGTTTTTAGAAGCTATTTTGTGAAGCTTACCCTTCTGTATGTCAAAATACAGCAAGCCGTCGTCACGGGTACCAATCCATAACTTACCATCAAAAACCGCCAATGCTCTTACTGCACTGACCTTATAAAAATCTTGATCTGTGTCTTCAAAATTCCAAGTAAGGAGATTCAATTTATGAATACCATTATCAGTTCCAATATACAAATAATGACCATATTGTACAATAGCTTGTACTGTATTCTCATCAGGCATATTCTTGCCAAAATAACAAAGGTGATAGTTATAACCATTGTAATTGACTAGTCCTCTTTTCGTTCCAATCCAAATCAAACCATTAGAATCTTGGAATATTGCATTGACGACATTAGCGTCAAAAGGTAACTTTATATTGTGAAAGTTATTCCAAGTATTGCTTATGTCGTTTTTAAACAACAGATTATAACCTTTTACATTTGCTAATATTCCAAACAATAAGCTAAATATAATAAATAGTCTTTTATTCATAATTATTTGATATTTTGATGATTATGGCGCAGCAAAGATACCGGTTTCTTTTGAAAAAGCGCAAAAAGTTGTTCTTAAAAGTGTGGAGATTCACAAAAAAGTCGAATTCAAAATGGCCATATAAACCTCGTTCTCTGAACCTCGGTCAGAGAACACACCTAATGATTCCGGATCTTCAATCCAGCAATCATTCTCTTTAGCCCAGTCTTTTAACCTTGCGATTTGGACTCCCTTGCAAGCCGTTGTTCCCGCAAGCGCTTGAATTGAGCTAAGCA
>OASD01000648.1_pt1 | contig 12797 bp, 8 predicted proteins | sample 1475531 | NCBI WGS metagenome assembly OASD01 (sample SAMEA3360668, study PRJEB22359) | human gut metagenome | biome: ENVO:urban biome; feature: ENVO:human-associated habitat; material: ENVO:feces | place: Bangladesh | collected 2011
ATCACCGCTAAAGCTAAACTGAACCCCCAGTCTAACTGGGGGTTTTCTAATACAAAAAAGAAGCTCACAATCGTGAACTTCTTCACATTAATATTTAATTAAAAGTTAATCACTTCTGGATCCTTACCGTGACTCATAAGATTCATCACAGCATCTTTTAAATAGAAGACAGCTGTGTCATCATCGTCTACGGCGTACTTGCCCTTACATGCTTCTACATTATCATTAACAAGTTTTTCTCTTGCTTCTCTTCTTTCATCTTCAACAAGCTCAGCAAATACTCTGTAGTAGTCCTTGCCAATAGATCTTGCTATAGCTACATGTGGATTGGCTTTGAGCTCTTTATATACATTCTTATGCTTCTTAGTAACAATGTATATCTTGTCCTCAAACTCACAGTGCACATCAAATGGTCTTACGTTTGGCTTGCCATCTTTTGCTGTTGCCAAATAAAAATCATCTTCACTTCCTAGTATCTCTAGTACTCTCTTAATATTTTCTTTCATATAAATACCTCCTCTGTAGGTTTATTGTACCCAAAGAGGAGGTATTATTAACTATATATCGATTATCCTGATGCCTGTCTCGTCATCGATTTTTCTTTGATAAGCGTTTTCGCACTCATCGATGCGTATCTCGCATGTACCGCTTATGATACACTTGTTTAGGTGACCACCAACAGTTATGCCCATGCCGAAAGTTAAGCCGCCAGCAAGCACCATACCATCTGAAATCATGATGTGTAGGTGTATATATGGCTCCTCTCCATCTCTAGTGATATTGCCAATTAAAGAAAGAATTTCAAATTCGCCATCGTATTTGTATTTGATATACTCTCTCTTTTTTACGCTATAAACACCTAGCTCTACTTCTGATGAGGCGCCTATACCTGTTATAGTAGCCGCCTTTATATCAGTCTCTTTTATAAACTCATTAAGCTTATCTAAAACTTCTTCGCCTCTATCAATCCTAACGATATATGATTTGCCGTCTTTGATGTACTTCATCGCTGCCTCCTAATAGCCAAATTCAATCTTATCATATAGTTCATTTTCAAAGAATGGATGAACTTGCTTTCTATTTTCAGATTTTGCCGAATAAAAATTTGATAATAGTTCTTTGAAATCGTCGTTTGTTAATCTGTCTTCAGAATAGAATTCGTAGTAGTTCATTACAGGTCCCGAGCCCACAAAGTACTTTCCATCAAGTCTGTATATTGCAGTCATGTACGAGAAACTTCCTGAACCTACTTCTAAGAATGAACCTTCTGGCTTGTCTACATCGTTTGAGCCTATCTTTTGTATGTCGGCAATGTTTGCTGTATCTCTATCAGATGGTCTTATCTCGTACTCGCCATTGACATCATCTTTATTAAATGCAATGAAGATGTTTTCCATCTCTCCGCCGATAACGCCAAGTCTGTCATTATCTTCATCGCTAGTAGTTTCGTCCTTTAACTCTTCTATACTAACTTTGATTAAAAATTCAAGCATGTCGTCAAAATCTTTTAGTCTAGCCTTTTGATCCTTGTTTAGTAGCGAATACTTTTCATCTGCATCCATAGTTAAGCCGACTAAGTACTTAACTCTTCTATATAGATTTACATTTGGTTCAACATAGTGCTTAATGATTGTTGGCTCGTCGCCGCCCATCTCAGCACCAAATTGTTTTGCATATAAAACAGTATCGTGCTTTAATTGAGCCCATGAAGCAAGTGCTGTATTTAGATCTTTGTACTGCCATTTTTCACTTCTCATAAAATCTGGATATCCTTCGCCATATTCGTTGTTAAAGGCCTTTAGAACCCATAGCCATGTTCTGTAAATATTTGCTTTTTCTTCTTCATCTGTTCTTGCGTCAACCATTGCCTTTGTTTCTTCATACTTTTCTTCAAACTTATCCCATTTCAAATTGTCTTCGTTAGTAAGAGTAAGTCTCTCAGCAAGGCTATTGCCAAGAAGTGCCATAAGGTCAACGCCTGAAACAACTGGTCTCTTGCTTTGAGGATTTGTATCGACTAAGTTTTGTAACCAAGTGTTGTCAACAACTGCTCTTTGTGGCAAGAAGGCAAAAACCTTTCCTGAGTCCGGTTTAATCTTTGGATCGTCTGTATTTTTAATATCATCTGCAACGGCGCTAAGAACCTTCTCATCAAGTATAGCATCTATAGTATTGTCTTTAGTCACTTTGCTAATGCTTGTGTATATGTCAATAGGTGTGATATCTTCAGTGTTTTCAACTAAGAAGCTAATTGGCTTATATATGTCTTGCCATAATTTAAAACTTGTCTCGTCCTTAAGCATATGTCTTGAGATAAGTATAGCTTGCTTAAGAGCATCTAGGTTTATGGATCCATCTGGATTTTCTAAGCGAACTAGTTCTTGTGAATAAAGCATATTTACTTTGAAGTACTTCTTTAAGTTTTCATTCTTAGTGTAGTTGCCACGCACCTTAAATTGTGAGTAATCAATGTCATTGCCTGTTATGTTTGATACAGCATTTCCTTCCGCTTTGATATTCTTAAGCTCATCGTCAGCTAAGTCCCTTACTTCACTTGGCACTTCGCCATCATATTCAGCTTCAAGTAAGTCAACCGCACATAAGAATAGCGCTGCATTTCTCATAAGGACGTCTTTTTCATCGCCCTTTGCTTCTTTGTAATCAAGAAGAGCGTTGTCTAAGCAATTCTTTGATAGAGCCATAAGCTTTTGCTTCAATGAATTTTGTTCCATGTCCTCCATCATTCCAAGGTAGATGATGTGATATAGGTGAACAACGGAGTCAGTAGTTATAAATGAGTTGTTGCCCATATATTGATTGTCTTCATATATACCAAATGGTTGTTTGAAAGTGTTATAATTAATTCGGAAGTAGCCAGAATCTTTTAGCCTTTGTACCGCTTTTGCTACATTAGCCGGCTCGTCATATGGGCTAAAGCCGTATACTTCGCTCGGATCTTGCACGTCATATGGCTTAACATTTGCTTCAACCTCAATGTCTTCAAAGTCCTTTACTTCTTCAACATCCAATAGTTTTTCTGCATCATAGCCAAGCAAAGCATTTAAGCCCGCTTCGCCTACTTCATTTTTTTCTTTACTAGTCTCTTTACCTTCTTCTTTTTTATTATCTTCTCCTCCCATATTATTAAATGGTGAAGAGCATGCACTTAAGGTCATTACTAATAGCAAGACCATAGCTAATAATCTCTTTTTCATTTTAAATCAATACCCTCCTTTGAAAAATTAATTTCCTTCATTATATTTATACCCTCTATATATAGTTTTTTGTCCTTCAATAATTTTGTCGGACGAAAATCTATTTTTCTAGTCGCGATACGCTCAATAAGCATATCATACTGCTTATAGACGCCGATGGAGTAAACTCCTTTATATTTCTCAATCGAAACGACTTCATCAAAGCCGTCCCCATCAATATCAAAAAGAATAAAATCATACATGGGATTAATGAGCCTCGAGCAGCGAAACTTTGGCTTCAAGTCCAAGTCCACTAGCTTATATAAAAACACGCGCTTCGATGGCGTCCTGTGCCACGGGGCTATCGAGTAAACGCCAAAGGCTATGTCAAATTTGTTCTCGTCGTTGACTCTGCCTAGGTCCACCTTGTAGATGTTTAGCTTGTACTTGCCCTCAAAGCTCTTCGTTTTAGACCTGCCTTCCTTTGTAAAAGTGACTTTATTATAAAACCTTGAAAATATTGGCTTAGATAAAGTCATCTCTACTTCGCCAAGCTCCTCATCTATAACCATATACTTAACAGTAGTCTCTATGCGTGAGATGGCTAGAAGCGCTAACAATAGTAAAATCGCTAGCGCAAGTGATTTCTTCTTCATTATTTATTTAGGTCTACAAAATGAACTTCGTAGCCCATTGCTTTTAAAATCTTAAATAAATCTTCAGTCTTGAAGAATAGTGTCTCTGTGTTAATGTTTGGGTGAAAAGTCATTATCTCTTCTTTTAATATAGCATTGTCAAAGTAGAATTGAACTTCTTTTTCTGTGTCGTTAATGAGGCCAAAGGGCGAAACAACTCCCGCTTCATTGCCAAGCTTATTATATAATGTCTCTTCCGAAGCCATCTTTACTCTTTTTTCGTGGGCAATTTCAGCGAATTCCTTCATATCAAGTCTGTCCTTATCGTCCATGACAAGCATGTAGAAGCGTCTCTTCTTTTGATCCGTCATAAACATAGTTTTTGTTCTGCAGCCAATTTTGCCCTCGATAAACTTATCAGCGTCTTCAGTTGTAAATGCTGGCGGATGCTTAACTGATTCATACTCAATACCATTGTCCTCAAGAAGCTTAATTGCGTCTTCGTATTTGTTCTTCATACCATCCCCTCCATTATACTTACATTTTACCACAATCAAGCGCAAAAATCAATTAACAAAGAAACATTATGTACAAAAAAGAACTTAATGCAATTGCCTCAAGTCCTTTAATCAAAATATTTTTTATTTATTTTCTTTAAAATGTTCTTTAGCAAAGTCCATCTCTTGAACTAATTCTAAGGTGCCAAGATACTTGCCAAGCTCATCTCTTACTGCCATGTATAAAACGTAACAGTCATGTCCTTCCTTATTCATCCATATACCAAGCTGATCCTTTGCCCCGCTCTTAAACATAGCTATTATTTCTCTAACCATAGCTTCAATCTTTGGTGGATGACAGCTGTATACATCACGGCCGATAGCTGTCATAGGTCTTTTGAATAATTTTTCTCTGCCATTGTTATTAAAGAAAGCGTTTATATCATTTGCATCAACAAAGGTAATCTCGTAAGGCATTATATTTAATAGCGCTTCTAGCTCATCAAGCCTAAAGTGACCGCCCTTTAGTTCTATCATTGCATTTTGATAAGATGACTTTGTTTCGCTTGTATCAGAAGTCTCTCTCTTCCACTCATCATCAGCTCTAAAGCCACCGCTGTATGCTTTAAAATCTTCATATATATTGTGCCACTCTTCATCAGTAAATTTATCTTCAATAGTCGGGAACAATATATTTTCTTCCTTATAAATCATTTCTTTTGCTCTTAGAAGATTTTTCTTAAGAGCCTCAGCCCATGCATCGTCCCTATTACTTGTGTCAAGCTTTTTAAATTCATCTCTAATCTCGTCATCAACAGACCACATAACATCAGATGGCCCAGGAATATTATACTTAACCTTTAATAATGGATAAATTAAATCGCCCTTCTTTGTGTAATGCACACGAATTTTTCTAAGATTATCAATGTCAACACTTTTATAATCATTTTTATCTAATAGTGAAAGCGTTTTATCAATTAAATCCGCGATTACATCGTTCTCTTTATGCAAATTATATATAGGATGTCCCACTTCGTCAATAGCTTTAAGTTTTTTTCCTTGCTCTGTCTCAGTCGCTCCATGAAATAATGCGCTGTGCACGTCGCAAAGCTTTTGCACTTCTTTTATTGGTACACCAGAAGCGATAATCTCTTCTTCTGCCTTCATTATCTCTTTACTGTCAACGTCAGAAAACTCTTTAGCAAAATCTGCCCTAACACTGTCAATATCCTCTCCTTGACTAAGTCTTTCGATAAACGTTTTAAGCTTATCAAGTCTAGCCTTGTCATCATTACTTATTTCGCTCTCTTTAATAGTATATCCATGTTCAATAAGTTTTTCTTTTATAAAATCTATGCTAATGTTTTTAACAACAGAACCTCTCTTTAAAGTCATAAACTTACCTACGCTGTTGAACATAAGTTTATTTTGTAATTCTTTGAAGCCAATTTCAATTAGTACATCTTTAATATCTGGATACTTACTTACTAAATCAGCAACAGTCATATCCAAATCAATTATTTTTTCCATAATACACCTCTTTTTCTAACAGTATTTTTATTAGCTGATGCTAACTATATATACCCTAAAATATATTTTTTTAACAAAATATGTGCTATAATATATAAAAGGATGGTGACAAGATGAAAAACAAAATTAAATTATTTTTCTATAACAATAGACGGTGGATATACTGTCTTGAATACATTTTCTACTCGGTAATACTGCTTGCGATAGTAACATACATAGACAGCAGCTACTCAGGCCTTACGCAGCACATACCACGCGTGATGCTATCGAGCGTCGAGCTTGCAAAGACAGTGCTTTCATCACTTGTTTCTGCTCTACTGACAATAACTACTTTTACATTCTCGACCATACTCGCAGTTTTCACTCTATATCATAACTCCTTTACACCGAGGAGCGTCGAAAACTTTTTAGATAAGAAAATCACAATGAAGGTCTTAGGCATATTCATAGGCGGCTTCGTCTACTGCCTAGTGAGCCTTAACTTTATGAAGGCCGGTCAAGATCAAAGACTTGTTATCGCCGGTACCATAGGCGTCATCTACGCTATATGGGGCGCGATCTACTTCGTTATCTTCGTGCAAAACGTTTTGTCTGGCATTAACTATGCCAATCTACTTGAAGATATCGCAGATAAAACTGATAAACTTATTGAGAAAGAACTTGAAGATCGTGATTTTGAACTGCTTGATAAAGAAGAGTGGACTATGAAGGATAAAAGGCTTGCTGCTCACAAATCAGGCTACCTAGAAATTATTGACATAGATAAGATTAAAAAGCTAATCGAAGACGAGGACATAGTCTTCACCATAGAAGTATCAAAAGGCGATTTCGTTGCTCAAAACGAAACGCTTGGCTACTTTAGTCATGATAGCTTGGATGATAAAACTCTAGAAAAAATTCAAAAGCAATTTATTTTTAGTGAAAGAAGAATTGCCGAAGAAGATTATAAGGAAGGCATTAGAAAGATAGTAGAGATAGCAACGCGTGCCCTATCACCTGGTACAAACGATCCAAACACAGCTATACACTGCATAAGAAAGCTGTCGATACTTTTATCACATCTTGCTAAAGTTGACTCAAACCACCACTACATCAAAACCGATGGCAAGGCAAGGATATACTACACAAGTAAGTCCTTTAAAGAGATGCTCGTTGAGCACATGCAGCCAATCATTACTTATGGTGAGACGGATGCAAGCGTTTTAAAGACAGTATTCCAAGGTCTCTTGCTTATAAAAGTAAGTGCTAGTGAAAAGAACAAAAAAATTGTCATGGCCTTTGCTGAGGACCTATATCAATCAGCAGTCGATAATTTCAAGAGAGAAAGTGATTTAAGTCTCTTCATGGAAATCTATCAAGAGATAATGACTGGATCAAAGGAAGAAGAAGAGATAGAGAAAGAAGAAAAAGAAAAAGAGCTAGAAGAGCTTTTAGAAGAAAAATAGTGAATATAATAAATACATGAGGCTAGTCAAAATTATGACTAGCCTCTTACTTATTACTTCGTATTAAAATTTCTAGTTAAAGTCACTTGCCTATTGACCTCGTCCCAAAGAATGTCTTTGCCGTCCTTAAGACCAAGTGCCCTTGCGATGTTCGCTATAGGAAGCATGATTCTGTTATTACGCATCTCAGGCTTAACATCACTTGTGTATTTAACGCCATTGACAATGATGAAATTGCTATCGACAGGTATTTCTACTCGTAGACCAATGTCCATAATAACAGCGGTCCTTGTCTCGCTTAGCCAAGCTACCCTGTATCCCAAAGCTTCAGAAATGTATCTTAATGGAAGCATTGTTCTGCCGCCTTTGATATATGGCTTTGTGTCCATAGCCTTGAGAGTGCGAACGCCACCATCCACTTTGTCAAGAATTTCTGAGCCTATAGTGATTAAAACTTTTGACTCTTTTTGCTTTTCTTCTTTAGCCTTGTCAATAGTTTTGACCTCGTCTTCGTCCTTCTCTTCTTCATGATAATAATTTCTTCTATCTCTCCTCTTTTGCTCTTCTCTTTCAGCTTTATCATCTGTTTCAGGCTCGATGTATGGAGCAATTTCTCTAAATATAGGGTAAATGTCTACCTCGCCATCCGGCATAAGGAATTCGCCGTTAATAATAGGAAGCAATTTGCCACTTGCATCGTGAACGCTAAGGCCAAGAAGTTCATATCCGTAATTTGCTATGGCACGAACAGTAACTTTATCGCCCACTTTTGCTTCAGGCGGATCAATAATCACCTCGCCATATGGTGATGGAGTAATGTTTATAGCGTGTTTTTCAAATGGCTTCGGTTTATCTTGGTTTGGTTTATCTTGGTTTGGTTTATCTTGGTTTGGTTTATCGCCAGGATTGTCTTCATCGGGCTTTTCTTCACCAGGATTTGGTTTGTCTGGATCTGTCTTATTTGACTTTACTTGCCATATAGCTCTTACAATAGTTTCACCATCTATTTTTATTTTATCTTGTGGCTTATATTCTTTGTCAGCTATTTGCCAAGCCTTAAACACTTTATTTTCAGGTTCTGTGAATTTGCATTCAGGAAGAGTATATTCCTTTCCTTTTTCTATATTTTCTTCTTTTGTTTCGTTAGTACCATTATTAGCTACTAAAGTCACTTTATATTTTTCAATAGGCTTATCTCGCCAAGTTGCTGTTATTTCTGTATTATCATTAATTGTTATTACATCACCAACAGCTTTTTCTTTGCCATTAACCTCCCAAGCTTTAAACTCTTTATTCGTTGGCGCTGTAAAATCACAAGCTGGTAAAGTGTATTTTGATCCCTTATTTACTAAGACATCTTTCATTGTACCTGAACCTTGATTTGCGTTAAAACTTACTTTGACTTGAATCTCTTTCCATAAAGCTGTTAATTCTATATTACCGTCAATTGTTATTTCTTCGCCTACAGATTTTTCTTTATCATCAACGCTCCAAGATTTAAATTCTTTATTATCAGGTGCTGTAAATGTGCATTTAGGTAATTCATATGTCGAGCCTTTAGCGATTTTTTTCGATTCCATTGAGCCAGAACCTTCGCCTGCCTTAAAGCTTACACTTAACATAATATCTTTCCATAGAGCTTTTACTTCTGTATCTTCATTCACTGTTATTGTTTCGCCAGGCTTTTTCTCATCATCTCCTACCTTCCAGCCAACAAACTCTTTATTATCAGGTGCAGTGAAGCCGTTTTCAGGAAGTGTATATTTTTCGCCTGCTTTTACAATTTTCTCATTCATCTCACCTGAGCCTTCAGTTTTGTTGAAAGTAACTTTATATTCAATATCTTTCCAGATAGCTTTTACAATTGTTTTTTTATCTATTTTGATTTTGGTTTTAGCTGGATATTCTATACCATCTACTTCCCAAACTTTAAATTCTTGGCCATCAGGTGCTGTGAAACCATTTTCAGGAAGTTCAAACTCTTTTCCTTTTTCTATTTCTGTATCAGGCATTTCTCCAGAGCCTTCGCCTGCGTCAAAGCTTACATTGTACTTTACTTCTCCTCTGTTGACTATTAAAGTATATACACTTGTATTCTTTTTATCTTGTGAAGTAACTGTAATTTTAAAAATATTTTCTCCATTATGTAATTCAAGTTTCTCTGTTTCATATCCGTTATATGTATATGCTTTACTTGAAGCAACAACATTATCATTTAACGTAACAGAGATACTTTGCTCACTTTCGCCAAATTGGACATATACATAGCCTTTGCTAAAATCCTCGCCTAAATTCACTGTATAAGTTTTTTCTTCCTTATCAAATACTAGTTTTGATTTTTGATTTTTCCAAACCTCATCTTCTAAGCCATATAATATTATATTTCTAAGACTACTATCGCCAACTTCGCTATCTTTAAAAATAGGCTTAACTCTAAGATTGTAATTTGGCATCCTTAATTCAGTAGGTGTTTTATTTAGCTCCTTTATTATATCGTTATCTTGTTCTAATTCTATAATCTTATCTACATCTTCTACTTTGACCCATCTATCAAACACCTTACCACGAAAAATACTTTTATCTGCCTTAATAGTAACTAAGTCACCTTCATACGCTTCATAAAATTCAGCTGAACCACTAGTTACATTTAGTTCATGAATAGTTCCATTGCCAATCTTATTTATTAGAACTAAATACCCTGCGTAATTATTGTTATCATCTGTCACAGATAGTACTGAAATTCCTGGTCGGATAGTTACAATATCTCCATTATCGTTAGCATCAACCTTATAATTATCATTTGCGTATGTAGCTCTAAATTTTTGGCCTTCAAAATTCTTTTTTATATTGAATTGAATCTTTTTATATTTCGGATCCAAATATATTCTATACTTACTTATATCAGATCTAAATTCAGTGGCAAATTCATCATCCCTTTTCTCTTCTTCATTATACACAACTGCAGTAAGTGTAAGATCTTCCCATTTATCTCCATCATACACCCTAGCACGTATATCTTTTAGTTTAAAACTATCATCAAGCTCTGCTTCTGCTTTAACTACTCCTAAATTCATAGGCAATATACCAATAAATAAAACTAAAACCATTAGCATTGAAATAATTCTTCTAAGCTTCTTCATTATATCCCCCTCCATAAAAATTATTACCGTTGCTAAACAAAACCATAAGCATTAAAAAAGTGCTACTTGCAACACCCGCAATAGCACTAAAATAAATCCACATTTGAGTGGATTGCATCCTTATTGAATTGAGTTCTATCAAATAACATCTTAAGGCCTCTCATCAACTATATTCTATACTTTAATATTATAACATATAGCTCTTTATATCAATATCTTTTCTTAATTTAGATAAATTTATTTTTTAATTTATGAGAAAATAAAATCTACAATTCTATTAGCAATTTCATCTGTTCTTTGATCAATACTATCTTTTGTCCATATAGGATTGTCAATATTTTCGTAATCTTTAATTATAGAGTTAGCGGATGCAAACTTGCTATCTTTGTAACCTCTTTTCTCATTTTTTGCATTTTCTATTGAATGGTTAATCTTAGTCTTAAACCAAGCATTGCCTATAGACCTATTGATATTATCTTCAAGCAATATTTTATTCCCTAGTTTATTTACAATCGATAAAAATTCTTCTTTACTCTCTATTTTTGCGTCTGCTCTAATGTACTCGATATTTTTACCACTCATTGGCATGATGTGCTCAATCTCATATTTCTCTGGAAGTATAAACTTTATGTCATTTTGTTTGCAATAGATGTACTCATCAAGAGCAACTAATGGATTTTTCGTATAAGATTTTATATTTGCTATAAGTTCTTCTCTCTTCCAATTATTAGCAATATGTTTTTTAATCTCTTTAATAATTTCTTCTAAAGCTACTTTTTCATCAACCAATTTAATATTTAAACCAAATAAAAATGTTTTAAATTTGGCACTTGAGTAACCTAAATCTACTAATTCAAGTACTGTAAATAGCTTTAATAACTCTTCTATAAACATAGTAGCCTTATGCTCACTTACAACATCAGAATTAAATCTATATAAATATGAAATAATGTAAGTTTTGATATTTTCATTAAACTTTAACGCTAATTGTACTATAGGATAGTCTTTTATTTTATTCCATGTGTCAACGATTTTCGAAAATTCTCCAGTTAAAGTTAAAGGATCATTTAAAATATTTTTGTTCTCTTCAGTATAATACCTTCTTATACCTGGGGTAGTAACGCTTATCGATCCACTGTCAGATATATATGCCTTATCCAAAGATCTTTGTATATACATATATTGTTTAAGCACATCATCTATATCAAGTAAATTATAGTCGCTTATGTCAGACACTTTTTCCTTAAATTTTAGCCAATGATTGTTAAATTCATCTATTTCATCGCCTGAATTCGAGTACAACTGAGCAGAAATGATATCTGCATCTAAAAGAGGCAAACCATCAGAGTTTAAAGAATTAAACATAGTAATTGCTTGCTCAACGTTCCAGCTCCTTATTTCTATAAGTTCAGTCTTATCTAACAAATAGTTTGCAAAATTATTTATTTCTGATGCAGAAAGATCTTCTAATTTTTCATAGAAAAATTTAAAATTTCTAAAATAATTAGTATACTTATTGTCATTTTGTTTATACTTAATCTTTACTACTATTTCCTCAGCTTCTTTATAGTTCTTACTGTTAATAATATTAATAAGCTCATCTTTATATATTTCGTTAATAGACGAATTTTTCAATAAGCCTTTCTCATTCCTCTTGTTAAAATCTTTTATTATGTCATAGGCCTCTTCATCGTCGGCCTTATATAGTATTTTAATGAGCTTGTCCATCTTTTTTGATAAAGTACTGGTAAGTTTTTCAGAGTTTTCATCTTTCTTTGTTTCTTCAATTGCCTCGTTTATTCTAATTAATAAAGCTTTAAATAACAAGATAAAAGTAGTCGTCCTTTGTTGTCCATCAATAAGGCTTAACATTTTATCATCCTCTTGACAGCTAATGATAACCGTACCAAAGAAATAAGGATCTGCTCCCTCATTATCAATAAAATCCATTATGTCTTGCCACAATTTATCGCATTGCTTTATTTCCCAAGAATACGCCCTTTGATACGCTGGAATAACAAAGAATGATTCTTTTTCAAGTTTTAAATACTCACCAAGTTTCTTTAATTCTGGGTCAATTTTTTTAGCCATAGTACACCTCTTTTTCTATTATAAAAAATTGCTTATTATTTCGCATCATTAAATTAAAACACACCTGTAATTATTATAACATATTAGCACAGATAAATATAGCCTTTTATTCCGTATATAATTTTCATTTCTAAAGATTATGTATCTAAAATATTTACCATAAAAATTATCTCTAGGCATAAAAAAAGACAGACCCTAATGAGTCTGCCTCAGACTGAAGACAAACCCAGGAATTTTTTCCTGGGTTTGCTTATTTCTATTAAAT
>OASD01000649.1_pt1 | contig 12767 bp, 6 predicted proteins | sample 1475531 | NCBI WGS metagenome assembly OASD01 (sample SAMEA3360668, study PRJEB22359) | human gut metagenome | biome: ENVO:urban biome; feature: ENVO:human-associated habitat; material: ENVO:feces | place: Bangladesh | collected 2011
ACGCACGGTCGTGCGTCCGTTGTGTCAAAGGTTACAGCGTCGTGGTTTTAACGGGGACGGACGCACGACCGTGCGTCCCTACAGCGGGTTACACGTTCCGTGCGTCCGTCGTGACGACTAGTCGAGGAGCTTCTGAGCCTCCTCTTGTAGCTTAGCCTTGCTCTGAGCGCCGACGAGCTTGTTTACCAGCTCACCTCCCTTGAAGAAGAGGATCGTCGGGATATTGCGTATGCCGTACTGGCTGGGCAGGTCGCTGTTTTCGTCCACGTTGACCTTGCCAACGAGGATCTTGCCGTTGAACTCCTCAGCGAGCTCGTCAATCATCGGACCGACCATCTGACAGGGGCCACACCAGGTAGCCCAGAAGTCGAGGATCATCGGCTTGCCCTCAGCCATGAGGCCAGCTATATTCGCATCTGTTATTTCCATTGCCATAGTTCTTGTGTATTTTAGGTTAGTATGAAATGTCTTCTATATATAATAGGTGTGGGCTATCACTTAGCCGCTTGCACGGCACACTGGATCTGGTACTTCTTGACGATCTCTAGGAGCCACTTGCCTGGCTCTATGCTAGGCGCATACATCGTCGTCGTGTAGGGGACCATGGAGGAGCAGAAAGTAATCTCTAGCTCCGTCTTACCAGGGTGATCCTTGATAGCGTTGCCCAGCTCGATGGCACCCTCCAGCGTGTTGGGGCGATCCAGTATCTCCTCCTCACCGTCGGCACCCTCCTCGTAGGAGTCACTCGGTGTGGCGTCCTCGCCTTGACTCAGGTCGATCGTCAGCTGAATGACTCTAAAAGCATCCTCCGTGATGTCCGAGAGAAGCTGCATGCTCTGTACCGTGCGGTAGAGACGACTGGGATCAAATCGGCTCGGCGTGACGCTCATCTTCACTAAGATGGCTAGCCCTTCCTGCGCAAAGTTACCGAAATTCACGTAATCCTTGCCAAAGAGCGGGATCTCGCCAGAGCCCGAGGCATCTTCGATCTGGATGATCGCGTACGGTTCGTTCTTCTTGCTAATGCCTTGGCGCACCTTCGTGACCAGACCAGCGCTGGCCAGCTGCGTGAGCCCTAGCTCTGCATACTGAGCCAGATCGGAGGCGGGGCAGTTGCAGAGGTACTCGATGGCGAAGGCGTAGGGGTCTAGCGGGTGGGCGCTCAGGTACATACCTATATAAGTCTGCTCCTTGGTCAGGCGCTCCAGATTGCTCCACGGCTCCACATCCTTGGGGGGTAGGGGCTTGGGAAGCTTGACACTCGGGTCGCTATCGCCAAAGAGCGACGCCTGCACCTGCGTACGCTCGCTCTCGAGGATCTTGCCGTACTGCATGAGCGCCGTCAGGAAGGTCTCGTCCTTGCCATAGGAGAGGCTGCTCACGCCACTCTTAGCGATCGGGGCAAAGTAAACCTCCCGATCGATGCCAAAGCTGTCGAAAGCTCCCGACAAAATAAGCGCCTCGAGGGCTCGCCGTGAGCAGTTCGTCAGGTCGGTGCGCTGGAAGAAGTCGTACACATCTTGATAGGGCCCATGCTCCTTGCGCTCCTCGATGATAGCCTCAGCCACCGATAGACCCACATGGGAGATACCGCCGAGACCAAAGCGTATGACCCCCTCCTTATTGGCCGAGAAGGCGGTAAAGCTCTCGTTGACATCTGGACCCTTGACCTCCAGACCCATGTGCTGCACCTCCTCGAGGTACTTAGAGAGCTTGTCCGACTTGTTCTGGTTGCAGGTCAGCAGCGCTGCCATAAACTGGGCGGGGTAGTGTGCCTTCAGGTAAGCGGTCTGGTAGGCCACCCAGGCGTAGCAGACGGAGTGACTCTTGTTGAAAGCGTAGCTCGCAAACTTCTGCCACCCATCATAGATACGCTCGAGCGTCTCACGGGGATGACCCTTGGCGACACCGTTCTCGACAAACTTGATGCGGTACTTCGCCATCTCTTTTTCCTTCTTCTTACCCATCGCCTTACGCAGGCTATCGCTGTCGCCTCGTGTGAAGTCGCCCAGCACACGAGAGAGGATCATCACCTGCTCCTGATAGACGGTGATCCCGTAAGTATCCTTGAGGTAAGGCTCCATCTCGGGCAGATCGTAGGAGATCTCCTGACGACCATGCTTGCGCTCGATAAAGGTCGGGATATTGTCCATAGGCCCGGGACGGTAGAGCGCATTCATAGCCACTAAGTCCTTAAACTCGGTCGGCTCGAGCTGCTGTAGGTACTTACGCATGCCGGCACTCTCAAACTGAAAGGTACCGACCGTGTCGCCCCGCGAGTAGAGCTCGAAGGTCTTGGGATCGTCGACAGGGATCGTGTCAATGTCTAGGTCGATGCCGTAGGACTCCTTAATGTTTTCCAGTGCATCGTTGATGATGCTGAGCGTCTGCAGACCGAGGAAGTCCATCTTGATCAGTCCCGTCGGCTCGATCACCTTACCCTCATACTGCGCCACCAGCTTGCGCTCGTTGGTATCTGGGTCAATGGCGGTCGAGAGGGGCACGACATCGCTGACGGGCGGGCCACTGATGATGACACCACAAGCATGCACACCCGTCGTACTGGCGGTACCCTCCAGTTGGCGGGCATAGCGGATCGTATTGGCGAGCTGTTCGTTCTGACTGACAGACGCTTCGCGAAACTCTTGATTGTTCTGCACCATCCACTCAAGGTTCAGATGCTTAACTCCTTCGGGCGGTCTGTCGGGGATCAGCTTGCAAAGCTTGTTCGCTTGGTCTAGCGGTAGCTCCTCGACACGCGCCACCCCTTTGATCGCGCCCTTGGTCGCCATCGTCGTGAGCGTGATGATGTTGGAGACGTGATCACGGCCATACTTATTGGTCACCCAGTCGAGGACACGCCAGCGGTTCTTATCATCGAAGTCAATGTCAATATCTGGCATCGATATACGGTCGGGATTGAGGAAACGCTCGAAGAGCAAACCGTACTTGATCGGCTCGATCTGCGTAATGGATAGGCAGTAAGCGACTGCCGAGCCTGCTGCCGAGCCACGCCCGGGACCTACACGTACGCCCAGCTGTCGGGCCGCTGCGATGAAGTCCTGCACGACGAGGAAGTAACCGGGGAAGCCCATGTTCTGGATCACCCCCAGCTCCATATCGATGCGCTCCTGCACCTCCGGCGGGACGGGGTCTCCGTAACGCTTCTTGGCACCCTCGTAGGTGAGGTGACGCAGGTAGTCATCTTCACTGGCAAAGCCCTCGGGCAACTCAAAGTGAGGCATCAGCGGAGCGTGATCGATGCTGTAGTATTCCACCTTATTGCACACCTCGAGCGTGTTCTCCAGCACATCGGGATAGTCGGCAAAGAGTGCCGTCATCTCCTCGGGCGACTTGAGCCACTCCTGCTTGGTGTAGCGCATGCGGTTCGGGTCGGAGATCGGCGAATTGGTCGTCATACAGATCAGGTGATCGTGCGCCTCGGCATCCTCTTCGTTGAGGAAGTGGGTATCATTCGTAGCGATCACCTTGATGCCCAGCTCCTGACCTATCTTGAGTATCTCCTGAGCCACCAGCTGTTGCTTCTGATAAGTCTCTTGACCACCTAGAGGGTCGCTGTTCGGGTGAAGCATGATCTCTAGATAGTAGTCCTCGCCGAAGGTCTCCTGATACCATCGAGCCGTCTCGCGCGCCTCCTCCAGACGACCGTGCAGGATATGCTGCGCTATCTCCCCACCGAGGCAAGCACTCGAGGCGATGATCCCCTCGTGGTGCTCAGCTAGGAGCTTCTTGTCAATACGTGGCTTGTAGTACTCGCCATGCTCCCACGCTATGGAGACCATCTTAATGAGGTTGCGGTAACCCTGAAGGTTTTTAGCTAGGAGGATCAGGTGATAACCACTGCGGTCAATGCTGCGGGTCGGGTTGTCAGGATCCTTAGCATCCTTGTCCTTCAGCTCCAGCGAACGGCGCGCCACATAAACCTCGCACCCGATGATCGCCTTGAAAAGACTCCGCTTGATCGTCTGGACCTCCTCCTGAAGACGAGCCACTTCCTCACCGTTGGCAGCATCAGCTTCCAGCTCTTTGATCTGCTTGCCGAGCGACTTGATCTGGGCGAGCTTATCGCCGTTGATCTTATCGTTCGCATAGTTCGTAAAGTTCTTAATGCCATACATAGCGCCATGATCCGTAAGCGCAATGCCAGGCATACCGCATGCGACCGCCTTGTCGACAAGCTTCTCGACAGGCGCCATGCCATCAAGTATCGAGTAGTGCGAGTGGACGTGCAGTGGCACATACATACGTGTCCCTGCCGAGGGACTATGAGGAGTGTCGGGTGTGTGATTCATGAGACTGAGCGTAAGCTGTACAGAGGAGGGCGCCGCAGGCAAGCCCTGCCTCGCCCCCACAAAGATAGTGAATTTAGAGATTAGAAGTTAGAGATTAGAGGCTAGAGATTAGAAGTTAGAGGTTAGAAGCTAGAGATTAGAGAGGAGCAATCGGAGCAATCGGAGCAATCGGAGCCATCGGAGTGATCGGAGCTGATACTAGTCGTAGAGCTTAGAGACGTCCTATGGCTCCTATGGCTCCGATTGCTCTGATCGCTCCGATGGCTCCGATGGCTCCGATCACTCCGATCCCTCTCTAATTTCTAACCCAATACCGATTATGTCAAGAGATTTACCGAATATGTAAAGTCGTATTTCGAAAAAGTGTCGTACCTTTGCACCAAGAGATACTAAAAAAGTAACACCAACTCCTATGCGATCACGCATTCATAACATACTATTGCTCGCTGGCATGCTACTAACCATAGCGGTCACGACGAGTTGTGTCTACAACACACCAGGAGGGGATGAGGAGCTCACACTCCTCATCAAGCTCTCGCCAACTACACCCTTCCGCGCTATCGAGAAGGGTGCCAAACTAAACGCTTACACGGTAGGCGACTTCCAGCCCATCACACTCTTCTTCTACGATAAGGAGGACAACCCCACCGAGCCGTACCGTGTCGAGCTCAAGAGCGCAAGCGATATAGCTCTAGCGATGGGCACCGGCTACGAGATGAAGGTTCGTCAGGCTGTCCGCAAAGTATCTGCCGTCGCTGGGCGTAGCGGCGTCTTGAAGCCCGACAACCTCGAGTCCCTCTCTATCCACGAGCTGCAGAACCTCGGTGGTGCCGAAGATCAGAAGGACGGCTTCCTATATAAGGTACCCTACGTAGCGCCCAAGACACCAGTTCAGCAAGATCAAGCCAATGCTGAGCGACTCACCGTTACCCTCCAACCGGTCCCCAACGTGGCACGTCTGGAAATCTCTGGCAATATAGAGGTACCCCTCGAGTCGCAGGAGAGCACTGTCCAGTGGATCATCGAAAACAGGATGAAGAGCTACACGCAGTCTCAGACCGAGTACTCTTGGCTACCAACCCCTGAGGACCTCACACTGCGCTACATCAAGAACTTCACCATACGAGGCATCTACGTCAATAACTATAAGGAGACACCCAACGTCGCCAACAAGGATCGTGACTCCTTAACTGCTGACAAATATGATCTGACCAATAAAGTTTGGACTGGGCACAACGACAAGATGCACACCCTCTTCGGTCCTCTAGGTGATGCGCAGAGCTACGCTAGCCGCATGACCACCGGCAAGGTAGACGCTTATCAGATCTACCCCGGCTCTGCTACCGATCCCGAGGCACTAGACCACATCATCGTAGAGGTCGAGTACACCCTGGGCGTTCGGGTAGGACACTTTAATTATAAGGTATACAACACGAAAGCGGAGAAAGACGTCTACGCCTGCACCGGTGTAGACAATCTGGGCGAGAAGAAGGTAAGACGCTTCATCACCATACGTAAGTTCCTCGTCACCAAGGGCACTGCCGACGAGTCGCTCGTCTCCTTTGACCCAGGCAAGATATACCGCATCGACCTGAAGTATCTCAATCCGCTCTTCTCAATGAATACCAACCCTGGTATCAAGGATACGAGCGAGATCACCGAGATAACGCCACGCCCCGAGGGCACCGACGAGCGTCCCGAGGAGACCTCCAATACGATACTCGTATCCGTCGTCGACTGGACACACATCAACATCAACACCACGCTAGACTAAACGAAGAACCAAACGAAGAACGAAATGAAGAACGAGACGAATAACGAAATGTAGGGACGCTCGATCGTGCCACGTCGCCCTGTAGGGACGCACGGTCTGTGCGTCCGTTGTATCAAAGGTTACAGCATCGTGGTTTTAGCGACAACGGACGCTCAGACCGAGCGTCCCTACAGCGGGTTACTCGTCCCTCCAAACCAGACAATAACCAAACAGAATATATTCACTTTAATCAACTAATCAAACTTTATGAAGTACATGAAGATGGCCGCCATCGCCATGATGGCACTCGCTCTGTTCTCCTGCAACAAGAAGAACGAGCCAAAGACTGAAGCAGTTCTTAAGATCTGCATCAATGACGCTGAGCTACGCGCTCTCGGAGATAAGTACGAGGCAGGTGCTAAGACTACTTGCGAGACCGATGTCAAGATCAAACTGGACAACGGCACAGAGATTACCCTCGAGGGTCAAGACCTTATTGACGCAAAGGATCTAACCAAGGGCTACAAGAAGGACATTAACTTCGTAGTCAACACGGTTTCTCTTACTGCTAATGGTGTCATCGACAACAGCACCAACATCACGACCCTCCAGGGCAAGAAGCTCAATACTGAGATTGCTCTAGCAGCTCCTGCTACACCAGTAGAGGTCTCAACAGATGGTGACAAGACTGTCTACACAGTTACCCTCGAGCCCAAGCCTGCTGTTGCTCGCCTAGAGGTTGCTGGTAAGATCAAGGGTCAGCCCAACAAAGCTGGTGTGAATGCCTTCCAGGACATCACTGTAGAGCAAGTTTATGTCAACAACTACCTCTCTACCATCGCTGGTCCTCGTCATATGAGCGTATCTAACGGTAAGGATGGCTTTGACGAGACAGCTGGTAAGCCTTCTCTTGAGACTCAGATGAACGACGCAATCCCTGCAGGCGACAAGACCGCTTTCGAGGGTATGACTAAGGTCGCTGGTTACTACCTCTTCCCCAAGCTAGCTAAAGAGACTCCTGTAGCTCCTGACTACTATGATCACGTTGTCCTCAAGGTCAAGGTGACCTACACGCCTGAGGCTATCGCTCTTGATCCTACTCTTGAGCAGAAGACTGTCCGTTTCATCACTATCGCTCGCTTTATGATAGCTGCAGAGACAGACCTTGACGGTGGCTTCCTAGCAGGTGTCATCTACAAGCTTGACCTCAACGAGCTCAGCAAGGATATCAAGACTGGTGATGACGGTAAGCCCGATCCTAACAACCCACTTACTCCAGATCCAGAGCCCAACCAGAAGAAGCAGCTTGTTGTCAAGGTTAAGCCTTACGAGTGGACGGCTCAGAACATCAAGCCTAACATCAAGGACGGTTACAAGAAGTAATCACGCCTGACGTACAGACAGGTACGTCTACAATATAGTTTCGCGGCGTGGCTCACGCTCCACGGCGAGCGGAGCCACGCTAGCGACACTAACCTTTCCCCACACAGGCTCTGACTATCCCACACACTAGCAGCACTAGTTCCACTAGATTCACTAGAGCCACTAGTCCCCACTAGACTCACTAGAAGCACTAGTTTCACTAACTACTAACCAGCTCCGCTACCTCCAATGGCAAAGAAAGTACTACTATTACCCCTCACAGTGCTACTCATGGCGCTACTCTCCTCATGCGTGTATGAGGACCTGAGTAAGTGTCCCGAGCCACGACTACGCTTCGTCTACTACGCAGACGGGAGCGACAACGTCCTGCCCAACTACATCCAGGATGGGCACCTATACATATATGACGAGTCGGGAGCGGTATGCTATACACGGCAACTCACACGTCGAGACTTAGCAGAGGGGATTCAGCTACCCGTCTTGACCTTCGCCCAGTACCGAGTCATCGCCTGGGCCAACGTGACCAAGCAGTCACAGATAGCTAACCCGGACCAGCTCGCCAAGGCTGACATCACAGCACAGCCAGACGACAAAGGCATTTACCGAGGCACTGACTCGCTATACCGTGCTGAGCTATCACTAGACCTGCGCCATGAGCCGCAGGGCGAGTACACCGTACCCTTCTCATCAGCTCACATCGGGCTCGATGTAGTCATCAAGGGTTATGACGCATTCCACCCCGGTGCGGGTGAGCCACGCATAGAGATATCTGGCGGTACGCACTACAACTTCGTCGAGCATCCTGCCGGCATACCTTTGCCCGATGCTTACAAACCATTCGTCCCTTATCTGGGACACTCCGAGCGTGACGACATGTATCGCGCACGCTTCGACCTCTTCCGCTTCACCGATGCTCAGGCGCCCGTGCTGCGACTCATCGACAGCAAGTCTGGCAAGGAGATTAAGCGCATTGAGTTCACCGACTACCTCAAGAGCCACAATCTCTCCTTCGACAAGCTCCACGAGGCCAACCTCCCGTTACTGATTACCTTCACGGCTCCGCTGCAGATCACCATCAAACCATTCGTCTGGGGCAGCATCAACATCAAGCCTGACAAGTATAAGCAATAGAAATTAGAGATTAGAAGTTAGAGGTTAGAGAAATGAGTAACGATATGTAGGGACGCACGCTAGTACCACGTCGCTCTGTAGGGACGCACGATCTGTGCGTCCGTTGTAGAACGGCAAAACAAATAGCCCCGTAATTTTAACGGGGACGGACGCTCAGATCGAGCGTCCCTACAGGACACAGTAACAACAGCCAACAGCCAACAGCTAATCGCCAACAGCCAAAAAAGAAACCACAATAACTATATGACACGTCTGACTAAATACACCATTCAGCTCATCAGCGGCTTGCTGCTCGCTCTGCTCACCGCAGGGTGCGTTGCCGACCGCAACGTGAGCGACTGCATCACCGAGGGTGAGGAGGTCGAGCTCGAGTTCGCCCTCCAGGTACCCGCCCTCGAGACTTCCCTGCGCCAGCTTAGCAAAGCTCAGGAGAAGCAGGTTGATAAGATCACGGTCCTCGTCTTCAATACCGATGGCATCGCCACTGAGGATCAGGAGACTTTCGCCTATAAGGCTACGGTCAAGAGCTCCTCTCCACAGGCCGATGGGACCACGCTACTACGCTGTGGTCTCAAGGCTACTGCAAGTAAGATGCGCGTCGTCTGTGTTGCCAATCATGAGTTCAACACTACAGACCTCGAGGGCAAGACCAAGCAAGAGATCTTTGAGGATACACGCATGGTCAAGCAGTTCACGACAGCTGGCTGGAAGACCGACGGCACGCAGCTCATCCCTATGTGGGGTGAGAGCGATGCGCAACCTGTCAGCCGCGCCACTAAGTTCAACGATTGCACTGCCACCAACGCTAATGGTGTCATCCACCTCGTCCGTGCCCTAGCACGTATCGACGTAGGTATCAACTTTGACGAGACCAAGCCCGCCGACGAGACCGCTCAGGGTGGGGCTAAGTTCAAGATTAAGTCCGTAAATGTCTACCGCTACGCACAGTCTATGTACGTGACCGGTACGCAGGCACTCACCTTCCGTATGGACGGTGCCACACGTGAGCCATTGCCTCACACGCCAGCTGGTATGACCGCTGCGGCAGACGGTGCGCCTCTCGTCTTCACTGCAGATGCTGGTGTCGACAGCTACGTACGCAACATCTATGTCCCTGAGATCGCCAACAAGACCAAGGACAATGACCATCGCACCTGCCTCGTCATCGGCGGATACTATGACGGTAGCACCAAGGTGACCTACTACCGTGTCGACTTCATCACACGCGAGATCAAGTCTCCACGAGACGTCATCACCAAGCAACTAGACGTACTGCGTAACCACCGCTACCGTTTCAACATCACCAAGATCGAAGGTCCTGGTACGGACACCCCCGAGGAGGCACTCACCACCGAGCCGGTCAACATCTCCTACGACGTCGTCGTCTGGGACGAGGCTAAGATCGACAAAATCATGTACGACGGACAGTACTACCTCTCCGTCTCCAAGGATAAGTTCCACTTCGGCAAGGACGCCACCAGTGAGAACTACACCATCCGCACCAACTGGCCCGACGGCTACAAGATTGTCAAGGCTGATGGAACTCCGTGGGCTACGACCGCTACGCAAGGCTCCTGGGCATACTTCACCGAGCCCGCTGGTCAGACCTTTAAGAAAGATGCGGACATGACCAGCACGGTCAACGTCCTCGAGAATAACACTAACGGTGTCCGTACCATCGCTCCTACAGAGCTCTTCGTCCAGGCCGGCCGTATCAAGTGGCCTCTCAAGGTCACCCAGTCCGACAAGATCGAGCTCGACATCAAGATCTATCTTTGGGAGACTGGAGACTGGAAGAAAGACTGTGCCAAGGAGCCTATCAATGCCCACACCTGTGTACCTGGTACGACATACAAATTCTGGGTCAAGTACACCGAGGGGGCTACCGTCGGTCGTGTGCAAGTGGACCGTGACGAGCAGTTTAAGTGGAATAGAGAGTCTGTCGATAAGGATCAAGGTATCGCCCTCTACACAGCAACCGTGGACCAGAAGGATGTGCCTGAGGATGACTTCTGGCTGAGCGAGGTGTCCAAGTTCAGAGTGGTCAAGGGCCCTGCTGAGGCTGCCACAAACCTCACGCTGAACTATATGAAGTGGGACGCTATCCCCTACAAGGATGCAGGCTTCACCCACAACATGCTCGATCGCAACAGAGAGCCTGTCTACGTGCTGGGAGACTTCAATCAGCGCTTCTACATCCGTGCCAATGCGCCTTATAATCTCACGATTGAGACGAATGGAATTACGATTCAGAAGCTCTCAGGGAATCCTGTAGAGAGCCAAGTTGTTAAAGGCTGGCATGAGGGCAAGCTGATTCAGGAGAAGATACAACCAGCCTTTGTTGAAGGCGACCAGGTCAACTTCCAGACCTTCGACCATATCGGAGATAAGGATAAGGTTGATCTCGGGGATAACAGAATCGTCAGCGCCGGTGTCAATTTCATAATCTCGCCCAAAGCAAATGAGGGTGAGCCTGGATACTTTAAACCGCATAAGTTCACGATACACTTTGTCGCTGGTATCCTCCAGCCTGAGGCAAACACCTACGTCCTTGAAGCTGGCGAGCTACCTATCCTCATCCCCTGCTCGCAGATCAATAAAGCTGCCGACTGGTGGGAGGATCAGATGGATGATCTCAATCAGATGATGCAATATCGCCTTAAGGCTGGTGGAGGTCAAGAGCCAGGCTTTACAAGGACTGTATACGAGAAGTATGTTGATGAAAACGCAGAAAATGCAGCCGAAGCAGCAAGAATAAAGCAAAAAACAGAAGTAGTACCACTACCTAGATTAAAAGATGATGACAAAGACTGGACTGCGCAGCCTGTGTGGAGTACACTCCGTTCCACTGCAGGCAACGATTCTGGTCTCAAGCGAGTCGAAGCCGTACGTCTAGACTTCGGGTGTAAAAACTATATCATAGTGACTCCTAGACCCGAATACGAAGGTTGTGTACTAGTCTCAGCTGTCAAGGGTTATAATACAGCCAAGCCTAAGATCCTGTGGAACTGGACCATTTGGGTCGTCAAGAAAGTAAAGGATGGTGGAAATGGTTATCCATGGGATGACGCTGACAATGGGCAGCACACTAAGCCCTACATGAATCGTAACCTAGGAGCATACCGTATGGCCGCTGAGAGGGCTAGGGGTGTAGCTTACAACGTATACAACAACGACATGGCAGGTCTTTACTACAAGCATGGGACTCCAGTTCCTCACCATGCTTACGAGGAGCAAGGAGCAGCGGCAACGACTGGTTCGCACTGCACGAAAGTGTGGTATAATCAGAAGCTAGTACATGCTCAGGCTCAGACACGTATGAGCCCAACTCTTTATGGCATGGCATCTGCAAAGACTATGTGCTCCATGCATGACATCATCAATAAGCCTACGCAGATGATCGCTCGAAACCTCCAGTCTGAGTATATCATGGAGCTCGGCACATCTGAGTGGGGAGCTTATACCAAAAAGAAGATTTGGCAAGGAGGCGATGCTGCTTCTATCCTAAATAATGAGCGTGGCTTTGCTAACTTCTTAGGGAAGACGGATAAGACACCTTTTGATCCCTCTCCGTATGGCTGGAAAGTCCCCTCAGCTGGGGAGGAAAGTTTGGAACTCTGTAATCATCCCAATCTAGTTTTTGCTCGGACTGGAGGATTCCTTGCTGGTTGGTACAATACGATGAACCTAGCCTCCGAGGGTCAAAATGTTGCCCTTCATGTAGCAACTTGCTATGCGAACTCAGACGCCCTAGTCTTTAACTACTATGACCTAACAAGACAGCAGTGGACGCACACCATCAATGGTGGAATCATCTCAGGTGCCAATACGATAACTATGGCATCGTCACAAATTCCAATCCGCTGTATCGAGAATGAGAAGGAGAGCGACTACCGCGACTACACGGCAGCTGGCGTGATGATGAACGCCCGTAGCGCTACGAAAGCGGCTCGTCGCTATCACCGTCGCTAATACTCGCACTAGCCGTCACGGCTGAGCCGCCCAAGAGCGTGGCTCTGCCGTGATCGACAAACGACCCGAGGGGGCGCCGCCTGCACATTCGCAGGCAGCGCCCCCTCGCTCGTTGTACCCCGTGACGTCGGAGCGATCGGACTGTCGGACGGGCTTCAGAGCTGACGCATGATAAAAGAGACAGTTGACTTTTGCAACAGTCTTATGAAAATGAG
>OASD01000654.1_pt1 | contig 12739 bp, 9 predicted proteins | sample 1475531 | NCBI WGS metagenome assembly OASD01 (sample SAMEA3360668, study PRJEB22359) | human gut metagenome | biome: ENVO:urban biome; feature: ENVO:human-associated habitat; material: ENVO:feces | place: Bangladesh | collected 2011
GCGGCAGGACATCGTTGTTCCTATCGTCACAACGTATGCCAGCCGCTACAAGCAGTGATTGCGAAATGATACAATTGTATGAATATATAATCGTGGATAAAATTGCGTGTGCTATTTTTGATTATATATTTTATATACACATCGTTAGTTGTATGTTGTTATAACAACGAAATCAAATATGCGGCGAGAGTTGGGTGATAATTGTTTTGACGTTTGGGTTTTATGTTGTATACACACCGTTGTTGGTGGGGGTGTATATTGCACAAACGACATATATGGCGACAGGACATCGTTGTTCCTATCGTCACAACGTATGCCGGCCGCTACAAGCAGTGATTGCGAAATGATACAATTGTATGAATATGTAATCGTGGATAAAATGGCGTGAACTATTTTTGATTATATATTTTAAATATACACCGTTAGCTGCATGTTGTTATAACAACGTACGTCAAATATTTTGGCGTCAACAGGAGCAAACGATTATAAAACAATTGGCCCATTCCCCATATTTGAATTTCCTACCCAAACCATGTATAATTTAGATAAATGGAGGGATAAGATATATGAATATCGGGATTTTAGTAGCGGTTGAATTTGACGCTTTTTACAATATATACGGTGAGCCGATTGAGAAGTTCAAGCACGGGTATTTGGAGGTTTTTAAGTATCATATTCACGGCAAGGATGTTTATGTTGCTGCGTCGAATGCGGGGCAGATTAGGGCTTCGATTGCGATGACGACTCTTGTTGAGATTTATCACTGCGAGATTATTTTAAATTACGGCGTGGTTGGAGCACTACGCGAGCAAGAGGTTGAGGAGCTTGCAGTTGTGCAAAATGTTGTGCACTACGATTGGGATGTGAGCGAAGTCGATGTAATCGAAAAGGGCAGGTATTCAATGTTTGATTCGACGATGATTCCGGTTTCGAAGAGACTCGTGGATTTGGCGGTTAAGCTCGATCCGAATCTCGAAAAGGTAAATCTTGCGTCGGGCGACAAGTTTGTCGACAGACGAGCCGACAGAGAGAAGCTTTATAAGGAGTGGAACTGCGACATTGTCGATATGGAAGGCGCATCGATTGCGCTTTGCAGTTATCTTTTCGGAGTGGAATGTCTTATGATTAAGGCGGTGAGCGACACTCTTGAGACGGAAGGTCAAGGTTTTTATGAAAACTTTGAGAGAGCAAGCAGAGTTGCGGTGAAACTTATCGACGATTTAATTTTGAATTTGTAGATGTAAAAGCAATCAAAAGGGTTGCTTTTTTTATTGTAAGTAGTATAATTTAGTTAAAGGTATTTTATACTATATTAAAGCTTTAGGGGGGGCAAGCATGAAGGCTATTTTTAATACATATCGCTTGGTGCGAAGAAATGCAGGAGCAATTTATGCTCTGATTTTGCTTGAAAGTATAATAAGTGCACTTACAGATCCGCTTATTATTTATGCAACAAAGCTTTCGGTCGATTCGATTGTGGGATTTGTAAGCGGCGGTGCAGATGTAAAACCTGTTATATTTTTGGTTTTGTTGTTTGCGTGGAAAGAGTTGTCGAAGTTTTTTAGAAATATTTTGGATATAAAGCTTGAGCAAAGGCTCGAATTAAATTTAAACAAATCGCTTATGAACAAGCTTTCTTTAATTGCGGTTGATGAAATAGAAAAGCCGGAGTTTCAGGATAAGTTAAATCAAATCAAGGACAGAGCGCATCTTGCGCTTATAGAGCTCTTCAATTCTTCTATTTTAATTTTGTCGACAGTTATTAAGGTTGTCGGTATTGCATTTGTATTTTTTAAGATTTCAAGCATTCTCGGAATCTCTTATTTGATTGCTGCAATTTTTGATATTTTATTTACTTTTATGGCAGTTAACAAGATGAATAAGATGTTTGAAAACACTTCAAGAAATGAACGCGAGATGGAAAATGTAATAGATATTTTGAAAAATAAGGATGCTTTATATGAAATCAAAGTGTTTAAGATGAAAAATTTATTTTTAAACAGGTTTGAAAAGTATTCGTCGGCGGTTTTTGAGGAAAGATTGGGCACGACTTTGAAGAGTCAAAATTATCTTCTTTTAAGTTCTGTTGTTAATATTGTTTGGATGGGGCTTGTCATTTTATTTATAGTTTCGAAGCTCCTTGCAAAAGCGATTGGAGCAGGGGACCTTACGGCGATTGTAACGTCAGCATCCAGTACTTTGGATATGGCTGAAGATTTTGTTTATGAGGCTTCAACTGTTTCGAACAATGGATATATCGCGAATACATTGTTTTATATTTTGAGTTATAACGAAAGAAAAGTCGAAAAGAGTTCTAAATATGGGGATGAGATAGAGTTTTCACACGTGAGTTTTAAATATCCGGGCACTGAAAAGATGGTTCTTAACGATTTAAGTTTTAAAATAAACAAGGATAAAGTGACAGCGATTGTTGGAGAAAATGGAGCAGGGAAAAGCACTATAATAAAATTGGTGGCAGGTCTTTACGAGCCGACAGAGGGTTCTGTAAAGATTTCAAATATGAATCCATATTCGATGTCAAATGAAGATATTTCAAACGAGTTGTCGATTGTGTTTCAAGATTTCAAAAATTATGAAATCAGTTTACGCGACAATATTCTTTTCGGCAAAGCCGGTGATATAGCTGAAGATTTGAGACTTTTGGAGCTTGATAAGTATAGCGAAGACACAAATATAGGAAAGCTTGAAGAGGACGGAGTGTATCTCTCCGGCGGCGAGAGCCAAAAACTTGCGCTTGCAAGGGCTATTCAAAAGAAATCTGATTTTCTAATATTTGATGAGCCGACAGCTTCAATGGATCCAATGGTTGAAGCTAAGATGTATGACAATATTTTAAAAGTTTTAAAAAATCGCGGGGCAATAATTATCACTCACAGATTGGTTCTTTCAAAATTGGCGGACGATATAATTGTGCTTAATGAAGGAAGAATTATAGAGCGTGGAACTCACGACGAACTTATGAAAAAGGGTGGAATTTATAAACAGATGTATGAGGAACAGTCGGGTTGGTACAAGGAGAATTAAAATGTTTGAAGTATTAAAGAAGGTATTTAGAATTACGCCTTTCGGAACTGCATATGTGTTTTTTTATCATATAGTTTCAGGAATTTTTGTTGCGCTGAAGCTAAATTTCACGATGAATATAATTGAGTCCGGATATAAATATATCATTGATAGCGGGGATATAAATTCAGTTATAAGATACGGGATTTATCTTTTGACATTATTTTTTGTGGAAAGATTGATGGAGTATTTTTATGCCATTTTGATGAATGGATTTTTATATGAAAAGGCCGACAACAGATTTAAATATGATGTCGCACACAAGCTTACTGAAATCGAGATGATAAAATTTGAGGACAGGGAGTTTCTGTCAAATTTGGAAAGGGCTTCAAATGCGGTCGACGATGAAAGAATGAGTACATGCGTACATCTTTTGGCGAGGATTTCGGGTGAGATTGTGGAAGTTGTTTTAATTCTTTTAACGCTTCTTACATATAGTAAGTATTTAGTGTATCTTGCACTGTTAACAGTAGTTCCGTATTTTGTGACGAAAATAATCAGAGGAAAAGCCTTTTATAAGTTAAAAAATATAGAAATATATGATGAAAGAAAATTAAATTATTTATACAGCATTTTTACAGATGCAAAAATCAACAGAGAGATAAAATTAAACGACAGTTCAAAATTTTTTGTGAACAGATATGAAAATATTTTTGCGGATGTGGGCGACAAATATTATAATGAGAGGTTAAAGGATGCAAAATCTCTTTTGTTTTGCGATATATTGAGTGTAATTTCTTATTCAGTTGCTATAATAATAACCATAAAACTTGCATTTAGTCGGGAAATTGCTATCGGGATGATGGGAGCGGCGCTTATTGCTTTTAGAAATATGCAGTCAAGCACGAAGGAAATGATAACATCAATTGGTAATTTGCCTAAAAACTTGATGTTTGCAAATGATTTTATAGACTTTATGAACACGGAAGAAGAAAAGAGGAATTTCGACGTTGAGTTCGGGAATGTGAAAATGGAAGATGTTTCATTCACTTATTCGAATTCCGAGAACGGAATAAAAAATATAAATGCTGAAATCAAAGAAGGAGAGTCGGTTGCAATTGTCGGTTACAACGGCTCCGGGAAAACGACATTTACAAAAGTTTTGAGCGGCATATACAAATCCGATGGAAAGATAGTTGTCGGCGATTCAAATATGAACTTTTCGGGACTTTCTTTTGATGATTATACTATTGTTCCGCAAATCAGAACAGAAACAAACCTGACTGTCGGGGAACATATTTCGTCGAAAGAAGATTTTGATTCCGAGCGTGTTTATGAAAAACTTAGATTCGTTGGGCTTTCAAAGTTATGCGATGAAGAAATTTTGAATACAAGAATCGGAAAAGAGTTTGACGGGATTGAACTTTCAGGCGGAGAAAGGGAACGACTTGATATTGCGCGGGCGTTATATGAGGATAAAAAGTTAATCATTATGGACGAGCCAACTTCAGCACTTGACCCGATGGAGGAAAGTGCGATTTTAAAAAAATTTTTGGAAATATCAAAAAATATAACGTCTATAATTGTTACTCACAGACTTGGCATTACAAAGTTTGTGGACAAGGTGATAGTGTTTAATGACGGCGAGATTATCGCAAGCGGAACGCACGAAGATTTGATGGAAAAGTGCGAGCATTATAGAAATATGTATAACGAGCAAAGTCGTTTTTATTTATAAAAAGTTTGCAGCATCCCTTTATATGTGGTATAATATAGTAAAGTGGGTGCTTTTATGTGGAAAAAATTTCTCGTGGTGACAATTGTTTTGGTAATTATTTTATTTATTTTTTCAAAGGAGTCGATTTCTTTTGATGTTGTTGACGACGACGGAAAGCCCGTCACGCTCACTCTTAGAAAGAGACGATTTCAGAAGTACTACAACGAGGTCACTTTGAGCGACGGCGAGAATGTTAACACCTATGTTTTTAAAGACAAGTACACTTTAAATATTTGGAAGTGGAAGACGGGGCGAGTGAACGATGAGAACAACGAGGATCTTGTTTTCGGAGTTTACAATATCGCGCCGCACCACAGGATTATGACGAATCGCATTTTTATTTATACTGTGAAAGATTTGGAGCTACAGCCGAAGTTTCGCGCGTCGAGGCTCACTTATCCGATTTCGGATTTTACGCTTTATGACATCGATGGCGACGGTTATGACGAGGTTGTGGCGATTGAAAAGTACAAGGGCGAATCATATATAAGCGCGTACAAGGAATATGATTTAAAAATTGAGAGAGTTTATTTCGGCAAGTTTTCGTTTGAAATTTCTCGCTTTATTGAGGACGGGGAAAATTTGTCGGTTGAAACGGAGAAAGGCACATTTAATGTAGGACTGAAAAATAAGGAGGTTTATTTAAAATGAGAAAGAAGTTATTACTTTTGACGGCGTTTATGCTCACGCTCACAGCATGCAAAACGGGCGTAAAGGACGGCGATACAAAGACGACCGACGACAAGGAGATTGTGTCCGAGGTCGACAAGGATGAACAAAAAGAAAAAGAAGATTTAGAAAAGGATAGCGAAAAGCTTGCGGATCTAATTAGTTTTATGGTGACGAAGGAAGACGCGGCTCCGATTTATCCGGAGTTTAAGGATGTGGAATACACTGTAAATTCAAAGCCGTATGATTTTTCGGAATTCTTTAAGAGCCTCGGAACGAGCGACTACGATAGTATAGAGTGGGTTTTAAAAAATGAGCAAATGAAAAATTCGTTAAAGGAAAACGGATTCGGCGTGCTATACGGAATTTATGAGCAACCATTTGCAATTTATGATTTAAATCAATACACTTATTCGAATTCGTTTATCACGACCGATTCGGCAATGCATCTTTTTCACGTGATTTATCTCGGAATGATGGAAGAGCTTGAAACCGGAACGCTCCGCGACAAGCTCATAAATCTTTCGATAAAGATGTACGAAAACAGTCTTAAAAATTATAACGAAGGAAGCGAAGAAACAAAGCCGTATGCTTTGAAAAATGCAACTCTCTTTTATACGGGACTAAAGATTTTAAACGACGGAGCGGGAATTGATGCGCCGGCTGAAGTGAAGGAACTCGCTTCAAAAGAACTGCAAAATATCGAGGGAGAAGCTGCTCAGGTTTCAAATATTACCGGGAAGGAAGTCGACTATTCGCAATTTAAGCCGCGCGGAAATTACACGAAGTCGGAAGAGCTGAAGACATATTTCAAGGCGAATATGCTTTATTCCCAAAACAAGTTTGTCGTTATAGACAAGACGGGAGCGGTGGACAAGGAAAGTTTGAAAGCGGCAATCGTCATGACTGACGGAGTTTTGAAGGACAAGAAGAGTTATGATTTGTGGCTGCAAATATATAATCCTATATCTTTTTTGGTTGAAAACAGCGAGGATTTGACGCCGATAGCTCTTTATGAAATGCTTTCGAAGCATGCGTCGTCGTTTGATTTGGACGAGATGTTAAAAGACGAGGTGATCGAAGGAGTTTCAAAGGAAATCCAAGCGATGGAAGGTCCGTCAATAAAACCGCAGGACGGAGTGACATTCGGATTTTTACCGCAAAGGGCGGTTATCGACAATGTGTGGCTCCAAAATCTTTTGGAAAACACTCCGACGAGCAGAAGACCGCTCGCATCGGGACTTGATTTGATGGCGGTGATGGGAAATGAAACTGCGGAAAGACAAGTCACAACCGATGAAAAGAATCTTTTGTGGCCGGAGTTTTTGAACAAGTTTGAAGAAACGAAGACTGCCGCATCGAATATGGGCGACAAAGAAAAATCAAACATTTACCGTGCATGGCTCTGGATGCTTCGCGCAAATAACCATGACTACAAAGACGGATATCCATTCTTTATGCAAAGCGATTTGTGGAAGATAAAAGATTTGAACTCCTCGCTTGCATCGTGGGCGCAATTGAAGCACGACACAATTCTCTATGCAAAGCAATTCGGCGCGGAAATGGGCGGATTTGACGAAAGAAAAACTTATAACTATGTCGAGCCGAACATCGACCTCTACAATCGTTTGATTTGGATTACGGATTTCACGCTCGCAAATTCGGACAAATACAATTTGCTGGATGAGAGCAGAAAAGAAGTTTTGAAGTCGTACAAAGATATGCTCGAATTTTTCATCGAGGTCAGCAAGAAAGAGCTGAACGACGAAAATATAACCGACGAAGAAAACGAAAGAATGGCGACAATTGCGGGCGAAATGGAAAATATTTTCATCGCATTTGACAAGGCGCCGGAAGAAGAATTTAACGTTCCGGCATCTGAGAGAAACATGACGAATGTTGCGGACATTCAAGACGTCGGGGAAAACTCGGTCGGAATTCCTTCTGGACACAAGCTCGAAGTGGGCTCCGGAAGATTCTCGGAAATTTATACAATTTATAGATTTAACGGCGAATACAAAATCGGCAGAGGCGCCGTAATGAACTACTATGAGTTCTTGAGTCCTACGAGACTCACGGACGAGGAAATGAGCGAAAGAATTGAAATGACATATTTCGGCGACGTCGAAAAGGGTGAAGAGGTGTACCCTTTCTTTAAAGATCTTTTCATTCCGGATGCATATTAATAAATTGAATTTAAAGCACCCGAACGTTTGATGTTGGGGTGCTTTTTATGTATCGACTGTGTGCGAGAATTAAGACGAAAATTTTAACTTTTTTGTTGAATAAAATAGAAAAAATTGGTGTATAATAGTTTTAATGAAGGGAGTTTATCCAAATGAAAAAATTTGCAATTGTTATACTTGCGGCGGTTTTAATGATCTCTTATTACGGATGCAAAAGCGAGCCTGATAAGTCGACAAATTTGCCGGCGGACAGCGATGAACCGAACAAGGAACTCATTCAAAAGACTTTTACACGTCTTTATGATCAGGTTGAACTTTTTTATGAAGCGAAAGGCGATTATAATCTATTTTTTTCAAACGCACATGACTTTGTTGAAAAGAAGAAAACCGAAGAAAATAAATTTCAAAAGTACATTTCGGATCTCGACGGATATTTTGCTTCCGATTTGCTTACAAATCTTATAAACAAGGGAGAAATCCCGAGCGACGAGTATGCGAAAGCGGGTTACAACAAAGCAGAAGTCACGATAAATTCAATCGACAAGGAAGATTCGCACTATGTCGTGAATTATTCCGTGAAATACACCGGAGTAAACGAAGACACCGTCGACTACGAGGTTAAAGTCGAGGTCGAGGACGGCAAGATTAAGATGCTTGATGCGCCGAAGGGAATCGGCCTTCCGAATTTAAATACTGTAAAAAAAATGAGCCAAGCACTCTAAGTGTGCCGGCTCTTTTTTTTTATCTCATAGCCATTATAACGTCGATTTCATCTTCGTTTAGACCGACCATCGCTTCTCCGAGTCCGGTTTGTGCTTCAAGCACTTTTTTCGGATTGTCGAAGTTTTCGACCGCCATAACAATTCTCTTTGCGCGAACTTCCGGGTCGCTCGACTTGAAAATACCGGAGCCGACGAACACGCCTTCCGCACCGAGCTGTCTCATGAGCGCTGCATCAGCAGGAGTTGCGACTCCGCCTGCGCTGAAGTTTAACACAGGAAGCTTGCCGTTTTCATTTACATATTTTACAAGTTCATATGAAACGCCGATTTCTTTTGCAAAGTTGAAAAGCTCGTCTTCTCTCATATTGTGAACTTTTCTTATGTCGGACATAATCGCTCTCATGTGGCTTACCGCTTGAACGACGTCGCCCGTTCCCGCTTCGCCTTTTGTACGAATCATCATTGCCCCTTCTTCGATACGTCTTAGAGCTTCGCCGAGATTTCTCGCACCGCACACAAACGGTGTTTTAAATTTCGTCTTGTCCACGTGGTAAACGTCGTCGGCAGGGCTTAAAACTTCGGATTCGTCGATGAAGTCGATTCCCAGTTCTTCGAGAATTTGTGCTTCGACGAAGTGTCCGATTCTGACTTTTGCCATAACCGGAATTTTAACGGTGTCCATAATTTCTTTTATCATTTTCGGGTCGCTCATTCTTGAAACGCCGCCGGCAGCTCTTATGTCCGCAGGAATTCTTTCAAGCGCCATGACTGCAACAGCACCCGCATCTTCAGCGATTTTTGCCTGTTCAGGATTTGTGACGTCCATGATGACGCCGCCTTTTAAACTTTTCAGTAATTTTTTTATTTCCATAATATAACCTCCAATAAATTTTATATAGATTATAACATCAAATCTGTTACCATTGAAGACACAATTTTAGAAAAAAATATGGATATAAAATAAAAATTGTGATATAATAAAAATGGAGGCGATATTTATGAAGCTTTATGAAAGCGTATACAAACAAATAGAAGAAGATATAAAAAGCGGATTTTACAAAGAGGGGGAAAAACTGCCTTCAATCATAGGATTTACAAAGAAATACGGCGTCAGCAAGAACACGGTTTTGAAGTCGATGGAGCTTTTGGAATATGACGGGCTGGTATATTCAAAAAAGAAAAGCGGATTTTATGTGGCGGACAATCTGTACCCAAAATTAAAGGTTACAAATGTACATAAGCGCGCATTTAAAAAGAGTGAGGATTACAAATACGACCTTTCGCCGAACGCTGTCGCATATGACGAATTTCCGATTGCAATTGTGAAAAGACTGATGACGGAGGTTTTAAACGACGACTACGACACGCTTTTCAGTCCGACCGAACCGCAAGGCTCGCTAGAGCTCAGAGAATCAATCGCATATATTTTAAATCGCATAAAAAATATAAAAGTTGCGCCTGAGAATATTATTGTTAGCTCCGGGATGGAGTATCTCTATCAGATAATTCTTGAGCTTATTCCCGGTGACTCGATTTTCGCGATTGAAAATCCCGGATACGACGTTGTGCCGACGCTTTTAAACGCGAGAAAGTTTCCATACATCGACATCGATTCGGAAAATGTTAAAAAGGGCATAAACACACTTATAAACTCAAATGCAAATGTGGTTTGCACGACTTCGATGCACCAATTTCCGATTGGGCGCACGATGAGCGCTTCCGAAAAAAATGCTATAATAAATTGGATGAAATCCTCAAAGAATAACTATATTATCGAAGATGACTACGACAGCGAATTTAGATATGCACCGGTTCGAAGCGAGAGGATTTACACGATGTCGGGCGGTGAGAGGACGATTTATATTGGGAGCTTTTCGAAGTCAATCGCGCCGTCAATCAGGTGCAGCTATATGATTCTTCCGGAGGAGCTCATGAAGAGATACGAAGAAACATTGCCGTTTATGGCGTGTCCGATTCCGTCTATTTGGCAAAAGTTTTTGACCAAGTTTATCGATAAACACTATATTCGACACGTCAACAAAATGATTAAGCTTTACAAGGGCAGACGCGAAAAGATGATTGAGCTTCTTGAAAATTCTTCGAAAGTGAAAAGAATTATTGCGGAGCCTGTCGGAATGAATATTTTGGTCGAGTTAAAAACGCAAAAAAGCGACACGGAAATTGCTAAAGCCGCCGAGGAAAAGGGCGTGCTCGTCTTTCCTTTAAGTAGATATCTTCGCGGAACCAAACCGACCGGCACATATCTTTCGCTCGGATTTGCCGCACTCGACGACGAAAAAATGGAAAAAGCGATTGCGATACTTTTGAAGTGTTGCTAGAAATATTAAAACATTGACACGTGGACACACGTGTCTTTTTTTATGGGAGTGGGAAGGAGTTTGTTAAAATTTTCGGTTTTCTAAAAAAGACTAACACATTTTTAATAAATACTTGAATTTAGACGGATTTATTGAATACATGTAAAAATTGTGCTATAATTCAACTGAAAGAGGTTATTATGAAATCGAAATTTAAAAATTTGACAACTTCATTTTTGCTTATTTTAATATTGTCATTTTTGCTTGCGGGCGTTTCGTTTTTCTTTGTTGACGTTGACTACAATTTCAACGATATAAAACCGTTTTTGGAAAATACAAAATTATTTGTTTTGAATTTTCTGCCGATTTTAATCACGATGCTCGTGCTTTTTTCCGTTACGGGAAAGCTCAGCGCAAGTTTTTTAATCACGACGGTGGCGGTTTTTGCAATTGGAATTACGAACACGACAAAGCTGGTCTATAGAGACGAACCGTTCAGATTCGCGGACATTTTTCTTGCCGGCGAAGCAAAGGACATGGTTGAGGCAAATTTTAAAATACAGTGGCCTGATTGGCTTGGAAGCGCTGCAATAATTGTGCTTGCAGTGTTTTTTGTGCTGCTCTACTTGGACAAGGATATGAAAAAGGTGTTTACGAGAAATATGTTCATGCATCTCGTTGCGCTCAATTTGTTTTTCAGTGTAATCATGTCACAAGTTATTTTCAGCAAAGAAAACTACAAATCGACGTCGATTGAAGGCTACAACAAATGGCTTGAGAGTGAGATAGTAAAGTCGAAAGGCATGATTTATCCGTTCACATATTCGATAAAAAATATGTTTGAAACGGCGCCGAAAGACTATTCGAAAAAGGCTGTCGATGAAATTTTAAAAGACTACAAGGGTGCGCCGATTCCAACGGATAAGCGTGTGAATATAGTTGCGGTTATGTTGGAAAGTTTCAACGACTTGTCAAAATTTGACGGAGTGAATTTCAAGGAAAATCCGTACGAATATTATAATCTCGTGAAAAATGAGAGCATTCACGGAAACCTCGTCGTGAATATTTTCGGAGGCGGCACGATAAATACGGAGCGTTCGTTCATCTCGAGCATGTACAAACCGCCGAGATACGAGAGTCCGCAAAATTCTATTGTGAGATATTTGAAGGCTAATGATTATTACACAGAGGCGTTTCACCCGAACACCGGGAAATTTTACAACCGCACGGAAACAAATAAAAATGTGGGATTCGACAAATTTTGGTGCGATGAAAACATGTTTGAGGGCGTTGTGAAAAAAGGCGAAATTCTTCCGGATGAAATTTTGAAAGACTATATGATAAAAGGTTTTGAGGACAACAAAAAAACCGGAAAGCCGTATTTCGGCTTCACGGTCACAATGCAAAATCACGGTCCGTATTATTTCTATGAACCGCACAAATACTACTACGACAACATTTATAATGTCGAGGAAAAATATTACTACACGACAAACAACTATCTTAGAGGGATAGAACGGACCTCGAAATTTATGTACGATTTGACGGAGTATTTTAAAAATGAAAGCACTCCTACAGTTCTCGTGTTTTTCGGGGACCACAACCCGTCGCTCGGACCGAACGACGAAGGCTTTAAATCGCTCGGCATCGACATGGCTTCGGACAACATCGACAGTTTCCTTGCAAAATACCAAACGCCATATATAATTTGGGCGAACGGCTCCGCAAAGGAAGTTCTCGGCAAGGACTTTGTCGGAGAAGGTCCGGATATTTCAGCGATGAACCTCGCACCATATCTGTTTAAGGAACTTTCATTCCCCGGCGACGACGTCATGCAATTTAAAAAAGAAATGATGGAAACTGTCCCGGTCTACACGAACTCATTTGTAAAAGTTTGCGGCGAATATTGCGCAACGGATGAGCTGGATGAGGGGATGGAGAGGGAGATAAAGTTTGTGGATTATTATTATAGAAATACAACAAAGGATTTATTTGCGCGCTAATTTGCGATAAACGGTTGATTTCGTGTTTTCGTCGTTGCGA
>OASD01000664.1_pt1 | contig 12580 bp, 13 predicted proteins | sample 1475531 | NCBI WGS metagenome assembly OASD01 (sample SAMEA3360668, study PRJEB22359) | human gut metagenome | biome: ENVO:urban biome; feature: ENVO:human-associated habitat; material: ENVO:feces | place: Bangladesh | collected 2011
ATCGCCCTGCTGCTCATCAGCCTCATCGCCTTCACCTATTATCATAGGGCGCAGTCAAAAGAGAAGCAGAATGTGCCGACAGAAAACGGCAAGAATGATTCGCCGGATGATAACGCCAACGAGATTCAGGACTATCAACTCTGGCAGAGATGATGGGAAAAATGATAGTCTTTAAACATAATTATCCTATTATCTTCTTATTTTTGCCTGAATTGGTGTAACTTTGCATCCTATATGGAACAGATTTCACCAATTCAGGCATTATTGCAACAACGCACCCTGCTCCAGCTGGAGTATTACACCGAGAAGGAAGCCTTCCGCAAGCTCACCGAACAGATGGGCATGAAGCGAAAGGTGAAACGAGGTGATGCCTGGTTCCCGCTACAGGTGGGAAAGAGCTTTTATAATTCGCTGAACCAAACAGCCATCGAGGTATTCCGTACCTCGGATCAGGATATCGAGCACAATTTTGAGTTCGGTCGCCCCGTCATGTTCTTCAGAGGTGAAGAACAGATCAAATATTTCTCCTTCACCGGCACCGTGAGCTATGTGGATGGTGACAGAATGGTGATTACCGTTCCCGATTCTGCCCCGCTGCTCGATTTGCAGCAGTCTACGGAGCCTATCGGCGTACAGTTGTCCTTCGACGAAACCAGCTACAAGCTGATGTTCGAGGCTTTGGATAGAGTGATGAAGGCGAAGAACAACCGTCTGGCTTATCTCCGCGACTTGTTCTATTCACATCAGAAGGCGGGCAGATTCTCGTTTGCCCCGATGAAGTTCCCTTGGCTCAATCCTACCCAGGAAAGGGCTGTTAATGAGGTGCTTTGGGCGAAGGACGTGGCGATTGTTCACGGACCTCCGGGAACCGGAAAGACCACAACCCTGGTGGAAGCCATCAACGAAACCCTGATGAGGGAGAGCCAGGTGCTGGTGTGTGCACAGAGCAACATGGCGGTGGATTGGATTTCTGAAAAACTGGTGGATAGAGGCATCAACGTGCTCCGCATCGGAAACCCTACCCGTGTGAACGACAAGATGCTGGGCTTCACCTACGAGCGCCGTTTCGAGAGTCATCCCGACTATCCGCAGCTCTGGGCTATCCGCAAGGCAATCAGAGAATTAAGAAAAAACAGGAAGAAAGGCAGCGAGAACTATCATCAGAAGATGGATAGGCTGAAGAGCCGTGCCGCCGAGATAGAAATCCGCATCAATTCTGAACTCTTTGGCGAGGCACGTGTCATCGCCTGCACCCTGGTGGGTTCTGCCCACCGGTTGCTGGAAGGCATGAAGTTCGGCACCCTGTTTATCGACGAGGCAGCCCAGGCTTTGGAAGCCGCCTGCTGGATTCCGATGAAGAGAGCCAGCCGGGTGATTCTGGCGGGCGACCATTGTCAGCTGCCGCCTACCGTAAAGAGTATTGCGGCATTAAGAGCCGGACTGGGCAAGACCCTGATGGAGCGCATCGCCGAAAACAAGCCGGAGGTAGTAACCCTGCTGAAAATCCAATACCGCATGAACGACGAAATCATGCGATTCTCCAGCGACTGGTTCTACGGGGGCAAGGTGGAGAGTGCGCCACAGATCAAATACCGCAGCGTATTGGATTACGACCATCCGATAACGTGGATTGATACTTCCGACAAGGAACCGGCAGATACGATAGAAGAAGGCGAAGATCTGAACTTCAAGGAGCAGTTTGTAGGCGAGAGTTTCGGAAGAATCAACAAGGCAGAGGCAGAGCTAACCCTGCTCACCCTGGCGGAATACTTCACCAAGATAGGCAAGCAGCGGGTATTGAGCGAGAGCATCGACGTAGGCATCATTTCGCCTTACCGTGCCCAGGTGCAGTATCTGAAGAAGCTCATCAAGAAGTATGAGTTCTTCAAGCCTTACCGCCGCCTCATCAGCGTCAACACGGTGGATGGTTTCCAGGGTCAGGAAAGAGACGTGATTCTCATCTCGCTGGTACGTTCCAACGACGAGGGCCAGATTGGTTTTCTGAAAGACCTTCGCCGCATGAACGTGGCGATGACGAGAGCCCGCATGAAGCTCATCATCCTGGGCAACAAGGACACGATGACGAAGCATCCTTTCTACAAGAAACTGTGGGAGTATGTGGAGGCAATCAACAACTATGAATAAGATGGGAAAGCGGTTGTCATGAACATAATACGAGGAAAGTTCGTGTAAAAAAGTGCAAGTACATGAGGAAAGTTCGTGTAAAAAAGTGTATGTATGCAAGGAAAGTTCGTGTAGAAAAGTGTTGAAAACATTTGGAAGTTCGTGTAAAAAAGTGTATCTTTGCAACCGACAGAGTTGTTTAAACATCATAACAGCAAGTCATTAACAACTTCAAAATGTATGTAAGGATGAAGAGAACCTGCGTTCCAAGTCACTTCGCGCCTTCTTTGACGCCCATCCCGAATTGCGAGCCATCCGCTTCTCCATGTCGCCATACAAGGAGCAAGAGTGGATGAAGAATGTTCCATTGTACGGGGTAGAGGAGTGTTTCTAGGAACTCTTCTCACAATACTCCCTGAACTTTGCCTTAGTCATGGTAATACCAATGAGTCTATTAGATAACACAACAATAACAACAAAATAAAAAAACAGCACATCATCAAGGATAATCGCCGCATGCTGATGCTGGCTGTCAGCTACAACTTCTTCTCCGGAAAGAAGAAGAACATCCGAAAGAACATTAACAACTACGATTCAGATGCTGGCGCATTCAAGTAAAAAGAGTCTTCAGTTAAGTAATGAGAAAAAGATAATATCCAGATATAAAGAATAGGAGGAAAATGAAATAGGTTTTCCTCCTATTTTCATATGCCATCCGATGTTAAAGCCACTGGTGAGGTTTCGAAAATAGAAACTGGGAGTTTCCATTATTGAAACTGATTTGGATGTTTTTGGGGGTGATTCTGCTTGTGGTTCTGCTGTTTTTTAGGGTGATTCTGCCTACCATTTCTTATACCTGAAGATATTCAAGTACACTCTCCCAATTAGGAAATTCTTCACTTCCAAAGCGAAGCCATTTTCCCTTGAATCCACTTGTTCCATGTTTTCCCCTATCATCAATGATATAGTCACCTCTGAGTAGATTCTTGTGGTGAGAGAGAATGAGACGCTTACAATAATACTTGTCCAAATATCTATTTATCCATTCCACCTTGTCTGACCATGTGGTTGGATTACTCCAAGGAGAGGTTGAAAGGATATAAACATCGTATTTACCACTTTGTTGTAATTGATGCATAGCCTCGACAGCGCCTTTTACTGGTGGCAGATAAGAAACAATATGAGGTACGTCTCTGTATCTTCCTGCATATTCCTTACGGAGTTCATCACCAATCAACTCCAACCCAGCATGGAAATCCATAAGCACACCGCCCATATCAACATAGACTATCTTCCTAGCCGTTGTTTTCTTTGAATCATACATTTATTTTATTAGTTTTTTCATGTACTCAAAATCATGAGTCTGCCTGAAAGGCACTATGAATTCGAGTTCAGAATTGACCAGGCAATACACCGCAGGATAAAAATCCGTTCCTACGAAGTCATCACTATCGAAATAATAGGTTTCCTTGTGATAAATCCACTTCAACATACCATATCCTTCAGCATCATGCTCAACCAATTCTATTCCATATTCTACATTCTTCTGTTCCAGGGCCTTCTTTCGCTGTTCATCCTTTCCTATCAAAACGCCCCTGAAGATGTCAGCGAAATCAATATCCTTGTCTTCTATCAACAGCTGATCATTCCGCACCAGGATACGCTGCTTCCCAGTCTTGACATTCACCAATACCAGCGTATGATTCTGTCTTCTTTCCAGCTTCAACACCGTCCAGGTTCGGACAATACCCTTCTGCTTTCGGGCTCTTTCCGCTTCCTTTCTACAATCCCTTGCAGCCTTCAAATGCCTGCGTACCTTTTCTGAAGTCATGGAGTAGATACGAGGAACATTGCCCATGTATGTCAAGGTTACGCCATACGAATTGATTTCTCCTGTTTTTCTGTTTTTCGCTTTCCAAGCCATAAAACATTTATGGTCGCTATTTACCGTAACAACAGGCTCTTCTACCACCTCCATGTATTCTACGGCAAAGAAGAAGCGTTCTATGGTCTTCGCGTACTTGGTGCCCACATGAAAATCAATGAGCTGCCCATCAGCACCTTTTATACTTATCTTGCCCATACCTTCATTTTATCTTTAATCGTCTAGACATCTTCTATTTCTATTTTCATCGTTTTTCAGTTTATCATGACTTGACATGTTAATGCTTTGACAGCCATTCTACAACTTCATTCACGATGCTGTTAGCAAAATCCTTGGAGCTATGCGTTGGCTCATTCGGTCTGTTGATGAATACCGCCAGGGCATAGCGAGGTTTTTGGGCCGGGAATACTCCTACGAAAGACATTTCTGCCGGTGAATGTTTGCCGTTTTCAAGTTCCTCGCCTTGATAATCACCATAAATGCCAGCCAATTCAACCTTCTTTGGAGCATAGGCAGCCTGTATGCCATCCCCTTTATTTAAGCCAACCAAGACTTCCTGCAGATATTTACGTCCCAAAGGCATCATGTCATTAGGCTCCTCTGTAACCGAATCACCTTCCAAAGTAGGAAAAATCAGAACGTTCTTCTGATAGACACTATTCAGGATTGCAGCCAATTCCATAGCACTGGTAAGCTTTTCTGCACTTGTTATATTCTTCCAGATACCAAAGGCAGCATCGCCACGATTTACCAGGAGAATCTTGAACATCGCTACATTCGATTTATGCGTCAAAGCCTGACGGCAAGTCATCACACCATATCCTCCAGATTCCCAGTTATGATCACGGATACTGATGCTGTCACCTATATTATATACGCCACCGCACAAATCAATCTTGTCTTTGAGCGAACCATCAATATCTGCCAACATCGGCGTAACGCCAACAAGCATCAATATGCGATGGCTACACGCTTGCTTCAACAGCTTGCCATCAGCATAACCATCTCCATCTTTCTCCAATGCCACCCAGGTTTTCAATCTTCCTGTTTGTGCATCAATAACGGCAATCTGTCCGTATGTGCCGTTCAACGCCTTCAACCCTCCAGATAAAACCTCTTGGCATTTCTGAGTCATCACACTATCTATCGTTGTACATTCATCAAGCTTGGCCACATATTCGGGATTATCCATCCACATTGCGACAGTTTGATTATCTTCTCCCACCACTCCTATGGTACCACGCTCAATGCCTCTCTCAACATAGAAATAGAACACCTCGATACCATCTTCTGATACATAACGACGAGAGAAACCTGCAACGTCCAAATCTATCTCCGTCACATTTTCATGCTTCTCCAAGTCATAGATACCCAACTTGCCATCTTTTGAAACAATGGCAAACCTGGTTACGCTGCAAGTATCTATCCGATTGCACTGCTCCAAAGGTACTTGGGTAACATGCTTCTTGCCCAAAGCCTCATCAGCGCCAAGGGTATCGACTGCAGCCTTCACTTGGACAAGGGATAATTGTCCGAACAAGGCTAAAACTATTGAGAGTAAACCCAACTTAATGTATTGATTTTTATAATTACACTTCATACTTTCTCCTTTTTTAATTTTTCCATCCTATGTTCCCATGCCATTTGCAATTCCTGCTGTTTGGGAACCAGATACGTTTTGGCATAACTGAGAATATAATATTCTGCGGCATCTTCACCATCACCATCAGCCTCTTCTTCGAAGTTGCAGGTAATCATAAAACAAGTCTCAGAAACTATCGGATCGAAGCCTACATTATACCGCACTCTGTTTTCTTTGGCATTCAACTCCTTACAGAACTCACGAGCCTTGCTGGCCAGCATGTCATCCACCTTGACTGCCCCAACAAGCGAAATGGCAAAGCCATCAACACCCCAGGAAAAGACCTTTATGATACCCTCAGGCAATCTGATATAGGTTTCTCCTATCTCTACTTCCGGAGAAATAGTAGGGCAATTTTTCTTCCTTTGCCAGCAGCATGCCAAGCAACACATAAGAATGTCGGCTTCGAATATCTTTCTTGTAAGCACGCTTTTGAAACAGACTGTAAATCCAGGCGCACCCCATGCTTTGAGCTATGCTTACAATGCAGAACCATATTTCCCATGAATCCATAACAATACCTTTCTTTAACTTAGTTATTCCGTCAATCAATCACCTCTATATAACTGGTGTATTCCGGGAACCACTTATCGAGCAGTTCATCCGTCTGGCACTGATGCGTCCCACCTTCATGGCATACTCCTGTACCTTCTCTTTCAATACTGCCGTATCTATAATACTTGTTTTGTTCATATCTTTAATTCTTTAATGTTTAAATTGCGATACCTTTTATGTTATAGAGTGGGAAAAAGTAACCTTGCTATCACTGGAAACGAAAAAACTTGCAAACCAGGCAGATGTTAGGTTTACAAGTTTTTCCGTATTGTCTTGCTTTGGCGCAAATGAAGTTCGATGAATGAAGCTAACTTCATTGGGCATTGAAACTTGCATTATGCCTTACACACTTCCCGTACCCTGGCATACATTACACCTTTTAGTTCCATGGCATATAGGACATTTCATATAACCATCCGGCGTATTATATTGACCATCATATTCTACCACTCCTACTCCATGACAATGCTGGCATTCGCCTGTACCATTACAAGAGTGACAAGAACGATCAGAACTTCCTCTGCTCCCAGATACAGAAGTGCCACTATTTCCATAATCAATATTCGTTCCTCCATATCCACCACCACCTGTCATTTGGTCAACTTGCTGCAAAGCTTGGCGAAGTTTGGCAGCTTTCGCAGGTGTCGTATAGCCCGTACCCTGACATCCGCTACAAGTCGAACTATTTCCGTAAGCAGAGAACACACCTGTACCAGAACACATTGGACAACTGACATTTTGGGAGGACTGACCGCTATTCACAGATGCACCACTATTACGTTGCATCATATTGGATAAATCTTCCCGAATCGCATCATATGTCTCTTCGGAGACTTTTTTTTCACCATCACATACAGGACATGTTGCCTCACCATTTTCTGTATTCATAGTTCCTCGTCCAAAACAAATCGGGCAAGTTTTTTTGTTGGTACAGCTTACAAATGCAATCAATAATATTGCACACAACAACAAATGTTTAAATATTTTCTTCTGCATAGCTTAAACGAATTAATGTTTCCAATCTATCATAACTAAATTATCTCTAAAATTTCCCCACATCACAGGATGCTGCTTATTATTACAAACAGTTTTAACCTTCTTACTAACATAGGTATAAAAAATGGCAGATATTTTATGAACTGGGATTTTTCAACCGTACAGGTCATTCTATTTTCTTTCCACATTTTGGACAATACTTTGCCACAGATGGCAGGGGGCCATATTGACAAGAACTGCATTTATTCACTTTTGCACCACAATTCATGCAGAATTTGCTATTGTTGGGTATTTCCTTATTACAGTTTGGACATTTCATAATCATTCTTATTAATCAAACATGAGTCCACTTGAAAAAGGCAGAGCACTATCAAATTGAAACTTAGATAGGTGATAAGCAGATAAAAACCATACGTTATTTGCCTTCTTGGACACTTTTTAAAGTTCAAAATTGAAAAGCTTTGTTCTTTTGCTTACGGACTACAACTAAAATTTTCAAGCCACTTTTTCAAGTTGGCTCAAACATTGTTTCCCAAATAACCATTCGTTCCTATAGCCAATATTCTATCACAGATTTCACTGGAATACACTGTAAGTTCTACACTTCCGTTTGCATCGGGCAACTTTGTTCCACATTCTCTACAGAATATCGCCTCATTTGGATTTGACATACCGCATTTTGGGCAAATCTTATTATCTGCCACTTCGACAAGCCGGGAGCCACATTCACAACAAAATATGACTTCATTAGGATCCTTATGGCTTTTATCTTTTGGACAACATTTCATATTAGGGTATAATAAAAGTTCATTCCCATTCTACACTATTTCTTTTCTCATAGAATCGTCGGACAACTATTATGAAACCTATCCAATCAACAAATATGATAATAGCACTTTGTGGATAATGCTCAATAAAAACACTAATCAAATCATTACTGATAATTTGGAACATGAAGATTACGTCATTAATTATCTGTATGATGAAAGAAACAGTCCATACAATTGCTCCTAGTTTTTTCTTATAACATATTCCTATATAGGACAAGATAACAGATAGATGTAATAAGGCCCATCCGCTTTCGTTTATACAACAATTTATAAAACCATAAAGTGAAATTACAGACATTATCGAACATGCCCACATCCCAATTTTACCTAATAGAAAAATCTCCGTATTTCTATAATTCGATACAAAACTTTCATTAAGCTCAGAGATAATTGATACAATAATATTTCTATATCTACTTGAATGCGTGAAGGTTTCTGTATGTTTCTCATCATGAGCAATTTCAGCTTTTGGCTTTGACATGGTTTTTTGTCTTGGAATCACTATTAAACACCTGCCACAACTATGACAAAACTTTGCATCTGTGGGATTGGAGACACCACATTTTGGGCAAATGTGGCTGGTGTTTGTTACTCTTGTAAGTCTTTCTCCGCACTCATTGCAAAATACCGCGTCGTCTGGATTTGCATGATGTTTACTACAATATTTCATATTTCCTTAGTTAAAAAATCAAACCTATCAAATCAACAAAAGTACCAATCACCTTAATAATGGCAAAAATAACAAATACAATTATTCCAACAACTACTATATTCCAAATAATATCCTTTTTATTGTTAGATGAAGGTGTTGTCTGATCGGTTATAGGTAAAGGCTTAGGGGATTCATCTGAAAATATACGTTTCCCACATTGATGGCAATATTCTGCATCTATTGGGTTCTCAGCATTACAAGTCGGACATTTTTTTGTTTCTTTATGTGAGACGAAAAGTCTCTCTCCACACTCATTGCAAAATATCGCGTCATCTGGATTTGCATGATGTTTACTACAATACTTCATATCTTTGTATTATTTCAGTTCAACAATAGCCTTTACAAGGACCTCATCATTCAATATCACACCTAATCTTATGGTTTTCTTTATCAGTTGGTTGCTTGGTAAAGAGAATGGACGTGTTGCATGACGATTGAAGTCAAATAAATCATCTTCTTGAGGATTTATACCTGTACAGCCAGCTAATATAAGGTTCTCAATCAGTCTGTTTGCAGCATCGTTATATAAAGTTCGAAAACCATTATCCTCTGCCTCAGTTGCTTGCCTATCATATTCATTTATTAAGTTTGCAGCATTACGAACCAATTTTATACTTGACAATGAAGAGTCAACATCTATTGCAGGAAAATCACCAACCTCAGCCACAGATGAAATGCCATCTGATTCTGCATCATCATTTATTTCTTTCTCAGCATTTTCTTCATTGGATGTTTCAATAAGGGAATCGTTGAGTTCATCCACTTTGTCAGGATAATTCGAATCTCCGACAGAGTGTAATTCCGTTTTGTTCTCTATTGGTGATGTTACAGAATATGCAGGTGGAGTACTCTCTCCCGATACAATCACTTGAGATTCCTCTTCCCCAATCTTGGCAAGTATATTAGTTCCAGCCTTTATTAACTGTTTACCACAAAGGAGCATAATCTTCTGCCAAGATCCTTTCAATAGATTATTCAAAGTCTCTTTATGGTCTTCTTTTTTGCTTTCTTCCATAATCCTTTATTTTATAAATGTGAATACTTTTCTATTGCATCATTAATGACTTGACGTTTGATGGTAGAATTGATAAAAGAAACTTCTCCACGCCAATATTCCAATCTATCCATAACAACATCCACTGACAATCGTTTTTTGCTCATGCCAAACAAAGCATTAAATTCATCAAGTTCTACATCGGTAAACAATTTGCGATTATTTTGTATTGTACTTAATGTCTGAAAGTCCTTGTCAATCTGCTGTATGTTCTGTTGTAATTTTTCAATCTCAAATTTTAGTTTATGCGCCACTTCATATTCGAGATTATCTATCTCTGGTTTCGAAAGATACTGTGTTCGAAGGTATTCAGCCAATCCCTTTGCATCATGGGCTCCGTACTGTTCCGCAAATCTTTCCCACCTTTCAAACTTGGTGGCTTCTTCTCTAAGTTCAAAGAATCCAAATGTTTGTATTTTCAAACATAATGCATATAAATCTGCTAATACTCTTGAGCAACGTATCAACTTGCTGCGTTTGAAAAAATAATCATCTATTGTATGTCGTACCTCGTCAATGTTTGCTATATCCAATAATTCAGAAATAGCATCTTCCACGTTGTTCGCAAAATAAAGCGTGGAAATGATGGTGCGGAAAACACTCCAAGGTATTCCATTCTTCATCTCTCGTCTTCTCTCTACTGAGATATTTGAAAAATTGGGCATGAAGAAAAATTTATCCGATTTTAGCATCATTTCCAAGGTCTTTGAAGGAATCGTTTGGATGTCATTCTTCCATTCGAAAAATTGATGTTTTTTTTCTTGAATAGCTTTACATAAGCCTGCTGAGACTGGTATGACGGTAGTGAGTTGCTGTTTCAAACAATCTGCAAGATAGTTAGCTTGTTCTACTCTGTCAGCAAGAAGTGTTGCATCTATATCAACTTTAGACAATACCCCGATAGCATTTAAGGGCATTCCATCTGCAGTACTACTTTTAAAGTCGTCCAGAAACGATTTGTCCCTGATATTGGGAACTGCACCCATTAAATAGACTACAGCATCGGCATGGGAGGTGCATACACGTGTTTGCTGTTTATGCTTCTCTCTTAGATTGAAATACATTTCTGCAACATCCTGGTGCTCATCAACAACTGCGCCAGTACCTGGTGTATCAACAAGAATTAGTTCACGCAACATAGGATGCTCTATGTGGTACTCTAAATAATCAATCTTAGATGCTACTTTTAGGACATCACGGCCTCGCCCTTGTAGATTATTCATAAAATCCTGTGTCTCATAAGTAACATTTCCATCGTCCCACACCACTTTAACAGGTCTGTCTGGAAATTCAGGTTTGCCATAACAAAATCGGTTAATCGTGGCTGTAGTTTCAGTATCGCCTACCTTTGCCAACTCTTCACCTATCAATACATTCAAAAAAGAACTTTTTCCTGCTTTAACCTTACCCGCTATTGCGAGTTCACAAGGTTGATGCAGACGAACTTTCAAGTCAGATAGCTGTTCAAGATACCGCCTTCCAAAAGGAATATTCTCAAATAGGCTCCATGCTGTTTCTATGAGTTTCTCACTATCTTCTATCGGGTTCATAGTTTTCCTGTCTTAAAAAAGTTTGGCTTACCACAATATATACAGAAATTGTATGTCTTAAGGATTTTCTTTCCATCATACATACAAAAGCACCATTCGTTTTCGGGATCAACAACAACAGGGGTGACAGCATGATAGGACGCTCCGAGAGCTACAGCTATGTCTGCAGTACCTGTCGTACGTATTTCTAATCCAGGTATGTTCTGTTGCAACCGTTCTTTTATCATAGGCATACAAGAACTTCCACCAATTAAAAGGATGTAATCAAGAGGCAATCTGTTTTCCTTCACCTCATCATATACACTCTTTGTTAAGTGGATAGTTCTATCCACCACGGCACAACAAATTCTTTCCAATTCACTGCGCTGTAACACATAACTAAAATTCAAAGAAGGATTTCGCTTGGATATTACAGATATTGGTAGATTATCCATAGAGGATAACATTTCTTTCCATCTTCGACATTGGAAAAACAGACCTAAGTCACGCTGTTCAACATATTCATTGCCTATGACAGGTGATGCTTTTGATACGACGTAGTTATACAATGCCTGATCAATGTCATCACCTCCACAGTGAGAATCTCCCTTAGGGGGAAGTGGTACCACAAATTTCCCGTCCTGTTTGATGACATAAGCCACATCGAAAGTTCCTCCACCAAAGTCATAGACCAACATGCCTTTCACATTTTGTGCGCCTTCGCTCTTGATATATCCTAATGCAGCTGAGACGGGTTCTTCCAACAGTTCCACGTTGTTAAATCCTGCTTGTGTTGCAGCATCTTTAAGCAACATCTTTTTCCATTCTTCGAATTGTACAGGATGTGTTAGAACCAGTTTGTCAAAACATTGTGGTGAACAAGCTTTTTCCGCTTGTTCACGTACATGTTTCAAGAACATTGAAATCAAGTCTCGATGAGAACGTCCACAGATATGACCATTACAATCTAACTTTCTTTTGATACTAACTACAGTATTTGCAATCAGCTTTCTCTGTTCCGCTGGAGGTAACTGATATACATTATCAAGCATATATTTTGCCTCATAACCGAACATAGGATTACCACCATAAAAAGAGATTACAGTTGGAATCTTCAAATCGTGGCCAATGAATCTTATAGCCTGTGTCTTCCCAAAAGAATCAACATACGATGCACTACTATTGGTAGTGCCAAAATCAATGCCTAATGTACTCATTTAACAGAAACACTATTTGTCTTTATTATTTCTTCT
>OASD01000667.1_pt1 | contig 12564 bp, 11 predicted proteins | sample 1475531 | NCBI WGS metagenome assembly OASD01 (sample SAMEA3360668, study PRJEB22359) | human gut metagenome | biome: ENVO:urban biome; feature: ENVO:human-associated habitat; material: ENVO:feces | place: Bangladesh | collected 2011
CGTTCTATTTTCTCTCCGTTTTCTCGCAAAATACAGAGATATACACTATCTTTGTACACATCAAGCCCTGCTACAGTTTTCATAAGCTTTTAATTTAATTATGAGTCCACTTGAAAAAGTCAGCAGAGCCAACCTAATTAACCGCATCTCAGGCAAAGCCGTCCGCATGGACAGCAAACTTATATCAAGCAACATCGCTGGGTTTTCACGTTATGAGATCATCCATGAAACTCTGATGCAGCAAGTAAGCAAGTCTGAAATAGAGAGCATTGAAGATCAGCTTATATGCCAACAGGCTCTTGATTTCTACGAGGAGGATGCCCAGAAGACCGTCTATCGTACGGATAGCGAGACAATGGAAAAGCGTCTGCTGACACTTGGCATCGTCATCGACTATATACTGACACATTCACCCGAAGACAGCAAGCCTTTGCTTTCACGTGTATTTAACGAGCAGTACGATAAGGAAGAGGAGGGTACGATTACAGTACGTGACAAGAAACTTGTCAGTGCTAAAAGCGTACAGAACCCCGATGCCCATTACTGCAGTAAGGCTGGCAAGAAGGTAAAGGGCTTCAGCACCAATATCACGGAGACATGTGACGAAGAGAACAAGCCTAACCTTATTACGGATGTTGAAGTGGGAGGTGCTACAACAGCCGACAATACTTATGTGGAGTCTGGTGTGAAAGACACGGAAGACGTGACAGGCAACAAGGTTGATACCCTGTATTGTGATGGAGCTTACCAAAGCGAGGATAACCGCAAGTTTGCCGACAAGCAAGACATAGCCCTCATTACAGGCGGTTTACAGGGCAACCCCTTACGCTTTGAACTTGAGCAGACCGATGCCACAACACTTGAAGTTACCGACAAGCATACTGGTGAGGTCATTAACGCCATGCCTGTCAAGAACGACAAATGGAAGATTTCCGTCATCAACAAGAAAGGCAAGAAGACTTGGAGGTACTTCGGTAAGGAGCAGATTGACAATGCTCAGACCAAAAAGGAAGTAGAGTCAGTTCCATTTGAGAAGCGCAAGAGACGAAACAACGTCAAGGCAACTATCTTCCAATACCGCTTCCACCTGAGGAACAACAAGACAAAATATCGCGGACTTATCAAGCACAAGATGCAGGCACTTGCACGTTGTGCATGGATTAATGTGCGCTGACTTCTGCTGTTTGACCTCGAAATGGATCTCCAGAGAGTATAAAATGCGTCAAGGACCACATTACCCCATAAAATGGGATAATATATATCAGTCTGTGTGCGTCCATATCGACCATTAAGGTCTATTTCTGCCACATGACTGATTCGATAGTTAACGACCAATACTGGATTACAATACCAGACAGAGGTCTATGTTTAATCAATTTAGACCACTTTTACAAGTGGATTCAAAAATGATTTGGATGCTATGGCGTTAGCAGATGAATTAGATAAATCGGCTGAAAGTTTCTGGACTAAACTCAAAAGGTTCTTCAAGAAATGATTAGTTTTATCAAGGATTACCTCTCTCATGGTTTTGGCACTATGACCAAGAACGACTTTGAAGTATACATCTTTTATTGGTTGATAAACAATCATGAAGATTATAAAGATAAGTCAGACTATGAGGTAAGTGTAAATTTGCGCATTCCTATATCAAAGGTTAAAAGACTGAGATATGAAGCGAATTTGAAGTATCCTACTCTCAACGATGATACAGCTAAAAAGAGCATCACAGATTTGCTCAAGAAGTGTAAATATCGTGATACAAAAGAAGGTGGCATTTCGTTTGTAAATAACGACAAGTTGTTGCGCGAATATTTGCAGAATTACCTCAACCGACAAGGAAGATTCTTTGATAGCTCTTCAACTCAAACATAGTATCTATAGCAACAGCCGATTTCTGTTTTATACTGGAAAATTTCTTACTTAATGATGATGATAAGAAATCCATACTGAAAGGCGCAAAAGCATTTCTTTCGGAAAAGTCTACATTGCCGCAAACTTTTTCAGAAGCACTGGAAAATATGGGAACCGAACTTTGTAAATCTTTCGCTAAAAAGATGATGGGATAAAATGCAACTGATGCAGCTTTTACATTAGCTGATTACATAAAAGGTGTTGTTGTTGATTACTATCAGAAAGCGAAGAACTAACAAAGAATGTAATAATGCTAACTAAAGTTTTCCACCCTTGTTTAGGGGGTGGAAAACTTTAGATTGTAAAGCAACACTTATAACAAAAAATATTCAACAAAAATGGAAACATTATTAGCAGATAAAGATTATAAGAATTTCAAGCAGTTGCTGGAATACTTCGTTTCGTACTTGGAATTTTTGGAAGCGACAAAAGGTTCTTCTTATCAAAATAGAAAAGTAAAAGAATTAGCGAAAGATGTTCATTACAACGATGAAGATCCACGTAAAAGAAGATTAGACTATTTTGTAAAAGAACATGGGGAAGAACAAGTACCACGTTCAGGACAAGGATATAAAGGTGGCTCAATACAAGAGGGCATTAAAAACTGCTGCGACTATAATGCTAACAAAATATGTCTTTCTGCTAATAATAGAAATAAAGTTGCAACTTATTTTTCAAAGCCAAGCTATTTACATTGGTTCGGTACTACATTAAATATAGATATAGAGACCAATGGAAAAGATAAAGACAAAACAATTACGAAATTAAAAATCACCTTAAATAAAAAGGATCTAGGAGAGGAGAAAAGTCTGGAAGAATTGGGACTTTTTGATGGTGAAGACCCTAATCCAACATTAGAAGCGTTCTTTGATAACTATTACTCGATCTTAGATATATACTACTTTAAATTAAAAGACATGTTAAGAACAGAAATAAAGAATTTGCTGAAAGCAAATCGTAACGTAATACTTACAGGAGCTCCTGGAACAGGTAAAACCTACTTATCTAAGCTAATAGCTGAAAAAATTGCAGGTGATGAAAGTCGTGTTGGATTTGTGCAGTTTCATCCCTCATACGACTATACAGACTTTGTTGAAGGATTACGCCCTGTGAAAACTACTGATGAGGAAAAAAATGGCGGAACAATCGTATTTGAACGAAAAGATGGTGTCTTTAAAAAGTTTTGCAAAGAAGCTCTGTCAGCCCCAGACCATAAATTCGTTTTTATTATAGACGAAATTAATCGCGGCGAATTATCTAAAGTGTTTGGTGAATTGTTTTTTTCCATAGATCCTGGCTATCGAGGTGAAAAAGGTAGGGTAAATACGCAATATCAAAATTTAGTAGAGAAAGGAGATGAGTTTGCTAATGGTTTCTATGTTCCTAAAAATGTTTATATTATTGGAACAATGAATGACATTGACAGAAGTGTAGAATCCATGGATTTTGCCATGCGACGTCGCTTTGCATTTAAAGAAATCACTCCAGAAAGTAGAGTGGATATGTGGTATGATGAACGTGACGAACTTGGTAAAAAAGCTATAAAACTCGATGAATTAAGTCTATGTATGGAACGATTGAATGAAGCGATTGACAAAGTTCCAGGCCTAGGCAGTGCATATCATATAGGTCCCTCATATTTTTTAAAACTAAAAGAGTGCACTAAAGAAGAACTTTGGGATTATTACTTGAAAGGACTTGTGTTTGAGTACTTGCGAGGTATGCCTGATGCGGATAAATATCTCAAAGATATAAAAGATGCTTATGATGACAAGGGAAACAAAAAATAAGAAGATATATCTGACTGACAATAATTACAATAAGGAAGAGAAAGTACCATGGTCGGGAAAGATTTTTAATAACCTCAAAGATATTGCTCAAAAAGACTTATCTTCCCCCGATTTGTTTGTTTTTCCATCATCAATAGATGATACAGAAATAAATGCTGATACACATATTATAGAATTAATTCAGGATTCGGAAGAGGAAACAAACAAGAAGGTATGGAAGATCAGAACAGGCAATATAATGGGGCTTGTCGGCAATGATAATGTTCACCTTCGTATACATTCGCGTTTTGACGATATAAGCAATGAAGGAGGAAAGGAGCCTAAGGGGAACTTCCTTTACTACATGTTGTCAAAGGTTCTGAATATTAATCTTACAAGTCTTGAAACAACTACAAGCACCAAAGGTTCTATTTTGAACTTATTGTTTATGTTTTTTCCAAAGGTGTTGAAAGAGGCCCTCGCACAAGGATTATATAAGGAGTATAGATATTTTCAGTATAATGACGATCGTGTGCGTGGTGCAATTGAAGTAAGTCGCTTTATACGTGAGGACATTCCTTTTCGTGGAAAAATTGCTTATAGAACACGTGAACTGAGCCACAATAACAATCTGTTGCATTTGGTTCGACACACTATAGAGTATCTACGAAGCAACTCATTTGGCCGAGGAATCTTGAATAATGATTTAGATACTCGTAATGCTATATTACAGGTAGTTAATGTAACTCCTGACTATCAATTACGTGATCGCCGACAAATCATACAGAGTTGCAAACAATTAAAAAGTCATCCTTTTTACACTAAATATCGTGCCTTGCAAAAACTATGTTTAAGTATTTTACGACACGAAAGGGTGATGTATGGAGAGGATAATGACACAGGTTACGGACTATTGTTTGATGGCGCATGGCTTTGGGAGGAGTATCTTAATACGTTATTGAAACCATTAGGCTTCGTACACCCTAAGAACAAAAAAGGACAAGGGGGCATCAATTTGTTTGACACCACACCTCATCATACTATTTACCCAGACTTCTATAAGGAGGGACAAATTGTAGCCGATGCTAAATACAAACGTTACGCAAAAGACGAGAATGGGAATAAACGCGAAGTTGCTCGTGAAGATCTATACCAGATTATAACTTATATGTATAGGTTGAACATTAAAAAAGGCCTCTTCTTATGTCCATCTGCGTGTAAAGAGGAGTTTGTTACACCTTATAAAATTGGAGATAATGATGCTACAATTGAAGTGATAGGTCTAAGCATTCCCCAAAATGCAAAACTACATTTTAGGGATTTTTGCACAGAAATGTGTAAAAATGAATATAAGTTTATTTGTATGGTGGAAAAAGCACTAACATCTATGGACTCAATATAGAATATTGCAGTTACAACAGATGTGTTTATTATGAGAATACAAAAGAAAATAAGTGATTGCTGAGGGCAAGATAGAATAGACAACTTCTGTAAGTTTACACTTTATATTTGAATATGCTCTTTTGAGATAGTGTCTTTTCCGATAGTAAATGCGTTGGGTAATTATAACGACTTAAAAAGATGATTATATGTTAACATTCATATTGATGGTAGTAGCAGGCATCGTGCTGTTTGTGGTATTGGGCGTATTGGGTTGGCTGGGGACAGCAATAGATGCTGTGTTCAGTTTGCTGACGGAGGGGGTTGGTAATTGCTTTGGGTGTGTGATAGAATTGGTGCTCATGTTGGTGGTGCTGGGCCTTATTATATCGGCCATTAGCTTGATATTGTGATGGCTGACAGTCCGTATGGCAGGTATCAGAAATTTGTGGAATGAATCGCCCATAAATTGCGGAATAGTTGATGATGGGCTTTGATGTTTTTTCGTAAGTATCCCGTATAAGCCGTGTTGTACAAAAACAAATAAGCCTAAGTCGTGGTAGATTGACTTAGGTTTATTTGTTATAAGGTTGTTAAGTGTCAGTATCGTGGTAAACATTTCATAGAATAACCGTAGGAGGAATTCTTGGTTAATGGGTTAACAAGTTGATGGGTTAACAAGTAAGTATGCCATGCACTGCTTATTATGTTAAACTGAATGGCAGAAAGTCTGAAAAGACTTGCAAACTTACCTGTTAATTCGTTAACAAGTCAACTTGTTTACTAATTTCGCCAACGCGTTATAATACGCTTTGTATTATAGGGCGGTTCTAAAAATCCCTGTTTCAGAATTATTAGAACCGCCCATAATCAGAATAACCGCAGTCTGATAAAGTCCTAAAGTGTAAAAGCACAAACAGGTACTTTGGCGTTTATTGGACGACGGTAATATCTTCAGAAATCATATTGTCCTTATTTACTGCAATCAAGAAATCTTGATATTTCCGCCTCAGAGCAATGCGTTAGTTGTGCAATGCTTTGTACGGACATGCCTTGCTGCAACATGGCCTGCACCATTGATTTTAGCATTGTTTCTTTTTCTTTTAGTTGGCCATCTTTTTCTTTTAGTTGACCATCTTTTTCTTTTAGTTGAGTGGCTTGCTCGTTGAGGCGCGATTCTTGCTCGTTAAGTCGTTTGTCGCGTTGCATGATGGCCGTGTCGCGGTCTTCAATAGCTTTGAAATACTCATCTTCGACGTTCATGTCTTGTCGCATTTCAGAGTCGGCTGCAGCGGCAGTCAGACGATGAATGATGTGCATCATGTCGGCATCGTCGGAGTAAGATGTTTCGTCTATGTTGAGTACCTGGTTGTCAAGTTCGTCCTTTTTGGTTTGGTCAAAAATGCTGAGCACCTTATCAAGTTTATTGTTCACTTGTCCACGCAACAAGGGTATTTGTACAATAATGCTGTTGTGTATAAGGCTTTCAACAAAAGGCTCCTTTTCGCTGTCTTTTAGTTCCTTCCCATTGTAGTCATAGGCTTTATGATTGACATAAATGACAGGCTCTTCAATTTTTCCTACACGATGCCCCAGCAGGTATACGGCAATCATGGGATAAGCATAGCCTTTGCGTGAGTCGGGTTTGATATTACGTTGCGAGTTGTATTGTGCTCCGAGGTACTGTCGGAAACGTAATGTCTCGGTGTCGAGCCACGTTTTTTGAAGTTCAATAAGTACGAGTTGCTCTTCGCCATTATCTTCACGAATTTGCGCGGCAAAATCGATGCGAAACATCGAGAGCGAGTCACGCGTGGTGTTGCTATATTCATGCGGACGAATGGTGACAGCCAACACTTCTTTTTTCAAAAGTGCTGAAAGAATGGTCTTTGCCACACGTTCATCTTCCATCATGAATTTGAACACAGAGTCGTATATTGGGTTTGCTACATGTACAATCATAAGCTGCTATTTTTATTTACTTGCAAAGATAGTGCAAGGCGAGTGCAATGCAAAATGAAAGTCAATAAACTTTCATTTTCATGGCCGAGCCGCAGCCTGTCTTCTTTAAAGATAGTGCAAGGCGAGTGCAATGCAAAATGAAAGTCAATAAACTGCAATTTATCGGCCTAATTGGGGGGCTAATTGGGGGGCGGGTTTGTAACCCGCGGCAGCAGCAGGTTTTGAGCATCTACTTATGGTCGCTTTGCGACTATAAACAGATAATTTACAACATGCTGCTGCCGCGGGTTGAAAACCCGCCCCCCCAATTAGGCCGATAAATTGCAGTTTATCTGCATTTATATATCTTTTTATTGTATATACTTGCATATATCAATTAAAATGCCGAATATTGCAATCAATTTGATATAACAAAATCTAAACTACTTACAAAAAGAAACACGAAAGCCAATGTTACGTATAGCAATTCAAGCCAAAGGCCGATTGAATGAAGACACTATGCAACTGCTCGCTGATGCAGGCATAGAGGTGGCACAAAGCAAACGAAAATTAGTGGCGCGTGCTAAGGGGTTTCCCATTGAGGTGCTCTACTTGCGCGACGACGATATCCCCCAAGCTGTACACATGGGCGTGGCCGATGTTGGCATTGTGGGACTGAACGAAGTGGCCGAACGCCACATGGCCGTTGACGAAGTGATGCGATTGGGCTTTGGTGCTTGCCGTATCTCTTTAGCTATCCCTCGAGAGGTGGACTATCCTGGACTGGAATGGTTCAATGGACGCACTGTAGCTACGTCCTATCCCACCGTCTTGCGCCACTTCTTTGCCGATAAAGGCATTCAGGCCGACATACACGAGATAGCAGGTTCGGTAGAGATAGCCCCTGCTGTGGGCATGGCCGATGCTATATTCGACATCGTTTCCTCAGGTGGTACGTTGGTGCAGAATGGCTTGCGCGAGGTAGAGGAGGTGTTTTATAGCGAAGCAGCTCTTATAGCCCACCAAGGGTTGAGCGAAGAAAAGTTAGCCGACATCGAAAAGCTCAAATTCCGCTTCAGCTCTATCGTCAATAGTAGAGGTTATAAATACGTATTGATGAACATTCCCACCTCACTCGTCGAAGAAGCCGTGCAACTCTTGCCTGCTATGCGTTCACCCACCATTCTGCCTTTGGCTGCCGAAGGGTGGTGTTCGTTGCACGTGGTCATTGCCGAAGACGTACTGTGGGAAAAAGTAGAACAACTCAAGCAACTCGGCGCTGAAGGCATCCTTGTACTGAACCTTGAAAACATGATACCATAAAACGTCGGTTTTACGTTTTTAGGTTATAAAGTTCGTATAGAAGTCGTCTAAACTTTTCTGACGAAGATTAGATTTAAACTTTTATCTCTTCTAAATTCAATCTTTACCTTTCTTTTTGACCGCTTTTTGACCTTTCATCGGTCGTGTAGCTCGCTACACTCCCTCTTCAATGCCCAAAATCGCTTCAAAAATAAAGGCAAATCTTGAATTTCATAAAAGTTTAGACGACTTCATAGTTGATTATCAACGTGATGTAACTTTATAACCTCATAACCAAAAAACTAAAAATCGAATTATTAGGAAAGCCCGTCATTATTCTTTTGTTCAGCCTTTCAAAATTATTACCATTTGATGTTATGCAAATTATCAACCAACCCAAGAAAGAAACGTGGAGCGCCTTGTGTGAGCGCAATGTACCAGACGACGAAAAAGTAATAGAGAGCGTACGCCACATCGTAGCTGCAGTGCGCCAAGAAGGCGATGCTGCACTGCGCCGCTATGCACATGAGTTTGACCATACCGAGATAACAGATATAGAACTCAGCAGCGAAGAGCGCACCGCGTTGGCTGCCCAAACTGCGCCCCAAGTGGCCGAGGCTATAAAAAATGCCTTGCACAACATCAAGTGTTTTCATCAAGCCCAACGACCCCATGACGTAGCCGTTGATACTCAAGCGGGCGTACACTGCGTACAGCGAGCCGTGCCTATTCAGCGCGTTGGCTTGTACATACCAGGAGGGCGCGCACCGCTATTTTCTACTGTATTGATGTTGGCCGCTCCCGCTGTTATTGCTGGGTGTAAAGAGATAGGACTCTGTACTCCTCAAGGTCGTGACGGCCATATCGCCCCCGAAATCATTTATGCCGCTAATGCGTGTGGCATACACCATATCTATCGCATCGGAGGCGCACAAGCCATTGCCGCCATGGCTTATGGCACAGAGAGTGTGCCACAAGTGGACAAAATCTTCGGTCCGGGTAATCGTTTCGTTACCCACGCCAAGCAGTTGGTAAGCACGCATACGGCAATCGATATGCCTGCAGGGCCGTCAGAAGTGTTGGTTATGGCCGATGCGTCGGCACACGCTGACTACGTAGCGGCCGATATGCTCTCACAAGCTGAACATGGCCCCGATAGTCAAGCTATCTTGGTGTGTAATGACGCAGACTTTGCGCAGCAAGTGGCCGCAGAGGTGGAACGTCAAACCGCCTTCTTGCCTCGTCGCGAATTGGTAGAACAGTCGTTGAGCCATAGCCGCATCATCATTTTACCTACACGTGAAGAGATGTTGGCCTTCTCTAATGCTTATGCTCCCGAACACCTTATTCTCTCCGTTGCTCACCCATGGGATATGGCCGAAGGCGTGACGGCTGCTGGTAGCGTGTTCATCGGCAACTATTCACCCGAATCGGCTGGCGACTATGCCTCTGGTACAAACCATACCCTCCCCACAAGCGGTTGGGCGCGTTCGTTCAGTGGCGTAAACATTGACAGCTTCATGCGCAAGATAACCTTCCAAGAACTCACGCAACAAGGTTTGCAATCGCTTGCTCCCACAATCGTCACTATGGCCGAGGCAGAAGGCCTTCACGCCCACGCCCAAGCCGTTAGAGTACGCAAGGGGTAAGTTGGGAGTTTTGAGATTATAAGGTTATAAAGTTAGTCTTGTTAATTATCCACATGATGAAACTTTTTAACCCCCTTATCCCCCCCTGAATCATGTATATACGCGATAATATAAAAAGTCTCCTTCCTTATTCCACTGCACGTGATGAGTACCAAGGGGGCGACATATCCGTTTGGCTTGATGCCAACGAGAGTCCTTATAATAATGGGGTAAATCGCTATCCCGACCCTCACCAAAGGGAACTCAAACAAGCCATAGCCCGATTGAAAGGCGTGCAGCCCGAACAAGTATTTATAGGCAACGGCAGCGATGAAGCCATCGACCTCTGCTTCCGCATCTTTTGCGAACCAGGCGAAGATAATGTGGTTGCCATTGCTCCCACCTATGGTATGTATAGCGTGGCTGCTGCTATCAATAATGTAAATGTAAGAGAAGTTCCCCTCGCAGCCGATACGTATGCGCTTGATATAGAAGCCATGTTGCGTGCAGTTGACGAACACACCCGCCTTATGTGGGTCTGCTCGCCCAATAATCCAACGGGCAATGCCTTTCCGCTTAGCGAACTTGAACAGTTGGCCACACGCTTTGACGGAGTGTTGGTAGTAGACGAAGCCTATATCGACTTTTCGGACAAGGGCTCGATGCTCAGTGTGCTTAGTCATCACCCCAACGTAGTCGTCTTACAGACCCTCTCAAAGGCATGGGGCATGGCTGGGCTTCGTTTAGGCCTCGCTTTTGCTTCGCCCGAAGTGGCCGCCCTCTTTGCCCATGTGAAATATCCCTACAATGTCAATGGCCCTACACAGCGTGAAGTGATGCAGCGATTAGCTACTGAAGCTCACGATGAACACGTGGCTGAGGTCATTCGTGAACGCCAAACTTTATCCTCTGCCCTTCTCTCCGCTTCGTGCGTAGTGCGCGTTTATCCCAGCGATGCCAACTTCCTATTAATAAAGGTGCGTGATGCAGATGCCCTTTACGCCCACTTGGTAGCCAAAGGCATTATTGTGCGCAATCGTCATCGCGTCCCCGGTTGCAAAAACTGTTTGCGCCTCACCATTGGTACACCCGAAGAAAACGTGCGCTTGCTGCAAGCCATTCAGTCCTTCTAAATGGTTGGAAAGTACACCTTGATTGGGGGACAATAAGTAATCCTCAACAGGGGGGGACGCGTCGCCTCCAAGTAAGATTGGGCTATTCAAAAAAGGAATTATCTCTTACATTTTTCATTTTGTCCTGCGTATAGGACAGAATTGGCCTCATATTGTCCTGCGTACAAGACAATATGAGAAAAAATCTTCTTACTCCTATGCAAAAACTACTTTTCATCGATCGCGATGGGACGATTATAAAAGAACCTGCTGACGAACAGATTGACTCGCTCGAAAAGTTAGAATTCGTGCCGGGCGCGATAGGCGGACTGCGCTTGGTAATGAACACTGACTACTTGCCCCTTTTAGTGAGCAATCAAGACGGATTGGGCACACCGAGTTTTCCTGAAGACACCTTCTGGCCAGCTCACCGCAAGATGTTGCAGACCTTGGCGGGCGAGGGTATTCACTTTGAGCGCGAATACATAGATCGCACCTTCGCCCACGAGGGGGCTCCTACTCGTAAGCCCGGCACGGCCATGCTGACGGAATATATTCAAGGTGACTATGACTTGGCACACTCTTATGTGATTGGCGATCGTGCCACAGACGTGCAGTTGGCTGTCAACTTAGGCTGTCGTGCTATTTTGTTGCAAACGTCTGAGGTGGCTGCTACGCTGCTCAATGACGAACAGCAGCAAGTTTTAGCCTTGGCCACGACCGATTGGCACGAAGTGGCCGAATACTTACGTGCTACCGAGCGCACGGCAGAAATTCGTCGCACAACGGCCGAGACGGATATACACGTACAAGTAGATCTTGACGGACAAGGCACTACACATATTGATACGGGGCTTCATTTCTTCGACCACATGCTCGCACAGTTGCCCCATCACGCAGGCATCTCGCTTCTTTGCACTTGTAAGGGCGATCTCGAAGTGGACGAACACCATACAATGGAGGACGTAGCCATAGCCCTTGGCGATGCCTTGCGCGAGGCGTTAGGCAATAAGCGAGGTATAGAGCGTTATGGATTCGTATTGCCCATGGACGAGTGTGATGCCTTCGTTACGTTCGACTTTGGCGGTCGTATAGACTTCCAGTGGAACGTGCCCTTCACCCGTGAATACGTAGGTGATACCCCGACCGAAATGTTCCGCCACGTATTTCAGTCACTGGCGCAAGCCATGCAATGCAACCTCCACATTAAGGCACGTGGCGAAAATAATCACCACCTCATTGAAGGTGTGTTTAAAGCCTTTGCCCGTGCCTTGCGCCAAGCCATTCGGCGCAACGTTTTTAGTTACGAACTACCCAGTAGTAAGGGGGTGTTGTAAGTTTAGGCTATTTCTAAAAATAGCCAGTTTTATGTTTTAAGGTTATAAAGTTTTGGATTTAGCAAGGGCGGGCTGAAAGCCCAATGGAACACATAGCCCAGGGCAAGCGAAGCGACACCCTGGGTATCACGTGTTGGAGCAGTCGCGCCCTGTAAGGGCAAAAGCTTTAAGACATGGCGCAAGT
>OASD01000668.1_pt1 | contig 12563 bp, 9 predicted proteins | sample 1475531 | NCBI WGS metagenome assembly OASD01 (sample SAMEA3360668, study PRJEB22359) | human gut metagenome | biome: ENVO:urban biome; feature: ENVO:human-associated habitat; material: ENVO:feces | place: Bangladesh | collected 2011
CCTCAAATGGTTTGGTAGTTTTAAATCCTGTTAATACCGAGCCTTTTTCAATATCAGCTGTAATTTTTACATAATCACTTAAAGCTGAATTTACTCTTGCAATCACAAAGCGCAGACCGCTTGTAGTAGCAAAAAGGTAAAAGAGTGCTGATAAGATCAGAATTGAAATTACTGATCCTACAAGAGCTGCTATTTTAATAGTCTTTTTTGCACTCATGATTTAACTCTTTATTTTCTATCTTTTCCTGTTAGAACTCAGGGCCGAATGACAGATGAAGCTTAAACTGTCGATTGTCATTTTTGTTATCAATGCCATAGGCAAGATCGACTTTGAAGGTTCCGTACTTTGACATATATCTAAAGCCGATACCTGGTCCGTAGAGTACCGATTTATCTTTTGAATAGGAATTAGTACAAATTGCTGAATCTAAAAATACTGCACCGCGAGAATTCTCAATACCAACAGGGAACATATATTCTAGTGTTCCTGCTGTTAGGTAGCGAGAACCTGTAAGATAACCTAAACGTCTTGATGACTGGGTCTTATAGCCAAAGCCTCTTAAGGTCTGCTCACCACCTACAAAGAATCTCATTGACGGAGGCACTTTATTTGCATCTGAGCCAAAAATTCCCCCCTGCATTAACTTATACAAGACTCTGGTTCTCTCTGTAGGCGAGAACACACCTTTAATCACAAGTTCTGATCTAAAGAAATTAGCATCTGTTACCGCTTTGGTACCAAAACGGTTATCAAAACTGATACTGTAACCTGTCTTAGGATCTAAACCTCCGGTGGTGGTTCGTCTTGAAAGAATAACACCTGGAGTTAAATTCAATGCCTTATCTTTTTCAAGACCTTGAATAAAGTCTTCATACTCTAGAGCTAAATAATAATCACGTCTCCAGACACCTGTCATATTAGCTACATAATGGAATGAAGCATGAGATAAGTCTGATAAGGTATCATTAAAGTCAGTATGAGTTTGAGCTAACTTGATATAGAAATAATCTAAATTGGGATTCTTATGAGGGATCTTATAAATTGCCTGAGCATCCTGCTTTATACTTGATACTCTAAAGTATGAGCTAAAAGAATGCCCTTTTGAGTTAATTAAAGGCTTGTCCCAAGCTAAAATACCACGAACACTCTCATCTGTTGAGTAACCTAAACCTACTCTGAATAAATTTTTAGATTGTCGTTCAAGCGCTACTGATACAGGAATTTTGCCATCTTTTTTCTCTTCAACTAACGGTCTTACATCAACTGATTTGTAGAAATTAGTTTGAGATAAAGCTGAAGTATAATCTGAGAGTTTTTTCGATGAGAAATACTCACCTTCTACAAAGTTCTGTAAAGATAATGATGGTTGCATCAGCTCTTTTGTTTTAGCATCCGCAATCACAGTGCCGAACTGATAACGTTTACCTGTATCAAAAACTAATTGGATATCAGCTACGTTCTGCTCTTTGTAGACCAAAATACGTGAAGAGATAATCTTTGCATCAAAAAAGCCTATTTCTAGAGCTCTTCTTTTTAGAGCTTCTTTTAACTTTTCGTAATTACCATGTCTTAAGAGGGTGTATGACTTTAGTCCGCTCTCATCAATGATCTTGGCAAAGGAGCTGTAATAAGCGCCTTCACCTATAACTTCAATCTGACAATTACGAATAAATAAAGGCTTACCTAAATCAACATTAGCTTTTAAGCTTCTGTCAAAAAGACTTTCCTTTTTAGGAAAATCTAAAGTAACCGTAGGATGGTAGTAGCCAAAGGAATGCATAGCTGTAGTGATCTTATCGGTGATCTCTCGGCTGTACAGTCTTGCTCTTGATTTAGAAATGGTAGGCAGAGTTGCTAAATAAGCGTTGATATTCTGTTCAACCTCTTCACTTTGCACTCCTTTAACCTCAATACTTACAGGATCATCTACCCCTGATTTAATTTTTAAAGGTTTACCATCTGATGAGCAGGCTGACAGAGCAATGCTCATTAAAACAGAGGAAAGTGCTATTGAGAGAAGAGATTTTTTAATTGAATCGAGTACAAATGATTTTGAAATTGCGTTTGTAAAAGTGCTTGTAAATGTGCTTGTAACAGGTGCAAAAGACACTGCTGACAGTAAATGTCTGCAAGAACAGTGCTTATGATTTGACTTGTTAAAACTCATTTATCTAATCTTTGTAACGTTACTAGTAATTTTGGCTATAAAGACTTAAAGTCTTGGCTTATATAGCTTGTCATTATACTAAAGAATGAGCTTGATTTTTTACTAAAAACTCGCAATAACATAATCAAATTCAAGGATTTTTTTCAGCTTTGTTTTTAGCTGTCTTTTACCTTATACGCTAGCAAAAAATTCTGAGTTTATGTTTAGAGCCTATCAAAATGGCTCGTGATTTTTTAATTTATTGTTTTATAAGTAAAAAATAAACGAGACTAAGATCGCATTTTTATCTTGAAAAAAAACAGGATTCGTCTAAAATATCCCAGACTAAGATCAGTGTATTTAACAAGCAAATATTCGATCTGCGTCACTTGGTGTACTCAATAACATTTTTGGGGGTCTTTGTGGTCGCATCCGCAATTTTGGCTCTTGCTGACGGTACAGTATTCAAAGGTAAAGCTTTTGGTGCTGAGAATACAACAACTGTTGGTGAAGTCGTTTTCAACACATCTATGACCGGCTATCAGGAAATTTTAACCGATCCTTCATACGCTAGCCAAATCGTTACATTAACTTATCCACATATTGGTAATTACGGTACTAATGACGAAGACGTTGAGTCTCGTGATGTATTTGCAATGGGTTTAATCATTCGTGATTTATCATTAGTTGCATCAAACTTCCGTAGCACACAGAATTTAAGCGATTTCTTAGCAAAATACAAAAAGCCAGGTATCTACGGCATTGACACTCGTATGCTGACAAGAATTCTTCGTGAGAAGGGTGCTCAGAACGGCTGTCTATCAACAGATCCTAATATGACTGAAGAAAAGGCTGTTGAATTAGCTCGTAAGTTCCCAGGTCTTAAAGGCATGGATCTAGCTAAGGTAGTTACAACTCCTGAAATCTACACCTGGACTGAAGGTACATGGGAGTTAGGTCAGGGTTATGTAAACAAGAGCCGTACAGAATTCAACGTTGTAGCTTATGATTTCGGTATCAAGCGCAACATTCTCCGCATTTTAGCCTCTCTAGGTTGCAAGGTAACAGTCGTTCCTGCAATGACCCCTGCAAGTGAAGTTATCAAGATGAACCCTGATGGCGTATTCCTGTCAAATGGTCCTGGTGATCCAGAGCCTTGTACTTATGCACAGGAAGCAATTAAAGAATTTATTGAGCACAAAATCCCTCTGTTCGGTATTTGTTTAGGTCACCAGTTATTATCATTAGCATCTGGTGCTAAGACAATCAAGATGAAGTGTGGTCACCACGGTGCTAACCACCCTGTTCGTGATTTAGCAACTGGTGTTGTTTACATCACTTCACAGAACCACGGCTTCTGCGTTGATGAGGCTACACTGCCTGCAAATCTGAAGGCAACTCATAAATCTCTGTTTGACGGCACCTTACAGGGTGTTGAGCGTACTGATGTTCCTGCATTCAGCTTCCAGGGTCACCCTGAAGCAAGTCCTGGTCCACATGATCCAATGTATCTATTCCAGCACTTTGTAGAACTAATGCGCAATTACCGTAAGAAAGACTAGGGGATAACAGATGCCAAAGCGTACTGATATAAAGAAGATTTTGATCCTAGGTGCAGGTCCTATCGTTATTGGACAGGCTTGTGAGTTTGACTATTCTGGTACTCAGGCTTGTAGAGCACTTCGTGAAGAAGGCTACGAGGTAATTCTAGTTAACTCAAACCCTGCAACCATCATGACTGATCCTGATGTTGCAGACGTAACCTACATCGAACCAATTCACTGGAAAGTTGTTGAGAACATCATCGCTAAAGAGCGCCCTGATGTAATCCTACCTACCATGGGTGGTCAGACAGCATTAAACTGTGCTCTAGACCTTGAAAAGCACGGCGTTCTAGCTAAATACAATGTTGAGATGATCGGTGCAAAAGCTGATGCTATCGACAAGGCAGAGAACCGTGAGCGTTTTGACAAGGCCATGAAGAAGATTGGTCTTGAGTGCCCACGTGCTGGTATTGCTCACAGCCTGGAAGAAGCTTGGGATGTTCAAAAACAGGTAGGTTTTCCTTGCATCATCCGTCCATCATTCACCATGGGTGGTACTGGTGGCGGTATTGCTTACAATCCTGAAGAATTCGAAGAGATTTGTAACAAGGGTTTAGAACTGTCCCCTACTCATGAACTTTTAATCGATGAGTCACTTATCGGTTGGAAAGAGTACGAGATGGAGGTTGTTCGTGACCGCAAAGACAATTGTATTATTGTCTGCTCAATTGAAAACCTTGACCCAATGGGTATTCACACCGGTGACTCAATCACAGTTGCACCTGCTCAGACTCTGACAGATAAGGAATACCAGATCATGCGTGATGCTGCTATGGCAGTTTTACGTGAAATTGGTGTTGAAACCGGTGGTTCTAACGTTCAGTTCGGTATTAACCCACAGAACGGCCGTATGGTTATCATTGAGATGAACCCTCGTGTTTCACGTTCATCAGCTTTAGCTTCAAAAGCTACTGGTTTCCCTATCGCTAAGATCGCAGCAAAGCTTGCTGTAGGTTATACCTTAGATGAGTTAGGCAATGATATTACTGGAGATAAGACCCCTGCATCATTCGAGCCAAGCTTAGACTATGTTGTAACTAAAATTCCTCGTTTCAACTTCGAGAAATTCCCTAACTCTGATGACAGACTAACCACTCAGATGAAGTCTGTAGGTGAGGTTATGGCTATCGGACGTACCTTTGAAGAGTCATTACAGAAAGCTCTTCGTGGTCTTGAGACTGGTAAGTTAGGCTTTGATCCTCGTTTAGACATGAAGAAACCTGATGCACGTCAGAAGTTACTTCATGAATTAGAGAGCGCCGGTGCTCACAGAATCTGGTACTTAGGCGATGCTTTCCGTATCGGCATGACCGTTGAAGAAGTATTTGACTACACCAAGATCGATCCTTGGTTCTTAAGCCAGATTAAAGAGATCATCGACATTGAGCAGTCTTTAAGTGGTAGAACACTAAAGTCAATCGATGCTGACGAAATGCACGACTTAAAGGCTCGTGGTTTCTCTGATGCAAGATTAGCAACTCTGTTAAAGACCACAGAAGATAAAGTTCGCGCTCGTCGCTGGTTGTTTGAAGTTTATCCAACCTACAAGAGAGTTGATACCTGCGCTGCTGAATTTGCTACTTCAACTGCTTATATGTACTCAACCTATGAGCAGGAATGTGAAGCAAGACCTACTGACAGAAAGAAGGTTATCGTTCTAGGTGGTGGTCCTAACAGAATTGGTCAGGGTATCGAGTTCGACTACTGTTGCGTTCATGCTTCAATGGCATTACGTGAAGATGGCTATGAGTCAATCATGGTTAACTGCAACCCTGAAACCGTATCTACTGACTATGACATCTCAGACAGACTGTACTTTGAGCCTGTAACTCTAGAAGACGTTCTTGAGATTGCAAGAATCGAGAAACCTGTTGGTGTTATCGTTCAGTTCGGTGGTCAGACCCCATTAAAATTAGCTAAGAAGTTAGAGCAGGAAGGTGTACCTATCATCGGTACCTCACCTGATGACATCGATAGAGCTGAGGATCGTAAGTTATTCCAGGAAGTTGTAAACAAGTTGAACTTATTACAGCCTCGTAACGGTACTGCAACCTCTCTATCACAGGCTATCTCTGTAGCTAATGACATCGGTTACCCTCTAGTTGTTCGTCCATCATACGTTTTAGGTGGTCGTGCAATGGAAGTTGTATACGGTGAAGAGGACTTAAAGAGATACTTCGCTGAAGCTGTTAAAGTTTCAAACAAGTCACCTGTTCTATTAGATAAGTTCCTAGATCATGCAACTGAGATCGACGTTGATGCTGTAGCAGACGGCAAGGATGTTGTTATCGGCGGTATCATGGAGCACATCGAAGAGTGTGGTGTTCACTCAGGTGACGCAAGCTGCGTATTACCTCCATACCACTTAACACAGGATCAGATTGAAAGATTAACTAAGATCTCTAAAGAATTAGCTTTAGCTCTGAACGTTAAAGGTCTGATGAACGTACAGTTAGCAATTAGAGAGGACAAGATTTACTTAATCGAAGTTAACCCTCGTGCTGCGCGTACTGTTCCATTCGTATCAAAGGCAACTGGTCTTCCATTAGCTAAGATTGCAGCTCGTGTAATGACCGGTAAGACCTTAGCTGAACAGGGTGTTACCCATGAGGTAGTTCCTCCATATTATTCTGTTAAGGAAGTAGTATTACCATTTGCCAAGTTCCCAGGTTCAGATCCTCTATTAGGACCTGAAATGAGATCAACAGGTGAGACTATGGGTACAGCTACAACCTTCCCTGAGGCTTATGCTAAGTCACAGTTAGCTGCTAAGGCACCTGTACAGAGAAGCGGTACTATCTTACTGTCAATCAAGAAGTCAGATCAGGATAGATTACCAGCTTTAGGTAAGTTATTAGTTGCAGCAGGCTTCAAGCTAGAAGGTACTAAGGGTACATGCAACGTATTAAAGGCTGCAGGTCTTGATTGCGTACTTGTAAACAAGGTATACGAAGGCAGACCAAACTTACTTGATTTCATCAAGTCAGGTCGTTACAGCTGGGTTATCAACACTACAGAAGGTCGTCAGTCTGTTGAAGACTCTCGTTCATTACGTAGGAGCTGCTTACGTTACGGCATCTACTACACTACAACCTTAAATGCTGCATTTGCATGTATCGAGGCTGTAGGTGCAGATGAGTACGCATCAGTACACTCTCTACAGGAACTTCACAAGTTAGTTGATAAGAAGTATTCAAAGTAAGCTTAAGATCTTAAGCTAAAGAAGAGGCTCTAAAGGATAACTTTAGGGCCTCTCGTGTTTTATGGCAATCTTATTTAATGAATTTTTACAAACTGTTTTCTAATCTTTACTTTACGTACTTTTTAAACTCCCCGTAACCTTTTTCATCTAACTCTTCAAATGGAATAAACTTTAAAGCTGCACTGTTAATGCAATAACGTAAGCCACCAGTTTCTTTAGGACCGTCAGTAAAGACATGACCTAAATGAGCATTACTGGTCTTACTTCTAACCTCAATTCTCTGACGATTTAAAGAAGTATCTAAATGCCGTGACAGGACAGTGTCATCAATTGGCTTTGAAAAAGCAGGCCAACCGCATCCGGATTCGTATTTATCTGCTGAGACAAATAGTGGGGCACCTGTAATAGGATCAACGTAAATACCTTTCTTAAAATTGTCATTGTGATCTCCTTTAAATTTAGGATCAGTTGCTGCATGCTGTGTAACTTCATAAGCTTGAGCTGAAAGTTTGGTCTTTAGAGTTTCTCTGTCAGGTGCTTGATATTTATCAGGATCTACAAACATCTTTTTATCCTCTTTAAGATCATTTAGTGAGGAAAAATCGATATGGCAATAACCTTGAGAATTCTTTTTTAAATAATCCTGATGGTAATCCTCAGCGTTGTAGAAGTTACGTAATCTGCCTTTTTCAGTTACTATCTTTTTATCGTACTTTCTCTGCTCATCAGCAAAGACTTCGTCTATGGTTGCAATGTCATCATCATAGAAGTAGTAAATACCGGTTCTGTACTGAGTACCGCTATCCTCGCCCTGCTTATTTAAGGACACAGGATCGATTATCTTAAAGAACTGACGTAACAGTGTTTTTAGAGCTACCTTATCTGAATCGTAGGTAACCTCTACAGTTTCAGCAGCACCGGTAATGCCTGACTTTACCTCTTCATAAGCTGGAGACTTTACATCTGAGTTTGCATAACCTGTAACTGCAAAAAGCACTCCATCTATACGTGAGAAGTACTCTGATACTCCCCAAAAGCAACCACCTGCTAGATAAATAACCTTTTTTGACATTCTCTTACCCCTTGTACACCTATGTACGAATTCTTATTGTTATGAGCTGTTGCTAGTACTTAAAAGCAGGAATCAATGCGCCTTTGTAGGAATTTGAGATGATGTCAGCTACCTCTTTTGTGTGGTATAACTCAACAATGTGCTGATACAGAGGATCATCTTTTTCTGCCTCTCTTGCGGCAATCACATTTACAAATGGATTTTCAAGTCCCCAGCCTTCAGTCTTTTCTGTATAGATAGCATCAGTACGAGGGTTTAAGCCATGATCTACAGCATAGCCACCGTTAATAAAGCCTGCGGTTACATCTGGTAGTGTGTTATAAGTATTAGCAGCATCTACAAAAAAGAACTTTAAGTTCTGTTTGTTCTCAACTACATCTGAAGGACCTGGTAAGTAACCTGCTCCATCCTTAATCTTTATAAAACCAAGATCTTCTAATACACGAAGACCTCGACCTGTAGAGATAGGATCATTAGCTAAGGTTACGGTATCACCAGCTTTTATGTCTTTTGGTGACTTAATCTTGTCAGAGTATAAAGATAAAGGAGCAATCACAGTGGTGCCGATAGCAACTAAATGGTAGTTATGCTCTTTAGACTCTGTCTTTAAAAAAGCGCTGGTTTGGAAAGCATTTAAATCAATCTCGCCATCTTCTAATGCTCGATTTGGCAATGGATAAGTTGCAAAACGAACTAACTCTAGATTCACGCCCTCTTTTCTTAACTTATCGATAATAGGTTGCCAGAATTCGTTGTTTTCACCTACTACACCAACCTTTACATTGGTCTTGTCCCAAGCTTGTGCTTGAGTTGATACTAGAGCTAAAACTACTGATGCTAAAACTGACTTTACTGATAATTTCATGATGTTCTCCAATTCTTTTAAATCAATATGTGCATTTACTTTGAAAATTTAGGTCAAAAAAAAGAGCTCATTGAGAGCCCTTCTTGTGTTTTTTTGCTTACTATGTGTTAATTACAAGGCTCCACCTGACATTGATAGATAACACATACACATAGCACACATGCACATCATTGAAGAGAACACGGTTAATTTAGGATCTTGTTTTGCAAGCTTTGCAATGCTTATTGCATTGTCTGTGCTGTCAATTAAATATGTGTTAACTGCGTTTTTCATTTTTACTATCCCTCGTTGGTATGAATTTAGTCTAATCAAACAAAAAAACTTTGGCTAATACTATATTTGAATTGTCGGCTATAGCTATTTTCTATATTTAAACACTATTCAATAGTTTTTGTGAGAAAACAAAGAGATAGCTAAATCTAAAAACTGAACATTTTGCACACGGTAAAATAAATTGTTCAGTAAAAAATATGAGCAATGTTAAATATTTTCAAGGGAGTTTAAGAAAATTTTGGTGCAAAAATAGATATTCTCTAAATTATTCCTATACTTAAGTTAGGTTTTAGATAAGGAGGTCGCTATGATCTCAATTAGAAAAGCAGATTTTTCGGATGTAAAAGTTTTAAAACAATTAGCTGATGTTTTAGTACCGAACACTTTCAAGAGTGTTTTAAATACTTCTCAGATAGACTTCATGTTAGACAAGTACTATTCACAGGAAGCTTTGCAGGATGCTATCAACTCAGGCAAAGTTTACTTTATAGCTAACTTAGATGGTGAAGATACAGCCGCAGTTTCAGTTATACAGCATGGACCTGATCTTTTCTTGATGCAAAAGATCTATGTTGAGATTAAAAACCAGGGAAAAGGTGTAGGAACAGCTCTTTTTAATCATGTTGTAGAATATGTTAAGGAAAATCATCCAAAACCTTGCACAATAGAGTTACTAATTAACAAGCATAATCCTGGTCTTGATTTCTATGTAAAACAGGGAATGGAAAAAGTACTGGATTAGACATGGGTGATTTCTTTATTAACGAAGAGGTCTACTCTATGAAGGTTAATGGATAAATTCTCTTAGGAGAGGATTTAATAATGATATTTGTCTCGTTCTAGCTTAATTCACACAAGCTAGAACGTATTGAGAGTTTTATATGCAATGAGTAGGTGTACTAAAAGCAATTCTTATCGTGCACTGGTGCGCTCGCATTTGTGATATTTTACTGCTACCCAAATAATAAAAGTGACTCTTGTCTTGTCGTAAAAATTTCTGCACAGATATTTATTACGATAGGTTCTTTTTGGATCATAAGCAAGTTGATCTATAAGTTAGGAGATTTCAAAGATGCTCGATAGCATTTCTAGCAGTACTGATAGCAAGAAAGCTCAGAATACTATGGAAACAATCTCGTAAGAGCATCAAGTTTCTCCAATATCTTTTGAGTGGAAAAAACACTTTATAAGATAACTAAAAATCAAAACAAACATAATAGAAGTCTAGATAGAAAATCTAAGAAAAGAATCTTAAAAGCTAAAATCTTCCCATAAGAGCCATCCCCTTCAAACAATACAGTTAAAACAAATTTTCTTAACACAGTCATTAGAAGAAAAACAAAATACAGCATCCAAATGCCACAAAAAAATGCATTAATTATCAAAATTAGCGCTCTAAAAGTGTGCAATGGGCTTTTTTAACAAATTTTCTGTTGTTTTCAAATTATCTTTAAAAATCAATTAAATAATAATTTTGCGATTTCTTTGAAAAATAGACTTTACTTCAATTATCTTTACTACACTTAAGATATTTATTCTATCTTTATGTTTTATCTATATTTTTTAGGTATCGCACCATAATGCGACATATAGTAAAATAAGACGTGTAGTTTTAGTGCCAGTACAAATATGCTTTGACAGAGTTCACTATAACCACGAAAATTTACTCAGACATTAAAGAACGGGTACGTAATACCCCATCAATTGAAAAATTAGGAGCACCTAAATGGCAATCAAGGATTACAGTGAAGTAAAAAAACTCATCGAAGATAACGACGTTGTTTTTGCTGATTTAAGATTTACTGACACTAAAGGTAAAGAGCAGCATATTTCTCTACCTATTTCTTGCATCGATGAGAAATTCTTCGAGCAGGGCAAGATGTTTGACGGTTCTTCAATCGCAGGCTGGCGTGGTATTGATAAGTCAGACATGATCTTAATGCCTGATATCACCACCGTTATGTTAGATCCTTTCTATGCCGATCCAACCATTATCGTTCGTTGCGATATCTTAGAGCCACAGACCTTAACAGGTTACGACCGTGACCCTCGTTCAGTTGCAAAGCGTGCTGAGGATTACTTAAAGTCAACCGGTATCGGTGACAAGGCTTTCTTCGGTCCAGAGCCAGAATTCTTCTTATTTGATGATGTTCGTTTCAAGTCTGATATTTCAGGTTCATTCGTAGCTATCGATGATATCGAAGCTGCTTGGAACTCAGCTACTGAGTACGAAGGCGGTAACAAAGGCTATCGTCCAGCAGTTAAAGGCGGTTACTTCCCTGTTCCTCCAGTAGATTCATCACAGGACATCCGTTCTGCAATGTGTAAAGTAATGCAGGAGATGGGCTTAGTTATCGAAGCTCACCACCACGAAGTTGCAACTGCAGGTCAGAACGAAATCGCTACTGAGTTCAACTCATTAACCAAGAAGGCTGATGAGGTTCAGATTTACAAGTATGTTGTACAGAACGTAGCAAACCAGTATGGTAAGACAGCTACCTTCATGCCAAAGCCAATTTACGGAGACAACGGTTCAGGTATGCACTGTCACCAGTCAATCGGTAAAGATGGCAAGAACATCTTCGCAGGTAACTTATACGGCGGTCTGTCACAGGAAGCTTTATGGTACATCGGTGGTATCATCAAGCACGCTAAGTCATTAAATGCTTTCACAAACCCATCAACCAACTCATACAAGCGTTTGGTTCCTGGTTTCGAGGCTCCTTTAATGTTAGCTTACTCAGCTGCTAACCGTTCAGCTTCAATCCGTATTCCATATGCAATCAATCCTAAGACTGCTCATATTGAGGTACGTTTCCCAGATTGTATGGCAAACCCATACTTAGCATTCGCTGCAATGTTAATGGCTGGCCTTGACGGTATCTTAAACAAGTTAGACCCAGGTGAGGCTATGGATAAGAATCTATACGACTTACCACCTGAGGAAGCTGCTAACATCCCACAGGTTTGCGGTTCTTTAGATGAGGCTTTAAAGGCTTTACAGGCTGACCACGACTACTTAACTGCTGGTGGCGTATTCTCTGAGGATATGATTAACGCTTACATTGAGTTAAAGGCAGCTGAAGATACCCGCGTACGTTCAACTCCACATCCTGCTGAGTTCGAGCTGTACTACAGCCTATAATTTAACGAAATGGGTTAAAAACACCCCATCAAAAATGGGGTGATAATAATAAGAAAACTGTAAAAGTTTTCAAAAAAGGGCCCGTTTAGGGCCCTTATTGTATATATACCACTCGCAAAAGGTGACACATAAATGACTAATTCTGGCTTATACAGAAGTGAAAATGAACACGATGCATGCGGTGTCGGTTTCATTGCTCACATCAAAGGTCAAAGAAGCCACAGCATCGTAAGTCAGGGACTAGAAGTCCTAAAG
>OASD01000669.1_pt1 | contig 12556 bp, 5 predicted proteins | sample 1475531 | NCBI WGS metagenome assembly OASD01 (sample SAMEA3360668, study PRJEB22359) | human gut metagenome | biome: ENVO:urban biome; feature: ENVO:human-associated habitat; material: ENVO:feces | place: Bangladesh | collected 2011
TCCATATCCTCTCCACCCTCCCCGCAGATCCCAAGCAGCCGCTCATCGCTCGTGTAGGGGCTGAGCTACGTCACCTCACGGAGGCAAACCATACGGCGACGCACCTGATGCACCACGCTCTGAGAGCCGTACTCGGCTCCCATGTAGAGCAAAAGGGTTCGCTCGTATCGGCAGACCTGCTACGCTTTGACTTCTCCCACTTCAAGAAGGTCACTCCCGAAGAGATTGCCGAGGTAGAGCGTTTGGTCAATGCGGAGATCCGTGCCGACAGACCTCGTGATGAGCATCGCAATGTGCCGATTGCCAAGGCTAAGGAGATGGGTGCGATGGCGCTCTTTGGCGAGAAGTATGGCGACGAGGTGCGTGTCATCAAGTATGGCGACTCAGTCGAGCTATGCGGTGGTACCCACGTAGCGAGCACGGGGCAGATAGGCTTTTTCAAGATCATCAGCGAGGGCTCTATTGCCGCTGGCATCAGACGTATCGAGGCGGTCACGGGTCCCAAGGCGGAGGAGTATGTACATCATCTGGAGGAGCAGTTGCAGCTCTTCAACGAGCGACTCAACAATGTGCCCGACCCGCTCAAGGCACTAGACCGACTGATCGCCGAGGGTGCCGAGCAACGCAAGGCTATCGAGCAGTACACCAAGGCTCAGGCGGAGCAAATAGCGCTACAGGCACTGGCCGATCAGACGAAGCATGGCGAGACAACCATCGTCACCGTCAATAAGCCAATGAGTAGCGATGTCGCTAAGGATGTCGCTGGCACCATTCGCGAGCGACTACAAGGCTCTTACCTAGCACTCATCGGTGCTGCCGAGGAGGGCAAGTGTACCCTCACAGTGATCCTCTCGCCAGACCTGGTCGACAAGGGACTCAACGCTAGCAAGCTCATCAAGGAAGTGGCCTCCCTCATCAAGGGCGGTGGCGGTGGTCAGCCGCACTTTGCGACGGCTGGCGGACGCAACCCCGAGGGGCTACAAGCTGCCATAGACCATATCGTCTCGCTGATTTAGCAGCTAGACCAAACAGCTAAACCAGATGCTACCCCTAGCCTTCATCTCCACCCAGTCGAGGGTACTCGTGGGCAACCTGATGGGCGACTACCTGCGGGAGTTGCTCCGCCAAGGCAAGCCCGAGAGCTACTACCTACTGGCAGATGCGAGGGTGTGGCATCTGAGCCAAGAGCTTATAGCGAAAAACTATCCCGAGCTGACGGAGCTGCCTCGCTATCTGATCAATGACCCGGAGGAGGCGAAGAGCCTGGAGGGGATCGCCGAGATGGCGCGCTGGCTCCTCGAGCAGGGTGCCACGCGTGGAGCTACCCTCATCGCACTGGGCGGCGGAGCCGTGAGCGACGCCGTCGGCTTCCTCGCTCAGATCTATATGCGGGGTGTCTCGCTCGTCCTACTCCCCACGACGCTCCTCGCCATGGCAGACGCGGCTGTGGGGGGCAAATGCGGGGTCAACTTTGCGGGTGTTAAGAACCTCCTCGGAGCTTTTGCCAATGAAGCGACCACGCTGACGCTCTGCGACACAGCTTGGCTGGAGAGCCTCCCAGAGGAGGAGCTACGCTCAGGCTGTGGCGAGCTGATCAAGTATGGACTGCTCGTTAGTCCCGACCTGTGGCGTCGGCTGCTACAAGTACTGCCCGAGCAACCGCTCTCCTTAGAGCAACTCACCCCGCTCATTCGTGAGGCAGTGCAGTTCAAGCTCGACATCGTGGCGCAGGATCGTCTAGATCAGGGGCTTCGTCACCAGCTCAACCTAGGGCACACTTTCGGGCATGCCTTTGAGGCGTGGAGCCATCGGCACAGCAACACACCTTTGCTACATGGCGAGGCGGTGGCTCTGGGACTTGTGCCCGAGCTTTACCTCTCGCACGTCAAGCTAGGCTTCCCCAAGGAGGTGCTACATCAGTTGCTCGCCGTAGTGCAGGAGCTATACCGTCCGCTCGCCATCACCTGCCGAGACTACGATGCGCTCAGGGAACTGATGCTCCACGACAAGAAGAATAGCGACGCCCAGCGCATCACCACCGTCGCGCTCTCGGCCATCGGTCAAGTCCACGAACTACAAAACGCGCCCCTCGACATCACCGAGGCACTCGACTACTACCAAGACACGATGCTGTAAGCAACCATACGTGTACCCCGTTGTAGGGACGCACGGCTAGTGTCTAGCCGGAGGGCGTCCGTCCCCATCAAAGCATTACTCCGTCCCCCCACGTCGCCTAGCAGGGGACTCTCGGCAAGATGACTCCCTGTAGGGACGCACGATCTGTGCGTCCGTTGTAGTACGGCAAGACGTGTAACCCGTTGTAGGGACGCACGGTCGTGCGTCCGTCCCCGTTAAAACCACGACGCTGTAACCTGTGATACAACGGACGCACGACCGTGCGTCCCTACACATCGTTACTCGTCTCGTTTTGACACAACGGACGCTCTCCGGCTAGACACGACCGTGCGTCCCTACACATCGTTAATCGTTCCGTTGTTGTACAATAAGACAAGCGCAGGTGACGAAGGAAGCGACCGCTTGCGGTCGGACGAATCATAGCCCCCAGTCGAAGGAGCAAAGCTCCGAACGACTGGGGGGGCATAGGTGCGTATAAGGAGAAACGACCTCCCCTGGCGGGAGGTCGGACTAGAGCTGTAGATTCGTTTAGTCCGACCCACAAGGGGTCGATAAATCAGGAGGCGTCTAGCGTCCGTGGGTCGTTCGGGGCTTTGCCCCTTCGACCCACGGCTATGATTCGTCGGACCTCTGCGAGGTCCTTCTGTGTGCGTCATTCTATTATGCTGCTGGTGCTACAGCGTTTGATGCGTGGAGTTGTCGTGCTGACGTAGCTTGTGTAGGGGCGGACCTGCGTGTCCGCCCGCAGAATAGACTGCGCTCAGGTGAGGACGGGCGGACATACAGGTCCACCCCTACGGTGGGAGCCCCCACCCCGACGGTGCGTTTCTCGAAGTGCGTCGCTCCCCGTTAAAGCATTACTCCGTCCCCCCCACGTCGTCCTGTAGGGACGCACGATCTGTGCGTCCGTTGTAGTACGGCAAGACGTGTAACCCGTTGTAGGGAGGCACGGTCGTGCGTCCGTCCCCGTTAAAACCACGACGCTGTAACCTTTGATACAACGGACGCACAGATCGTGCGTCCCTACAGGGTACAGTCACGGCTAGTGTCGAGTCGGAGGGCGTCCGGCCCCGTTAAAGCCTCGATACTGTAACCTGTTATACAACGGACGCTCCGACGGTCTGCGTCCGATCGTGCATCGCTACTCGTCACTAGACAGATCAGTGGCTATGATACAGCAATCGGGGTAGCTCTCACTAGGAGGGCTACCCCGATTACGCTATTTATATGCGACGAGCGCGTCCTTATCGCTGAAGCTTCTTGATCCAGCGGAGACCGTCGACAGACTGTACGTCGAGCAGTACGACCTCTGTCTCGGGCATCTCAATATCTACCTGCGTCTGACCATCGGTCGTGGCACGCTCTAGTAGATAGCCGTGTACGCTGTACAGCTGGTAGCCTGCGATACCCTGATCGTAGGATATGCGATAGCCCGTAGCGGTGCGCTCGATGGCTAGATCAGGCTGGTGATCCTGCTGCGGCTCGTAGCGGATGTTGCCGTACGACATACGTAGCTCGAAGCGGCGTCCGTCACGCTCGCTATAGCCGTAGCTGTAAGTCGAGTTGACCAGCAGATCCTGCTCGGTGCCTCGCAGACGGTCGTAGAGTGCCAGCTTGTCAAAGGGCTTCTCCGCCAACGTCGTGAAGTCTAGCGTGAGCATACCATCGGTAGGTGCGAAGATGCCTAGCTCGACCACGGCACTAGGCACATTGGTCTGTACGAAGTTGCAACTGCTATCGGTCGGGCTGATGAAGTAGACAAGCGGAGCTGTCTGCATACCCTCCGGTGCAATCATCGCAGGGATTGACTCTTCCGTATCTTCTGGTAGCAGTACCGCAGAGGTATAGCCTCCCTCGGCATCAGTGACCTTCACTGCGACATGTCGCTCTGGCTCCCTGCTCGACTCCTCGTCCGTGCTGCGTAGCTCCGCACCCTTGCCTTCTGGACTATTAGGATCTACAAGCACTGAGTACTCTGGCGCGGTGGGGAAGTAAACGTTGGGAGTGCCATCCAACCTAAGCATAACCATAAAGGCTTGCAGTGGTGGAATCGTTTTGAGTGCATCATCGCTCGTATCCCCAAATATTTGCTGACCATAGTAGCGCCAAGCGCCATCGGTGAATATATAGATACTCTTTGTGATGTTATTCTTGTTCACCTCAAAGAACTGATCAGCGCTTATGGGGCTCATGAACGGGTTACCCACGATAACATACTTATCAGACTTGGAACTGGAGGTGAGCTTCATCGTGTAGCCCTCTATCTCCTCTTCGACCCAGTCTAGGTCAGACCCTTGACCAGCAGGCTCCCCTGTCGATGCTCTAGTCCTACCTATCGCATTGGTCTTGTCATCCTCAAAGAGGAAGCGATAGTCTAGTTTTGTATCTCTCTTGACTGAGTCCACCTTAGTAACTGGCTTTAACGTGTTTACGTCAAAGTAGGCGAAGTAGGATCTCGGCTCAGGTCGTACGGCTGTTATCGTCCCCTCCTCCTTATCCTTATCATAGGTATACCAATACCAGTTCTTGTAATAGCGGTGTAGTGGATAGTAGGGCGCACGCTCCTTGTTCTCATAGTAGGGCAAGCGGATGATACCATCTAGCCCATCGAGGTTCTTATGGTCGTCAGCGCCTTTCTTGCCAGGGTGGTAACCCTCCACCTTGTATGCTAAAGCGTGATTGTAAGCTACCATAGGACGTCCCAGCTTGTTCATTGGGATGTCGAAGGAAGCCTCTTTAGGTCTTTCACCATAAAACTTTACCTTGAGGTAGCGCTGATAGGTGAGTGGGTAGCCAGCTAGAGAAAAGTCTCCAGTGTAGACATTCTTGAGTGGTGTAGAGATCATATACCAGCGATCCCGCTCTAGGAGACGATCGTAAGCACCCGGATGCTTAGGATCCTTGAGCGCTTGGATAGGTCCACCATTACCCATCTTACCAAAGTTGTAGTCGATAAAGGCGCGCGAGTACTCAGTCAGTAGCTGAGGCTGACCTAGAGCAGAGCCGTAGTGGAAGTAGATCTCATTACACATAGGCTCTCCGAGGGGGTCACGCTTCGTCTCCTTCGGGTCTAAGTTAGGATAGAATTTGTCAACCACTGCAGGGAGGTGTACATCGGTACACTTAGCAGGGATAGCATTAGCTGGTTTACCCTCCTTGTCGACCCAGTTCTCAAAAGAGTTCCAGTCTGCGGACTTAGCATCCTGACGCCACCATAGCTCGGGTGGAGCAACAGATAGCCTGAAGGGCACCGTCTGCGGTGCTGTTGTGCCATCGCACGGCACCGCTGTGACTTTGAGCTGCCACTCTCCAGAGAGCGGCAAGTCTGCGACACCAATGGTGACCTTGCGACCATGATGCTCCTTTCCATCTGGCTGTGTCCAAGTGTACTCAGACTCAGGCGTGACGGGCGGACACTCTAGCTTAATAGTATCCCCCACGCAATACTTGGTATAAGCAGCGCCAATGATGAAAGAAGAGCCTCGCAGATCGTTCATCTTGATAATCTCACCACCATTGTCTAGAGGACACTTATCTGTGCCTGTCTTAATGTAGAGACTATACTCAGGCTGAATCTTATCGCCAGTGAGTTTCAATTCAACTGAACCACCTTGCTTCGTCGCGGGGAGCGTCTCACTTGCGTAGAGCTTGGTTTTATCCTTGACATCTCTAAGCTCTACGAGGGTCGCACCTACCGTATGGATTGGTAGTACCGATACATAGGCAGTCTCACCGCTCTTACAGATATAGGTGTAGAGGTGCTCCGGATCATAGGTGGGCGGCGTCGCCTCGACGGTGAACTTGACCCCTAATTTGTCAATACAAGGTAAAATGTCTCCCCAGCTACGCTTGTAGTTGTACTTGATCTCAATATTAGAGCTGGTCCAAGGCAACTCTACATAGCAGTCCTCAGGGCTTCGATCATACACATTGTCAGGATCAAAGTCGGTAGAGCCAGTCGCAATCGTGTTCACATAGTGATATGGATGATCCTCGGGCCTATTCTCCTGTACGACGCTTGCATAGACTCTGATTGGCTTACCATTAAGCAGTAGTATCTTACGAGACTTCGCTCCTCGGAAGGGGTAGACACGCATCGTCTTGCAGTCGACCTTCTCGAACTGCTGAGGCTTTAAGTCCTTAGCATCGTCAGCAATCTCATACTTTACTGATTGATAGTTGATATTAAGTTCGACGGTTTGAGTTTCCCACTCACCGCAGAGGGTGAAGAAAGATACTTCAAATTCGTATTTGCCCTCGGGTACCTTGACATCAAAGTAGGGCTTCATATAGGGATTGTGTGCTGGTGCCGAAGCGCTAGGAAATGGAAAGAACAAAGCACTCTCGTAGTCTCCCGAGACCTCAATTGCCTTACCGAGCACAGGGAAGTAGTCATTCTGAGGATTATACGCCCGAGGCGCAGACACAAGCGTGACCTCTGCTTGAGCAAATTCAGTCTTAAAAGGCTTATCGAAATGCACCTCCTGTAGCGACAAGGCGGGGACCATCCGCACCTCTCCAGTACAATAGTCTCTCACGCCAGGGCCTTCCGCCTCGGGATCATCACGCCATCCAGACTCCTCATTCCACATCCGCTCAGGCTTTGAATCGGAGTAGTACCAATGCCCCCTAAGGAACTTCTCTGCGAAACCAGTTACAGGCTTACCAGGCCTGAAGCCCATAGAGGATTCCTTACCACTTGCATCCCTCATATAGATCCTGTTGTCGCTATTGTAGTATAAGACACCGAGATCTTTGGGAGTTGTGTCGTTCCTATCGGTAAAGGTTATTTCAGTACGACGACTCTTCACCTTGACAGGAAATTGCAAGTTCATTTTCTCAACAACATCTTTCTTTAGAGCGAAGGTCGGTTTATACTCACAGGGTTCGTCTTTACCATCTCCAACCATTTCAATCCAAGGATTCGGATCGGCTGACTCTTTTGTATCAAAAAGGTATTGTGCATTAGAATAGTCCGAGTTTTCGGGGTCCGTTGATCCTTTCACACGAATAGCTATACCTATCTTTACTTTATCACCGAGAGGTAAAGCAAACTGAGCGTTGTAATAGAGCTCATCGGGAGAGGGCGAATCGTCTGGCACTTTGACAAATAGATGTGACCTCTCGACTGTCTGTCCAGTTGGCTTGCCATTACTATCATAAACAGGATCCTGAACGAGCCAACAGCCATGGTCACCTTCAAATGTGGGAGCCTTTTTAGCTTCTTTTAAGTCCAGCCAGTTGAGATTATCCTGACCCTTCATATAGCCATAGTAGTAGTCATAAGAGACACATATGGCAATATCAAAGTACTTAGCTATAGAGTCTATCTCAGAAGAGTAGTAGCGTGGGACTATTCCTTTATCACGGTCAAAAATTCTTGTGGAGAGCCAACGCGACGGATTTGCCTGAGAGGTGTGTAGCTGAGACCATTTCGCATTAACGTGGAACTCATTAAGACCTACCCCTACCTCACGGACAGAGCTGCTTACTGTCTCCACAGAGCCATTGGCATCTGAGACCTCCAGCGTGTAGCGTCCTTTAGGGAGATTGTAGATAATGGTCTCTTCCTTCTCACTTGTAAACGTGGTCTGTCCAGTGTACTCTGGAGGGTATGCTGTCAGCTTGACTGTGTAAGGAGCTTTACCTCTAGAGAGGGTTAGCCTTACTTGACCAGTTCCTCCACGGAATCCCTTAATAGTGGCGCGAGTTGTGGAGTAAACACGAAGCTGCGCCTCTGCCGTGGTAGGTATCAGGCAGAGCGCAGAGATGACGAGGAGGAGACTCCATATAGTGCGCACTAGTGTCGTGCTGTTGTATTGCTTCATAGCCTATATCGGTTTATAGGATGGATTTACTTAGTAATGTGTGTCTGCGTAGATGCGATAGTTGCGAGCTTGCCTCTACTCATCAAAGGCTTCGCCATTGCCTGCGGGTGGTTGTACATCCTGTGGGGTCAGCGTTATCTTGTAGAGACGATTGCGGTAGACACTCTTGCCTGATGGCTTAAAGGTGTCTGATGGCTTTACGTAGTCTTCGCCCCTGTCCTTATTTTTATCACCATCCTTGCCATTTAGGTTATCAAAGTAGCATTTTGTCTCGGCTCGTAACTGATGATTGTTCGAAGCTATATCCAACCACGGACGGAAGCCACTATAATGATACCATATAAACCATAGGTAAAGAGGCTTCACAGTCTCATCAGGTCCCTCGGGCACGAGCTTCTCGGGGATATAGAAGTACATCCTATAGTCCAGCAGATAGCCACCACCCATGGGTACACCCTCTTTCCGAACCTTTTCAGCTATTTTGTCATAGCCAATGATAAAGCGTTTCTGTGGACCTGTACGTGCCATATATTGATCAGACTCTCTACCGAGGAAGCTAGACACGGTATCCTGAGCACTAGAGTACTCCTGTATAGGGAAGAGACTGACATCCTTAGGCATCTGATAGATATGAGGTCCATAGGGGTGCTGAAATCTCCAAGGGCCTATCCATTTCAGTTCCTCTTTTCCATTTTCATCCCAAGAGAGCCATATACACTTCTTGTAGATTAACTCGACCTTGGCAAAGGTGCGTAGCAACTCAATGCCTTTCGTACGACCATAAGGGTTAGGGAGCTCGATCTTACGCGGATTGTCCTTGGTCCCCCCCCCAGTGAAGTCAACATGCTCATACTCGGCAGTCATCGGACAGACGACATCTATATATGGATTGCTCTGGTTGTAGCGTCTTCCTTGATGCGTATCGCTGAATCGTCTCGTGACGGGGATACGTATCTGTTTGAGGTCGTCTAGCGTCTTAGCTTCTTTGAGTGCTTTCTTGAGAGCTTCTTCAGCGGCTATTTCTCTCCACTTCTCGTTGTCATACTTCTCATGATAATCAGGACCTGGATCTAGAGAGGCTCTATTCGTATAGGCACCCTCATTGGCGACGACGACGAGGTCGTAGTAGCCTAGCTCCCGCTCTGTGAGCCGGAAGGTGACCTGAGCCTTGCCATTTTTATAATTATAGCTGATTCCATCATCTTCTGAACCCTCGCTATAATCATTGTATGAATACTTCGGCACCAGATTGGTAAAGAAGACGTTTTTCTTGATTATTCCGTTTTGGATCAGGAAGATGCGCAGATCGTTCACGTAGTCCTCACGATTTGTCTTGTCGGAGTTGATACTGTAGTCGGGTCCCTGCACGCGTAGCTCATCGTTGCCACTGGGGGAGAGGGAGAGCGTCAGCGTGAGGTACTTGTTACCGTCATCCTCCTCCCCGAGACTGTTGTAGTCCCGCACACAACTGGTGCTGGTGAGGAGCGCTCCCAAGGTGAAGAGGAGCGTGTATATATGGATGTGTCGTAATCGATTCATAGTGATGTGACAATGTTGGTGTGTAGTGTGGCGATCTTAGAGAACTATCTCGTAGGAGTGTACCATCCAGCCATCGATGATTATTTCTACCGCGTAGTGCGTGTTGTCGGGAAGGTTCTTGAGGCGTATCTCTACGTCGTACTCGAACTGGCACTCGGGTCTGTAGTCAGGTGTCTTGGCGAGCAGCTTCTTGAGGTCGTAGGTGAAAATCTTAGCCCCCGTATCAGAGCGCACGAGACTAAGCTGGGGCTTTGTCTTCGGGTCATCCAGTCGTAGCGTGCTGAGACGGGTGCTACGTGTCGTACCCTCATTGGGTAGTGCCGCCTCGTAGATAACATGCTTGGTAGGGTTGGTCAGCTGACCCATGAAGTCGTAAGCAGCGTTGTTGTCCTCGATCTCTATATGGAGCGGATAGATGATTTTGCTGGGTAGCTCGGTAAGAGATATATCAAAGTCGTTGCTGTAGCGCGTTAAGTTTGGCGCAACGGGAATTCTTGTCGTGATACCACCTCGAGGCTTAGGACATACGACAGTGTCTGTGGCGAAGTAGAGTGGCTCGGGCAGTAATCCCATGTGTCTATCTTGCTCGTTGAGCTGAAGTGCTAGGCGGCAGTCGGGATGCTTATTGCCCGAGGCTGGTGCTAGGTCACTCATGGTGTAGTGCTGGGGAGTAGCGCCCACCCAGATGGTGTAGCGATAGGTCTCCGTGCACTCGTTCGGTACAGGGATCTCTATGGCCGTGGCAGCCGTTAGGTCGGCTGGCTCTAGATGCTTGTATGCGATGATCTCTCCAGACGAAGGGACACTGATGACGATATCCATGTAGCCCGCCTTGCCTATGTAAGCCGAGTCAGACATACAGGGCGTCTGCATATAGGGTGTGAAGACCAATATCGTGGGGCACTCGCCTCGATCGTATACGAGCTTATCACAGCTGACGAGTGATAAGACGAGGAGAGGCAGCAGGAGTATACTATATATAGTGTGTCGCTTCATAAGATGTAGCAGTGATTGAGAGATCAGGTGTGTCGGTGTAGGGGGAAAAGGGTCGGATCGTAAGGCTAACGATAATGGGGAGGGGAAAGACGTGTAACGATTTGTAGGGACGCTCGGAAGCGTCTAGCGGGAGGGCGTCCGTAGGTCAAACAACGATACGTATAGCCCGTTGTCTTTACGCTTTAACGCTGTAGCCTTTGATACAACGGACGCACGACCGTGCGTCCATACAAAAAGTTACTCGTCTGTCAAGTATGGACGCACGAGCGTGTGCGTCCATACTTACAGATAGAGTCTTCTGATTAGAGACCTAGCTCTATATCATAGGAGTGTACATTCCAAGGAATGACATTGACCTCTACAGCCATATAGGTTTCCTTAGGCGTGTTGAAGTCTCCAGGTACGTAAGGAGGCGTGTTGGGATCATCCTTTGGCTTAGGATCTGGGTTCTTTTGATTGGGTGTATCAGGATCCTCTGGATAGAGCGGGTTCCAGTTGAGACCGAGATTCTTAAAGCCTGAGACACTGATGTGGTAGATGTTGTTGCGATAGGCAGGTGCATCTAGCGTCTTAATTTTGTCATCAGGATTGACAAAGGCATGGTAGAGTACCTTGCCCGCCTTATACTCGGTGTACTTTTGGTTTGGCACAACCTGCTTCGTAATCTTACCAGTAAAAGGTTTATTCTTGGCATAGAAAAGACCATCCTCTCCTCTATAGAAAGTACCATCACCTTTTTTGAACTGCTCTTTCTGGTATTCGTTGTAGAATAGATCCTCGTTGGGCGTAAACTTCGCACGAACGAGTACGTAAGGAGTGTTACCACGGCGGAAGTTTCCTGAGTAGTTAGCAACCGTCTGTCCATTTTCCCCAAACATGTGGCTAGCCTCAAAGATGAAAGCGCTGCTCTCGAGGCTCTTCTTACCAATCTCTAGAGCGGCGGTAAGATTCTCAGCGACAAGAGCTGCACGAGGAGTCGTGACAGTCGCATGTAGATCACTATAGTCGTAAATCTTAGCCTGATCCTCGTAGTTGGTCAGCTTGCTCTTATCAGTAGGATTAACCATTGGAAGGAAGTTGTATCCAGGAGTGGTGATGCTACCGGACTGATTCTTCTGCTGGCTAATGTAGAAAGCCTTCTCACCCTGAGCTACTGCGTAGGTGATGTTTTCGATTTTACCTAGCACAGTACCATCTTGGAGTTTGATATCATAGCTCTCCTTTGTTGTCGTTAGGATCACACGTGCTACGACACGCTTGACATTCACCTTCGCAAGGTTCTTAACTCCTTGGATAGCCTCCTCCTTGGTGGCACCATCCTCGATCGTGATAGTACTTTCAGCAGAGTTAGACATCATAATGACATCCTCCTTCTTTCCGTTTGCACGAGCTACCTGAGCCGTTGTCATACCCTCGACAGCCTTAGCATAAGCCTCGTTGAAGTGAGCTGGCATAGACTTCTCGAGAGTCTTGGTGATCGCCTCAGGAGCATTGATGAGGGCATAAACCTTCTTTGCGCCTGGGGTGGTGAGGATAGCGTTCTTAGGCTTGATGGTGATGTTTGTATCATCTGTAGCCTTGACAATATCAAAGTCAGCCATCGTGAATTGACCATAAGAGACCTCGCCGTTACCAACGACATAGACGGCAATAGTCTCGATGGCATCCTTACCATTCCAAGTGCCCTTAAGGTTAAACTCATCATCAGTATCGTCTTTGCCAGCGCGCAGACTAGACTGTAGGTTGATCGCTACGCTTACGTAGGTCGTGCCTTCGTTCTGGGGCTTCTCTGGCTCCTTCTTGCAGGAAGTCAGAGCTACTAGACCGATCGTTAGAAGGCCTAGCAGTGTTCTTACTGTTCTGTTCATTGTTTGTTTATTATGAGATTGATATAAAGTTTCTTCGATGTGTCACCGAAATTAATTCGTTTAAGAGTATATTCTATGCAAAGATAGAAATAATATCGCGATCGGTGTCTCAATAGACTTGACATATTCGGTATCGTACATTCCACCCGCTAATGCAATTTCTCAAGAATGATGTTTTTGATGACTTCA
>OASD01000676.1_pt1 | contig 12494 bp, 10 predicted proteins | sample 1475531 | NCBI WGS metagenome assembly OASD01 (sample SAMEA3360668, study PRJEB22359) | human gut metagenome | biome: ENVO:urban biome; feature: ENVO:human-associated habitat; material: ENVO:feces | place: Bangladesh | collected 2011
TGAAAGGAGAATATATCAATTCAAAAACTGGAAAGAAAAGAATAAAATAACAGTGGAAGTACAGAGAAAGGAAAGATGAATTACACACTTTTAAGGACACTACCTGTAAACTGGATAAACAAAGGCTGTCTTACCTCAATACTCTGTTAATAATCACATAATTGTTTGAAAATGAGCGAGTTGACTAACCAAACATAACTAAATAAATCTGGCTAAGTGTTTGATTTTCAGTATCTTTATAATTTATTCAAGACTTTAAAAGTATGATGATTTCAGAGCCACTTAGCCAATATGAGGAGATCCTCAAGGATGCAATTCGTACATCAATGAAAGAATCTGGTGCAAAGTTTGCAAAAACTTTCCAGACTCTGCTCATCGAGATACTGACTTCATATATGATTTTACCCAGAAAGATAAACTTCACACAGATGGCTCGCTACGGCAAGCATGGCGAGCAGACCTATCGTCAGAATTTCAATCGCAAGAAGAAAGACTGCATCGATTGGCTTCTGTTGAACCTGTCTCTTGCAAGGCGTGTGTTGGACATGGATGGCTTACTTGCCATTGCTATAGACCCATGCTATATCAGCAAGGCCGGGAAGAAGACTCCTCATATCGGACGGTTCTGGTCGGGATGTGCAGGGGCGGTGAAGCACGGACTTGAAATCATGGGCATCGGCTTGCTGGATGTTGCCAACAACAAGTGCATGATGCTGCGTGCCCATCAGACAATAGGGAACTCCGCGCTGAAGATGAGGAACAAAACACTCGTCGAATATTACATCAGTGTTATGAAGCGGTATTCAAAGAAACTGCTGAGTATCACTGATATAGTAGTGGCTGATGCATTCTTCTCCACATCCACGTTCGAGAAGGGCATATCGGAGCTTGGCTTCTATCTGGTCAGCCGCTTCCGTGACAACGCTTGTCTGCATTACATTCCCAAGGGGAAAAAGAGGCATGGACGACCAAGAGTCAAGGGAGACAAGATTGACTTGGCAAACCTCAACCTCTCATGCATAGAAGAACTGCACATTGATGGACTGGACGGAAAGGCGTACACCCTCGAGGTTTATGCCAAGGCTCTGAAGAAGAGGGTGCGACTTGTCGTCTGGCGAATGCCCGGTGGAAAGTGCAAGTTATTCTTCTCGACAAAACTCTCAATGACGGGTGAGGAAGTATTGAAGACATACCGCACTCGTTTCCAGATAGAGTTCTGCTATCGCGACAGCAAGCAGTTTACGGGACTTATGTCTTGTCAGGCAAGACACAAGAGCCAGCTGGACTTTGCGTTCAACGCATCGTTCGCCTCACTGAATGATTTGGTAAATTTGGGGTAAAAGGTAACATTTGTGGCTATAGGCATATCCTTTACAATATATTAACATTTTAAACATTTATTATAAATTTAAATCCTAATAAATAAGGATAATCTATTGGCAACTTGCACAAATTTAACTATCTTTGCTCTCATAAGGTTAATAATTGAAATTATAATAATAATATATATATCACAATGAATCTGCGAAAGCTTACATCATGGTTTCCCGAACTGACTTATCGCCAAAAGGTGGTATCGCTTGTTATATCGGGTGTCATTGTGGGATTAGGAGGATTGTTTTTCTATCTTCTGCGTATGCACACTTATATTGTGGGCGACGCCCCTGCTGCTTGTGTAAACTGTCACATTATGGCTCCTTATTATGCTACATGGGCGCATTCCAGCCACGGACGAGATGCTACATGTAACGATTGCCATGTGCCACACTCAAGCATAGCTGCTAAATACCTATTTAAAGGTATGGACGGTATGAAGCATGTGGCTTACTTTGTAACCCGCTCAGAGCGTCAGGCTATTATGGCTGAAGAAGCTTCTTCGGAAGTGATAATGGACAACTGTATACGTTGCCACACACAACTTAATACAGAGTTCGTAAAGACAGGAAAGATTGATTATATGCAAGCAAAACGTGGCGAGGGTAAGGCTTGCTGGGATTGCCACCGTGAAGTTGCTCACGGCGGTATGAATACACTCAGCAGAACCCCGAATGCCGAAACGCAAGTGCCTATACCTCCATCTCCTGTACCACAATGGTTGCAGAATTTACTCGAAAAAAAATAAAAATCTAACAATATGGCTAAACAGTTAAAGAAATGGCAAGGATGGTTGCTCTTCGGCGGAGCAATGGTTATCATCTTTATTCTAGGCATGCTTTGCTCTTCTATGTTGGAGCGTCGCGCAGAAGTTGCCTCAGTGTTCAACAATCGCCGAACAGTGATGACCGACTCAATTGTGAGTCAGAATGAGAAGTTTGCTGAGGATTTCCCCAAGGAATATCAGACTTGGGCAATGACTGAAGACACTTCTTTTGTTAGTAAGTACAACTCTTCGCAAGAGGTTGATGTATTGGCACAACGCCCAGAAATGGTTATTCTGTGGGCTGGTTATGCTTTCTCTCGCGAGTACAATACTCCTCGTGGGCATCGTCATGCAGTTGAGGATTTGCGCAAGATTTTACGTACAGGTTCGCCAGGCGTAGATGGGCAGGAGGATATGCAGCCTGGTACTTGCTGGACTTGTAAAGGTCCTGATGTTCCTCGCTTGATGCGTGAGAAAGGCAAGAATGCTTTCTATGCTGCTAAGTGGAGCCAGTGGGGTAACGAAGTTATGAATTCAGTAGGTTGCTCGGACTGTCACGATGCTCGCAATATGGATTTGAGACCTGCTCGTCCTGCTCTTTATGAGGCTTGGCAACGTGCTGGTAAGGACGTGAAGAAGGCAAGCCATCAGGAAATGCGTTCATTGGTTTGTGCACAGTGCCACACTGAGTATTATTTCGAAAAGGACAACGGTAACTATCTCAAGTTCCCACAGGATAAGGGACTCACTTGTGAAGCTGCTGAGGAATATTATGACTCTATTGGATTCTACGATTATATACACCCACTATCTAAAGCTAAGATTCTGAAAGCTCAGCACCCAGGTTACGAGATTTTCAAGCAGGGTATTCACGCTCAACGCGGATTGAGTTGTGCTGATTGCCATATGCCTTATATTCAAGAAGGTGGTATAAAATACACCAGTCACCACATCACATCACCATTGGCAAATATCAACCGCACTTGTCAGACTTGCCACCGTCAAAGCGAAGAAACATTGCGTCAGAACGTATATGAGCGTCAAGAGAAAGTCTTTGATATTCGTAACCGTGTAGAGAAAGAGTTGGCTCGTGCACATATCGAGGCTAAGTTTGCTTGGGAGAAGGGAGCAACTGAAAAGGAAATGGAACCAATATTGACCGCACTGCGCAAGAGCCAATGGCGTTGGGACTATGCAGTGGCAAGCCATGGTGCCAGCTTCCACGCACCACAGGAAGTTACTCGCCTGCTTGGTGTAGCCCTCAACTATGCACAGACAGCACGTATTGATATTGCTCGTGTATTGGCTCGCCATGGTTACAGCAAGGAAGTGCCAATGCCAGACATTTCTACTAAGGATAAAGCTCAAAGTTACATCGGTCTTGATATGAAGAAACTCAAGGCTCAGAAGAAGAACTTTATTGATAATGTAGTTCCTCAATGGGTGAAGACAGCCAAGAAGAATGGCAGATTCATTACAAAGCAAATGTAATGTGTGGGGCATAAATCTCTAAACATTGAACATAGACATATTAAAGTATGTGGAATAAACCTTGGAAATACCGCGAGGGAATTGCTATAAGTGTAGGGCTTCTGATTACAGGAGCCCTATTACAAGTTTCTATAGGCCCTGTGGAATGGCTTGTCTTTATGTGGCCAGCCAATATTATTGCATTGGCAATACTTATAGTGGCGTTAGGACTGTTCTATGCTCTGCACTCTAAAGTATATCTTTTTAAGTTTATGACGCAAGTAGAGGCGGCAGTGCCAGCACTTGCTGCTGCGTCTGTACTTACTATTATTATGGGCTTGATCCGCCAAGTTCCTGAAGGTCGTCCTGCTGTAGACCCTATCGGACTTACCCGTATGCTCAGCTTCTGGCCTTTCGTTCTCATCTATCTTTGGAACATTGTAATTGTAGCAGAGGTGGGTATCCAACAGCTCATGCACTTCCAGAAGCGATTTATGCCTTCGCTCATCAGCCACTTAGGATTGTTTGTCTTCGTAACTTGCGGTACATTAGGTTCTGCCGATATGCAACGTCTCAAGATGTATTGCGAAGAAGGTAAACCCGAATGGCGTGGAATCGATGATTATCAAGAGGTACACGAGTTGCCACTTGCCATAGAGTTGCAGAAGTTTACCATTGACGAATATCCTCCAAAGTTGGCGATATTCGATAGCAAGACTGGCAAGGTTCTACCCAAAGACAAACCGCAGAATATCATTATTGAGCAAAATTTCACTTCCGAAGAACTTTTAGGTTGGAACATCACAGTGGAGAAATACATTGAGGACGCTATGCCTGCAACTATGCTCAAGATGATAAAAGGAATGCCAGCACAGATGATGCAGATGATGAAAATGGACGATTTGGGAATGCGCATCAATGCTGGCGGATTTGTTGAGTATAAGGGTAAAGGTGCCGCTACAGCCATTCTAATCAAGGCACAGAAGGGTAGTGCAGTAAAGAAAGGATGGGTAAGTTCGGGAAGTTATATGTTCCCAATGTCGAGTTTAAAGCTTGACGATAAGACTGAAATAGCAATGTCGGCTCGCGAACCATTGCGCTATGCGTCAGATGTAAACGTCTACACACAAGATGGTAATGCCTTTCAGGCGCATATTGAAGTGAACAAGCCATTTTCAATTGGTTCGTGGAAGATTTATCAGCTTGATTTCAACAAGGAACAAGGAAAGTGGAGCACCCTCAGCGTGTATGAACTCGTATCCGACCCTTGGTTGCCTGCCACTTATGTGGGCATCTATCTGTTGCTCATAGGTGCAGTTCTCATGTTTATCACAGCAGGTCGTAATAAATATAAGAAGGAGGAAGATAAGAAATGATAGCGTTCTGGAATTACTTTATATATTTTGCTGTAGCAGCTGTGTTGCTTTGGGCAACAGGTGCTTATGCCGCATGGAAAGATAAGAAGATAGTTGCTTATAGTGCTACGATACTCGGGTTGGCGGTATTTTTCAGTTATATCCTCATTATGTGGATAGATCTCGACCGTCCTCCAATGCGTACTATGGGCGAAACACGTTTGTGGTATTCTTTCTTCCTGCCATTAGCAGGCATCATTGTTTACAGTCGTTGGGATTATAAGTGGCTGTTGTCATTTTCCACAGTGCTTTCTCTGGTTTTCATTTGCTTCAATCTTCTGAAACCAGAAATTCATAGCAAAACCCTTATGCCTGCTTTGCAGAGTCCTTGGTTTGCACCACACGTCATCATCTATATGTTTGCTTATGCACTCTTGGGCGGTGCTTTCGTGATGGCTGTTTATCTGTTGTTCTTCAAGAAAAGCAAGATAGTAACCCACAAGGAGCTCGATATAACAGACAATCTCGTTTATATAGGTTGGGCATTTCTCTCGTTGGGTATGCTCACAGGTGCTCTTTGGGCAAAAGAAGCATGGGGCCACTACTGGGCATGGGACCCTAAAGAAACTTGGGCGGCTGCCACTTGGTTGGCTTATCTTACTTATATTCATTATCGTTTGCGTAAGAATTGCAACTTAGAAGTGGCTATGTGGATACTTATCATCAACTTTGCTCTCCTGCAAATATGTTGGTGGGGTATAAACTATCTGCCATCTGCACAAGGCGTAAGCGTGCATACTTATAATATGCAGTAAAAGTGAAGCATAGAGTAAGTATATCTATTAAAAAACTGCCAATGGTAACAATAATACCATTGGCAGTTTTTATTACAATACTCTGTTAATAATCACATAATTGTTTGAAAATGAGCGAGTTGACTGACCAAACATAACTAAATAAATCTGGCTAAGTTTCTGATTTTCAGTATCCTTATAGTTTATTCAAGACTTAAAAAGTATGACATTTTCAGAACCACTTGGCCAATATGAGGAGATCCTCAAGAATGCAATCCGTACATCTATGAAAGGATCTGGTGCAAAGTTAGCAAAAACTTTCCAGACTCTGCTCATCGAGATACTGACTTTATATATGATTCTACCCAGAAAGATAAACTTCACACAGATGGCTCGCTACGGCAAGCAGTTTACGGGACTTATGGATTGTCAAGCAAGACACAAGAGCCAGCTGGACTTTGCGTTCAACACATCGTTCGCCTCACTGAATGCCGCCAAGGTCTTCATGAAAGACAATGGTATGGACAATTCCATGGCAAAAGTTAAGTTGTTGATGTTCAATGCGAACTATACGAAATTAATTTTCGACATATCCCGATGCCGACCGAACCGAACTTTAATTAGTAAGATTGTCAAAGAACTCATTGCCTGGCAGCCTAAGGCTGCGTAGCCATATACTCAAATTTTAACGAACTATTGTTATAAACCCAACATAAAAGAATATTATTATGAGTTTGAAATATAGCAACACAACGGCAGACTATCTTGAATGGTCAGAAGCCATGAACTTAATACGTAGGCTGACAAAAGACAAGAACTATAAGATTTCGCTTCTTATAGCGATTGGTTGTTTCACAGGATTAAGAATATCTGATATTCTAACATTACGATGGAAGCAGATACTTGGTGTTTCAGAGTTTACTATAACCGAACGTAAGACAGGTAAGCAGCGAACTATACGCCTTAACAAAGAACTACAATTGCATATTAAAGACTGTTACGAGCATATCAATCCTCTTGGCATTACAGCTCCTGTCTTTGTTAGTCAGAAAGGTACAGTTTTCACCGTGCAACGCATCAACGTAATACTCAAAGAACTCAAACAGAGATACAGACTGAAAATAAAACATTTCAGCTGCCATAGTTTGAGAAAGACATTTGGAAGACAAGTTTATAACATGAATAGTGACAATGCAGAACTGGCACTGATCAAGCTAATGGAGCTTTTCAACCATTCATCTGTAGCTATTACCAAACGGTATCTTGGATTACGTAAGGAAGAAATCTTGGAAACCTACGACTGTCTTACATTCTAAACAATGACATTTTTCTCAAAATAATACTTTTATATACCCCATACTAAAAATGTCATCACATGCTGCATAACAAACAAAAGACCCTTAAAATAGAAAAATCACTCTGTTATACAAACTTTTTGCAAGAAAGAAACATTTAATAAAAAAAATATCTATCTTTGCAGTTGAACTTGCAGCACGCTCATGGGGGCTGCTTACCCCCAAACCCCTCGGTGTTTTCAGGTATAGATTATTAAGCTACACCCGTACTTGGGATTGCAGTTCTATGTTGAACTTGCGGTAAAGTGAGACATGCCAGTGTTCCCCGTTTATCAAAAATTTCATTTGCAAATATCCCTATCCCCCTCCCCCCTCTCTCCGTTCAGCGTGAGATAGTGGAGATATTAGACAAATTCGACACGCTCACCAACTCCATCAGCGAGGGACTGCCCAAGGAGATAGAGCTACGGAGGAAGCAATACGAATATTACCGCAACCAACTGCTATCGTTCAGCACAGTAAAAGAAAAATATCATGGCTAATGAAACTACGATTATTAGAAAGTACAAGGATTACAAAGAATTGTTTTTCTATCAAAAAACTGACACCATCTATCAGCTGACATACATCTTCTGCACAAGGTTCTTACCTAAATACGGTGACAGAACGGTTGACCAGATGGTGCAAGCGGCGCGGTCGGGAAAACAAAACATCGTAGAAGGAATAGAAGACGGGAACACATCCTCAGAGATGGAGCTAAAACTGCTGAACGTGGCTCGTGCATCATTGCAAGAGCTGCGCGAAGATTACGCTGACTACTTGAATACACGCCACCTGGCACTATGGAACGAGAAGCCCGACAGATACAACGCCATGCTCGCATTCTGCAAGACACACAACCAGCCCAAAGATTATCTGCCTTACGCCCAACGCTGGACGGCAGAAGAGTTTTGCAACGCATTGCTAACCCTCTGCCATATTACAGACAAACTCATGTGTTCTTTCCTCAAGAGCTTGGAGAAACAGTTTGTGGAGCAAGGGGGCATCAAAGAACGAATGTATGCGGCACGCACGGGCTACCGAAAGCAGCAAGACGAGGAAAGGAGGCGTCTGCAAAGAGAAAATGAACAATTAAAAGCCGAGATAAAGGCGCTTAAAGAACGCCTCAAACGCTTAGAAGGAGAGAATAGGGAAAAACCAGGGAAAATCAGGGAAAAATAGGGAAGACTAGGAACACCTAGATCCACCTAGTTCCACCTAGAACACCTAGGAAACACCTAGGAAACACCAAGCTTCACCTCCCCACCCCAGCTAACAACAAAAAAACAACATCATCATGACCACCTACAACACCATTGCAGAATTGCAAAACTTTATTGTCTTAGACAGCTACACCAAACTGTCGCAAGTCGGCGAGCAACCCACAGGCTATCAAACAGAGGCTGCCTTAGAGCGTGAGCTGATAGAAGATTTGGTGAACCAAGGCTATGAATATCTGCCACAGCTCGTAACGCCACAGGCTTTGGTGGCGAATGTGCGCAAACAACTGCAAACGCTCAACAACACCGTCTTCACCGATGCGGAATGGCAACGCTTCTTGGACGAGTATTTGGACAAAGCCAATGACGGCATTGTGGACAAGACGCGCAAGGTGCAGGAAAATTGCGCTGCCTACGACTTTACGTTTGACGATGGTCATATCCAAAATATATATTTAGTTGATAAAAAAAATATTGCCCGAAACAAGGTACAGGTAATCAACCAGTTTGAACAAACCGGTTCGCAAGCCAATCGTTACGACGTAACCATCTTGGTAAACGGATTGCCCATGGTGCAAGTGGAATTGAAAAAACGTGGTGTGGCCATCCGAGAAGCGTTCAATCAGGTGCATCGCTACAGCAAGGAGAGCTTCAACAGCGAGAGTTCACTGTATAAGTATTTGCAGATGTTCGTTATTTCCAACGGAACGGACACACGCTATTTTGCCAACACCGTGAAGCGCGACAAGAACAGTTTTGACTTTACGATGAATTGGGCGAAAGCAGACAACACTTTAATTAAAGACCTGAAAGATTTTACGGCAACGTTCTTCCTGAAGAACACGCTGCTGCAAGTGCTGTTCAGCTATTCTGTGTTTGACATCGGCAACACGTTGCTCATCATGCGTCCTTATCAGATAGCCGCTACCGAACGGTTGATATGGAAAATCAAAAGTTCCTATCAGGCCAAGCAATGGAGCACTCCCGAAGGAGGTGGTTATATTTGGCACACTACGGGTTCAGGCAAGACGCTGACCAGTTTTAAGGCGGCCCGGCTGGCTACTCAACTTGATTTTATTGACAAGGTGTTCTTTGTGGTGGATCGCAAGGATTTGGACTATCAGACCATGAAGGAATATCAGCGGTTCTCGCCCGACAGCGTGAACGGTTCGGAAAGCACCGCAGGGCTGAAACGCAACATTGAAAAAGACGACAACAAGATTATCGTAACGACCATTCAGAAACTGAACAACCTGATGAAGAGCGAGACATCGCTGCCCGTCTATGAGCAGCAGGTGGTTTTCATCTTTGACGAATGCCATCGTTCCCAGTTCGGTGAGGCGCAGAAGAATCTGAAGAAGAAATTTAAGCGATATTATCAATTTGGATTTACGGGCACACCCATCTTCACCGAAAACGCCTTGGGGGCAGAGACGACCGCCAGCGTGTTTGGGCGGGAACTGCACTCGTATGTCATCACGGATGCCATACGAGACGAAAAGGTGTTGAAGTTCAAGGTGGATTATAACGATGTTCGCCCACAGTTCAAGGCTTTGGAAACGGAGAAAGACGAAATGAAATTGACGGCAGCTGAAAACAGGAAACTTTTTCTTCATCCTGACCGAATAAAGGAAGTTTCTCGATACATCCTGAAGAACTTTAGAATCAAGACACACCGAAATCAAGGCAGCGGAAAGGGCTTCAATGCCATGTTTGCCGTGAGCAGTGTGGAGGCCGCCAAACTCTATTATGAAGAACTGAACGCACAGCAAAAGAACAGTGAAAAGAAACTGAAGATAGCCACGATATTCTCTTTTGCTCCCAACGAAGAGCAGAATGCCGTGGGCGATATTCGGGAAGAAAACTTTGAACCCACAGCCATGGACAGTAGTGCCAAAGAGTTTCTGACCAAGGCAATCAATGATTACAATGCCCTGTTCAAAACGAGCTTCGGGGTGGATAGCAAGGAATTTCAAAACTACTATCGCAACTTGGCAGAACGAGTGAAGAATCAGGAGGTGGATTTGCTTATCGTGGTGGGCATGTTCCTCACAGGCTTTGACGCACCTGCTCTCAACACTTTGTTTGTGGACAAAAACTTGCGTTATCACGGACTGATGCAAGCCTTCTCTCGAACCAACCGAATCTATGACGCAACCAAGACATTTGGCAATATCGTTACGTTCAGAGACTTGGAACAAGCCACGATAGACGCCATCACCTTGTTTGGCGACAAGAACACAAAGAACGTAATCTTGGAGAAAAGCTATGAGGAATATCTCAAAGGCTTCACGGATATTGCAACGGGGAAAGCCTGCAAGGGATATGTCGATATTGTAAGAGAACTCAAGGAGCAGTTCCCACAACCGGACGAGATAACGACGGAGGCCGACAAAAAAGCCTTCGTGAAACTCTTTGGTGATTACCTGAAGATAGAAAACATTCTACAAAATTATGATGAGTTTACCTATCTCAAAGAATTGCAGAAGATAGACAGGGAAAATCTTGATGCTGTTGAGGTGTTCAAGGACAGCCATTTTTTGACCGATGAAGAATTGGCAGCAATGATGGAGGTGGATGTCTTGCAGGAACGAACCGTGCAGGATTATCGCTCGACATATAACGATATTCGAGACTGGTTCAGAAGAGAAAGGGAGGGCCAGACTCCCGAAGAATCAAAAATAGATTGGGACGATGTCGTGTTTGAGATAGACTTGCTCAAATCGCAGGAAATAGACTTGGACTATATTCTTGAACTGGTGTTTGAACACAACAAGAAAACAAAAGACAAAGATGCGCTGATAGACGAAGTGCGCAGAATCATCAGGTCGAGTATTGGGAACAGAGCCAAAGAGGGGCTGGTGGTTGATTTCATTCACGACACAGACCTTGATCCGATTCAAGACAAGGCAGGCATCATTTCAGCCTTCTTCGCTTATGCACAAAAGCGACAAAAGAAAGAAGCGGCAAACCTCATTGTGGAAGAAAAGCTGAATGAGGAAGCAGCCAAACGTTATATTCAAACGTCTCTGAAGCATGAGTTTGCCAGCGAAAACGGAACAGACCTCAATGCCATCCTTCCAAAGATGAGTCCCCTCAATCCGCAATACCTGACGAAGAAACGAAGTGTTTTCCAAAAGATAGTGGCTTTCGTCGAGAAATTTAAGGGGATTGGCGGAACGGTATAATTTTAAGGCGTAATGGACAAATGGTAGGCTGGTTCGAGAGTGTAAAACAAACTGTGTTAAACTATTATTATTATGGCCTGACACAGTTTATTTTACACTCTCCAACAACTTCTATAAAATTTGGAGATAGGTTCAAGATTATGTAACTTTGCCTGTAAAAGGCTTCTCTTATTTGTGTGCAGATATGAAATCTGCACACAAATAAGAGGCAAAGAATAAAAAACAGAGCCGTGACACAGTTCAGTTTACACTACCCTTTTTCAGCCTACCAAATGTCCATTACGCCCAAAATCTGCATCTGTAAGATCGGACATACTTCCAATCCTTTCTACTATCAGCTTGCCGTTTTCATCAGTTGGGTTGCCTTGATGGTCGGTACGCTTCCATGACTTCTCATAACGCTCATCGCTGACCAGACGGTTCTTGCTGGAGCTGCTGTCAACTCCTTCCTCCTTGCCCTTTCTCTGTGCCTGGTACTCGGTGGCGACACGCTCAGCAGTAGCAAACAAATCACCACCAACAGCATTGCTTTCAGAAACCTTATCGCCTTCTCCTTGCAAGGTATCGGAAGATTGCCGATCTTTGCTGACAGAAATTACAGTGCTTTCGGGAGTAGCTGTGTCATTCCCGTTGCTCTTTTAAATCTTACCAGTGTCCGTAGTATTGATAAGGGCACTGTTTTTCTTTTCAAACATGGTCAGCAGCCATGTTATCGATGATTATATGGCTTATATGAAGTTGCTGTTCTTTAGGTCAGATGTTTGCTGCCAGCTACATTCAGATTTCACCTCACGATAAACACCCTTGGTCGTGGCTATGTAATTCCGGGTCAGTCGTAAAACCCAGTTGTATCCCCTCCCTCTCATGCACATAATTTCATAGGTATTTGTTATCTTTGCATCATGAAGACCGAGCAATTGTTGCGTTGTATCTTTCCGGAGATACTCGCAGATTATTTTGATGTGATAGATATCCAAGAGAGCATTTCCCAGA
>OASD01000678.1_pt1 | contig 12470 bp, 17 predicted proteins | sample 1475531 | NCBI WGS metagenome assembly OASD01 (sample SAMEA3360668, study PRJEB22359) | human gut metagenome | biome: ENVO:urban biome; feature: ENVO:human-associated habitat; material: ENVO:feces | place: Bangladesh | collected 2011
TTCATTTTCATTGCCGAGCCGTAGCCTATCTTATGAATCGTGTGGATAAAACTGCAAGTTATATTTATTCCTTACAAATTATTGCACCCACACATTTCGTTACGAGAAATCAAAAAGTTTCCTTTAATCAAATCGGATATAAGGGGTAAGACGTTCAAAGTCTCTTTCACTAAATTCTTTATACAATCGAAGGTCGCGCCAAGAAAGAATGGGGCCATACTGTCGCACATGGTTGACGATGACTTTTGTTTGCTCGTAACTGAGGTAAGGGTGACGCACCAATTCTTTGAACGTGGCATGATTGATACGCAACTGTCTCACTCGCGAATTAGGCTCAAGGGTAAACCACCGCGAAAGTCCTGCAGGCAGTCCTTCGACATCAGCCAATTGGGCGGTGTTGACAAAGCCTCCTAAACGCTCGCGATACTTTACAATCTTTTGTGCGTAATAACTACCCACACCAGGTAGTTGCTTTAAAGCTGTAGTGTCAGAGCTATTGAGAGGCAAGGTAGTACCTTCTGACAATTTGACTTGCTTTTCGTAGGTTACTTCTTCACCCTTTGGCACACCATAATAGGGTTCACGAGGAAAAGGTACATACCTCCCTCTTTGGTCAGCTTTAGCGATACGAATATAAGGGCGCAAACGCTGAAAATCTTCTTCTGAAAGTCCATAAAGCCGACGGAGGTCATCAGGCGAACGCCAACGGCCTCTACGCTGACGATACTTCATCATATTATTCACTTGCCACCTACTGAAGCCAATGCGTAACAAGGTGGCCGAGTCGGCATGATTAGGGTCGAAAGGAAATAACTGTGTTGCTAAACGAGTGGGTGCATAGGATACATATTCCGACTTTTCTGTTCGCTCGATGGATTTAGCAGCCTCTGATAATGCTTTGCGTTCCTCCGTCGTCAACACATCAGCGTGTTCCTCATCTCGCTGACATTGGGTCACACCAATCGCTATCGCTGCAACTATAAGCAACAACGATAGACATACGGCTGCTAACTGTAGCTCACTACGACGAAGACTATACATAGACTAACTGCTCTTGATTATATTAATACGAGGGTTAATGTGCAAATGTGCAAATGTGCAAATGTGCAAATGTGAGAATGTGCAAATGGTCGCCTCAGTTTGCCACATTCGAAGATACAATACATTATAAATCATTTACACATTTTCCCTGCATTCGCACATTCCCTTATATTCCATAGGTATACCACCACCAATAGGTCTCCCCATAAGAGTTGCGAAGCGTGTTGCAACGTATGGTGCGATTAGAGATGGTATCACCCATATCGCTAAAGTCCTCAAAGTTTGCTTCTATACCACTATCTTGATAACGCACTATAGGCTGTGTACGGCTACGCTGGTAGAGCACTAAAGCCTGAGCGAAATAAGTAGGCAACTTGCCTTGCTGAACCTCACGCGAATAGAAACGATCTATCTCTTGTGCAAAGAGATCGAGTCTGCGCTCTAACAATAAGGCTGAGAGATAATAATCTATAGCTACATTGTTAGCTCTATGCCCCTTGAACGCTGCTAACCAAGCGCAACGTTTAAAATATTGTAATGGAGTCTCGTTCACATGACGCGCACTGCCCAATAGGTGTTCTTGATTACTAATTGGAAACAAGAGCCTTTGCTCCTCGTCATTAGGTAAAAGCAAACAAGAAGCTCCACCCCCAGCAGGCACCATTTGTTCAAAGACTTTATTGCCAAGACCATGCTTATGAGTAGTAGCCATTAAATAGCAGCGCATGGCAAACAAACGGGGCGACGTAGTGTACGACTTTTCACCCACCTTATAAGCCCCTTTGGGGTGATCGGATTGCAACGCTTGTGCTGTACGTAACTCATAGTGAGTCAAATCGGTAACTCCATTGCCCACACCAACAAATAGACACAATAAAATGAGTTGCAGCAAAGCGACATACGTCTTCTGGCTAAAAGAACGTTGTGAAAACTTATCCGTCCACATCATTACGCCTGCTACTGCAACGGCAGCAATTAACAACCCTATCTGATAATAGATACTTACGAAGGGAGCACTCGTAATAGCTGCCGCCCCCCACCCCACTACGACATAGGGTAAGCGATGATGAATAGTGCGCTTTTTTAATGCCAACTCAGTACCATGCCCGACCAACACTAATAATAAGGTAAGAACAATAGCTACCGTCCACGGCCAAGGTTTCATATAATGGCCTACCATGCTACTCATGATATAAGCTAATACGTCGTACTGCGCATAGCGAAAGAAGAGCAAGAGAAAGAGTGCAAATACGTAACGAAACATTTTACTTTTGCTTAAAATACGAAAAGAGAAATGAGGCTACAAAGCTACCCTACCCCTTACAGGTGGCAACATTTATAACCTCATTATTTCTTTTTTTGTGTGTAACTAAATTCTGCTTACTTAGCAGGAGCAGCAGGAGCAGCAGGAGCTGCGGGAGCTGCAGGTGCTGTAGGTGCAGCCTTTGTGCCCATTACGACAGAGTCAATTGCTGACTGACGAGGAGCGAAGAAGATAGTAGCAACAGAGATTACTACTAATACACCTGCAAGTGTCCAAGTGGCCTTTTCAACAACGTCAGTTGTCTTGCGCACACCCATAATTTGGTTTGAAGCAGAGAAGTTAGAAGCTAAACCGCCACCCTTTGACTCTTGAATGCTCACAATGAACACCAACAAGATAGCAACGATTACAGCCAAAATAACGAGTACTGAATACATTTTCTTTTATTTTTTGTTTTTATTATTTGCTTTAACCGATAGTAAATCTACACACCTTATGCTGAAAGCCGTTGCCTCGCAGTGCCTCAACACATCAACGTTGGTTCGCTTTAGAACAACTTTTGTAAGAAAGCGGCCAAAACGCTACAAATCATAACAAATACTACGTACATAGGCGTAAGGTGTTTATCGTTGTTTACTCTTTGCTGTGATTCTTATTAACAATAAGTTTTTGTAAGAATCGTATTTGGTCTGCAAAGTAACTACTTTTTTTCGGATTATTCAAGTTTACCTTGCGTATAATTTCGAGCGCCTTCTCATATCGCTGCTGTTTGATATAGATTTTGGCCAATGTCATGGTTAAATAACCATCTTCTGCACCATCATCAGTCTCGTCGCTATAGTCTGTCACCTCGGGCGTATACTCAGGTTGTTCCTGTAATTGAATGCGATCAGGCTTGTTTTCGATAAAGTCGTCGATGAGTTCAGCACTACGGTCTGAAGCGGTTTCTTTGTTTGTTTCTTGAGGGGATTCTGCATCGTCCAAGTCCAAGAGAAAAGCGGCATAGTCGCCATGCGCATCGGCCGCCGTAGGTTTGCGGTGTGGCGACTGAGGTGCATCGTCTGAAGCAGTGGTGCGTAAAAAGTCGTCAATGAGTGACTGCGTTCGGTCACCCTCTGGTGCACGTTCCTCTTCCTTATGCAAGGGAGTGGGCTGAATTTCGTAGTTAGCCCCTTCTACCATTTTAAATAACACACGGCGGTCGGGTAAATAGAGTGCTGCGCGTCGCAATTCCTCACCAAATGAAGGATCGTGCAATAAGAAGAGATTCTTCAGAAACAAGAGTCGGGCCACCTGATAGTACGGATATTTGGCTACGAGTTCGCGCAACCCGTAGAGCGTATCCTTATTTAAGTGTTCAGGATGATTAATTAGCTCGGCTATTGTATCCATTAATGTATAGTTATTTTACGTTAAGTAGGTGTTCAAAATTAGTTGATATGAATTGGTGCAGTATTTCGTTCGCTTTCGCGCACCTTTTCTCGCCATGGCAAAATGAAAGCAAGCTTTCTTTTGCTCATCTGGCTTAACGAAAAGGTTCAGAAACATAGGTTGAAGAGGGAGCGTAGCGGGCTACGTGACCGATGAAACCTATGTTTCTGGGCGAAAGAATGCGCCAAGGCATATCGACTAATTCTGAACATGATTATATAAACTAATTTTGAATACCTACTTATAAGGTATAAGAGAATTTACCAATCGGCCACAGTGGCATTGAATATTTGGTCGCAAAGGTCGTTAATCATTTCGGTAACGAGACTTTCTTGTACAGCTGTTAACTGTTGAGTTGAGTCGTATTGACTCGTAGCTGAGAATTGCTTCTCCCACTGCTGATTGGTTTTAGAATTGACAAAACGTATATTGACCGTTATACGCAATTGCACTTGTGAGGCATACCCATCGGCTGAAATGCCTTTGTTAAACTGATCGTAACTAACAATCTCGCCCGCCAAATGTATGTCGCCATTACGCTTTACAAGTCGAAGACGCGTCTGGTTGGCATAAACGTCCTGCAACTTATTATTAAGCATGGCCTCCATGGGAGCCCAACCATAAGGGGCGCGATTGACTATCTTATCGATTTGAATGGTTTTAATCAAATCGTAATTGATGCTAGTACCCGTAAACTTGTATTGCACGGTGCAAGCCGTCAACAAGGCGAATAGTGCGATGGGAATTAAGAGATATAATACTTTGCGCATCATTCTAATCCGTATTCTTTAATTTTACGATAAAGGGTGCGCTCTGATATGCCTAATTGTTCAGCCGCAGCTTTGCGTCGACCATTGTTAACATCAAGTGCACGGCGAATCATGTCGCGCTCCAAGTCGTCGAGCGACTGAGGCATTTTACCTTCACGACCTTCAAGTGAAGCACTCATAGAAAGCACGGAGCCATCTAAAGTTGGTTGTTCGTCCTCCTTCACTTCTTCGGCTTCCCAATAAGGCACGTTGGCATCGACTGAAGAGCGCTGCTCAAACTTCACCGAAGGATTATGATCGTCATAAAGTACAGCATCATGTCGTGGTGAGACTGAGGGTTGTGGCAGATGTTCTATTTCTGAACCACTACCGCCTCTTTGCTGATAGACATAACGTTTTAAGTCGGCCACTTCGCGACGAAGGTCGAACAATATTTGATACAACAATTCGCGTTCTGACTCAAAACTATGCGTTTCCTGGGCTGGATTGCCCACTGTTACTAGTTGTTTACTATGTGATTCTGTGGGCAAATAATGGCTCAAGATATCAGGAGTTATGTCGCGTTGCTCGGCCGTTACACTCATATTCTCGGCTAAATTCTTTAATTGGCGCACATTACCTGGCCACGAATAAGCTAAGAGCATACGTTGTGCATCTTCATTTAAGCGCACTGGCGGCATCTTATACCTTTCGCTCATATCAAGCGCAAACTTGCGAAAGAGTAAGGCGGCATCATCACCACGCTCGCGCAAGGCTGGCACGGATATAGACACGGTGTTGAGTCGGTAGTAAAGATCCTCACGAAACTTACCTTCGGCTATGGCCTTTTCCATGTTTACGTTGGTAGCAGCTACGATGCGTACATCGGTTTTACGTACTTCGCTCGAACCTACACGAATGTATTCACCCGTTTCGAGCACACGTAGGAGTCGAGCTTGCGTTTGTAAGGGCAACTCTCCTACTTCATCGAGGAAGAGCGTGCCACCATTGGCCGCTGCAAAGTAACCCTCACGCTGTTCAACAGCACCCGTAAAAGCTCCCTTCTCGTGTCCGAAGAGTTCAGAGTCGATTGTTCCTTCAGGAATAGCTCCACAGTTGACGGCAAAATATTTCTTATTCTTGCGTAAACTATGGTCATGAATAATGCGTGGGAAAGATTCCTTACCCACACCATTCTCACCTACGACCAATACTGAGAGGTCAACAGGCGCTATTTTAAGGGCTATCTCGATAGCACGGTTCAGTGCTTCGCAATTCCCCACTATTCCATAACGCTGCTTGACGCGCAAAACCGCTGAATTATCCATACCATTTGGTTGTTTGCCTACAAAGTTAGGCATTTTATGCGAAAAGTAGAATGATTGCTCTCTTTTCTACTTCAGTTCATCACTGCTAATACCTAATGCCGACATGAGCGAATAGCCTAATATCTCTTGTGAGAAGCCTTGTCCCGTCTGAGGTTCCATGGTGAATAGAGTGATTTGCTTGCCGTCCGTTTGACTACAAATATCCTTTACAGCCTGACCATAAGCACGCATATCGCCCACTACCATTAGCCTTTCTACTTCTTTGACATCGGCCAACATCGTGAGCGACTGCAAGAAGAACTCATCAGCATTGACCACCTCCTCTACGGGAAAAGCAAAGAGACTGATATGTCCTAAATTGTCGTCAAATGATAAGCCATTAATATCGTCAGCAAAGCGCGATGGCTGAAAGTTTTGTAGTGTAGCCTTTTCTTTGGAGTGTAAAAAATGTACTTGCACCTCATTCTTACCAGGACGCAAGCCCCCGTCAAGCAGCACACAGTCCACCCAATGACAAAGATCGGCCGACGGTATGCGACGATTCAACATTCGCCCAAAATTCTCTATAAGGTCGAGCGCTAACGTATCTAAATAATCAGCATCTACGAGAACTACCGTAGGTGCCCACTTCGTTTCTTGCATAACTGAAGTTGTAAAAAAATGAAGTAATTAATCTTCGTCATCAAAGTCAAAGTCATCGTCTAAGAACATAGGCGTGTCCTCTGCAAACTCATCTAAAGCACGACGGTCCTTTTTAGTAGGACGTCCAGTGCCACGCGCACGATTGACGAAACCACTAATTTTGCTCATTTCAAGCAATTCATATTGGTCGGACGAGGTGATATTTTCAAGCACATCGGGCAGCAACTTTGCTCCTACACGCTTTTCTATGGCTTGTTTTACACGAAAGGTATAGGTAACAGGGGACTTTTTAACGCCGACTTTGTCGCCTTCTTTTACAGTTCGTGCAGGTTTCGCCTGTGCGCCATTAATAGTTACACGTCCGTTTTTACAAGCATCGGCCGCTAAAGTGCGCGTTTTGTATATACGTGCAGCCCACAACCATTTATCTAAACGGGCTTCCATTGCTTCACTACGTTTTACTTATTATTAAACTGATTCATGGCAATATTGATGCCTGCTAGACAGAATGTTTTCACAGCTTCACCAGCTACTTGCAAACGCTCATCCATTATCTTTAGGTCTTCGTCACCAAACTCGCCCAACACATAGTCTACTTGTCCTCCTCGTGGAAAGTCATTGCCTATGCCAAAGCGCAAACGAGCATACTTCTGTGTGCCCAATACAGAGGCGATGTGTTTCAACCCATTATGTCCGCCATCACTACCACTAGGTTTTAAACGCATGTGGCCAAAAGGTAACGAAAGGTCATCTACCACAACGAGTACTCGCTCTACAGGTATTTTAAGTTCATTCATCCAATAACGAACAGCATTGCCTGAGAGGTTCATATAGGTGGAAGGCTTCAACAACGTGAGCGTCTGATTTTTCACCTTTAAGGTGGTAACAAAGCCATAGCGTTTGTCATCGAAAGTTACGCCACCAGCCTTGGCTAAGGCATCGACTACGCGAAAACCTATATTATGACGTGTATTGGCATATTCATCGCCTATATTACCTAAACCTACTATCAAAAAGTTCATCTATTAACGATGCTATAAATTAAGGGTTAAGCGTTAGAGATTAATTGTAGCCTATGGCCACTTTACTCTTAAACGCTTAACCCCTAATGTAAACGAATATTTTCTAATAATGAAGAACGGCTAAAATTACTCAGCAGCAGCGGCAGCAGCGGCAGCAGCGGCACGAGTCATCTTAACAGCGCATACGATAACTTCCTTAGGAGTTACCATTTCAAGACCTTCGTAGTGCAAGTCACCAGCCTTGATAGTCTTACCAAGTTGAAGTGCAGTTACGTCAACGAAGAGTTTCTCAGGAATCTGATCGTACAAAGCACGTACATTGAGCTTACGTACCATCATCATCAAGCGACCACCGGCACGTACACCAGCTGCCAAACCTTGAGCCTGAACGGGTACACCCATAACGATGGGCTTCTCAGCATGTACTTCGTAGAAGTCTACGTGAAGAACGTTATCCTTTACAGGGTGGAACTGAACTTCCTTCAATACAGCCTTGTGATCAACACCATCGATGTTGATATCAACGAGGTAGATGTGGGGAGTGTAGATGAGCTTGTTGATTTCCTTCTCATTTACAGTGAAGTGGATAGCTACGGGAGCACCGTTCTCATCCTTCTTCTCACCATAGATTACGCAAGGTACATTACCATTCTTACGAATTTCCTTTGTGGCCTTCTTGCCAAGCTCAGTACGTGCAGTACCATTGATTGAAATTTGCTTCATTTCTTTGTTGTAATTAATTTGTGTTACTCTAAATTAAGTTTCTACTCACTTTAAATACTAACGCACCAAACGCAGCATTTAAAAGAGTTTCGCTCGCTTAATTCGCCATCACACGTAAGACTTTTCAGCCTGTGCAGGACAAATCGGGTGCAAAAGTACATTTTTTTGCTTTAACAGCCAAGCTTTAGCGGTACTTTTGCCCTAAATGCGTTAAAATTCTATATCAATTTTATAGTTACCTTCCGTGTCTTCTACCTCTACAACTGAATTATCTTCTTGCAATGGTCCGCTCCAGTCATTGGCATAACTCTGCTGCGGTGCATTACTCTGTGCATAGTTGGCAGCTTCGCTAAATGCAGAGAGGAATTTGTTGAGGTCCTCACGATAAAGGAATATCTTATGTTTTTCAAACACGGGGTGAGTTGTATCACCTTGCTCTTTCAACCGTTTGCTTTCAGTGAGTGAAAGATAGAGTTCCCCCTTGCGGTCTTTCTTTACGTCTATATAATAAATGCGCTTGCCGGCCTTTACTGTTTTTGAAAACAGGATTTCGCTATCCACACGCTCTTTACCTTGCTTTTGCTCGTTTTCCATGATATTTTGAAGGTTTTTATTGTTTTTAATCATTTTACCGCCTCAAAATTGCATCTTTTTTTTGAATACTACAAGATTTGCTACAATAAAAAAGCAAATCACACTATTATATCTTAAAAATCATCAACACAAAAGACTTTTAAAGAATACTCAATTTGCCATTTCACCACGTAACTTGTAGAAGATTTGCTTCTCATCATGCGCACTCGGTGTTTCACTACCAGACAAACGTTGTACTATACGCTTTTTATGTCCAAAAACGTTTTGGGGGCTTGTGTTTAACAACACCGATATATGTTTGCTCGGTATGCCAATACATAACAAATAGAGCATTTTACGCTGCCGATCGGGCACTTCTGGCCATAAGCGTTTTATATTTACCGACAATTGTGGGAATATAACATCTACAGCTTGCACTAACATTCCCCATAGTTGAGTAGGCATTTCTCCATCAACATCTAGCAATCGCTGCTTTAGATTGGGAAAATAGGCGGTTGCCTGTTGATAGTCATTATCGTGCAGTTGCTGCAATTCGGCTTGAAGCGACATGGTCGTTTCTTGCATATTGTCTATTATGATTTGTTTTGCCGAAATTTCTTTCTGATGGTGTAATTTGTTTTGAATGAACCAAAGAGCCAATATTACAACCATCATCAACATTGCACCACATATCAAAAAGGCAACGAACATTGTTTGCTTACTCTTTCGTTCAGCCACCATGGCCTTACGTTGTTGTAACTGATAATTATAAGTACTACTAGCCTTACCCATTTGCTGCAACTCAATATGTTGCATTACTGAGTCGGTCAACTCTTGATACAACTTAGCATAATTCATTCCGTTTCGTGCATCGTTCTCTTTTATGCTTAATTGCAATAAATGTTTTGCTGCATTTTGGCTTTGTACTAGTTGCTTGCTTTGCAACACTTTGTGCCAATAGGACATCGCTGAATTGATATCTTGTTTATATTCATATAAAAGTGCTTTTGCTTCATTGAGTGCCACCACTTTATCAACTGATAGTGCTTCTTCATTGATATTTAACAATAGAGGTTCATACAAACGTACCTTTGCTTCGTCTTTCAACAAAATGTACAAAGGCAATAACTCAGTCACTATTTCATTTCGCTTTTGCGTAGATAGCCCCTTCTGCTTGTATAATTTTTCGAGATAGGAGGTGGCTGTTTGGTATTGATGCAACTCTTTATAATTATTTGCTAACAACTCATCAATCACATTCTTACCATAGGGTATTTGTTTTTCTGCTTCAAGCAACACATTTACTGCCGATTGATACATTTGTGTTTGCTCATAACACTTTGCTAACTGAACATAGCTACGTAAAGTCACCGCATTATTATTCAATTTACATCGCTTTGCCTCATCAATTGTTCGTACATAATATTCAGCTGCCTGCGGTATATCACCTATATCACGATAAGCTCCACCTTTCAAATATAACGACAATACATAAAGACTATCTACCCCCATACGCCCATAAGCTTCAAGCAAAAGCTCTGCCCTCTGCAAAGGAATCGTGCCATGATGAGCTTCATCATCTGCATAAGTTTTATACAACCAATAATATAAACGACTGGCAGACTTCATGTTTAATGTATCGGCCGACATCACGTCTAAAAAGTTTGCTGCTTTTTGTGGATCCTTTTCTATATACGACACGGCTTTATAAAAAGAGTCAGACATTTCGGCCTTTGTACGTCTATTGCACGCTACAAAAGCTATTATAGATAGTATTAAGAGTAGGTTTAGAATTTGCTTCATGTGAAAGATGTTAGATTTTACATCGCAAATGTAATATTTTTTTATCAAACATTGTTTTTCTCAATTGAATGATTTTCAATTAGTTTTTGTCTATTTATAAACTTTGATAAACTTTTTATGAAATAAAAAACACGTTGAGTTTACAAAAGTTTATTGCTTAAAAAACTCAATGTTTACTTTTGCAGCGTACAAAAATTCCGGAACGTGTACAAAACAACGCGGATGCCGAAAAGCGATAACAGAGTAAGCACAACTTAAACATTTACTTTTATCATGAAAGCTCAAATGTTACTGATTAGTGCTTTTATAATAGCACTATTCACTTTTGCAGCTTGTTCTGACGATCAAGAACAAACTTATAGCTGCAACCCTCAAGCAGACACTTGGGTTAAAAAAAATCTTACAAAGGTGAGAAGCATGAACCGAAGCGATTGGAAAAAGATTAACCAAGAGTATAGCCTCGCTGCTTATCGTGCCTTCACCCCCAATCAAAAACTTGCCTTTTGGAAGGATAAGTTCAACGAAGTAAGCCAAATGCAATGGACAGCTAAAGAGAAACTCCACATTGCAAAAGCACTTGCCTTTATTGTTAGTCACAAAGAATTTTTCTCTGACGAAGCTTTAAATGACGAACAACTAAATGAACTTGAGCTCTTCTTTCATAAATGGAAGGAAGATGCTATCAACCAACTCGGTTGGAGTAAAGAACTATGTTTTGCAATAGCTGGCAATGGTAGAACCCTTATCAATAAAAAGGCGAAATTGCCGCACAAATCATAACGGGACCAGAGTCAAACTTTGGATATGGTAACAATCTAAAAAAGCAAGACTGTAATTGTAATACAGGGTATGTCTCTGATTTTTGCATTACTGATGGACCATGTGATAAAGCAGACTGTATTTCAAAGAATAAAGGATGCGGTTGGGTTTGCTGGCAAGAATGCAACGGAAGATGTTCACGTTTCTTATAAATTATACGACTATGCAACTTACTAATAAAAAAAATATTTTGGTTTTCATTTGGAATATCATTAGCAGCATTCTTAACCTTAGAGTGCTGGGTAAATAGCATTGATTACCATCTCACTGATTGCATTATCGCTATTTGCACATTTACAATGACCTTTATTTGTTTAGAGTACTTTAAAGCTGATGGCAAAACCAAGTATTGGCTCGTCTGTTTAGGTGTGCTTTTAGGACAGAACATTATACCCATTCCTATCCACATTTTAGACTTTTCAGGTAGTTTACAATCTTTATACTTCGTATTTACAACAATTATTAATACTATATTAGCAGCCATTTGTTATAAAGAAAAGAAGCTTACCACCTTTATTTTATGTTTCATAGTTTTTCTTCTCATGACTACGTATGTGCATCAAATATGGGTTGAAGCAATGAACGTTAAAATGGGGATTACCGACTAATTATTAATCGTAGGTATGCTGCACCATTAAGTGCAACATACCTACATGATACAACTTAGCATAATTCATTCCGTTTCGTGCATCGTTCTTTTTTTATGCTTAATTGCAATAAATGTTTTGCTGCATTTTGGCTTTGTACTAGTTGCTCGCTTTGCAACACTTTGTGCCAATAGGACATCGCTGAATTGATACCTTGTTTATATTCATATAATTTACTTTTGCAGCGTACAAAAATTCCGAAACGTGTACGAAACAACGCGGAAGCTGAAAAGCGATAACAGAGTAAGCACAACCTAAACATTTACTTTTATCATGATAAGTTCAACGAAATAAGCCAAATGCAATGGACAGCTAAAGAGAAACTCCACATTGCGAAAGCACTTGCCTTATTGTTAGTCACAAAGAATTCTTTTCTGACGAAGCTTTAAATGACGAACAACTAAATGAACTTGAGCTCTTCTTTCATA
>OASD01000683.1_pt1 | contig 12438 bp, 9 predicted proteins | sample 1475531 | NCBI WGS metagenome assembly OASD01 (sample SAMEA3360668, study PRJEB22359) | human gut metagenome | biome: ENVO:urban biome; feature: ENVO:human-associated habitat; material: ENVO:feces | place: Bangladesh | collected 2011
CAAAGAAATACCTGAAGCAGGGCGAGTGGGTTAACGAGAACAACCTCAAGACCAATCTTGCCGGTACTTTGGAGTACACCTACAATCCGGTGGAGGAAAAGCTGAACATCGCCAATGAGAGCAGAACCTTCAAGGGTTATGTGCGTAAGAACGGCGAAGTGGGAACACGCAACGAGGTTTGGGTAGTCCCTACCGTGGGTTGCGTAAACGGTGTTGCAGAGAAGCTCGTTGAGCTTCTGAAGCAGGAAACAGGCTGTGAGGGTATTGACGCCATCCACGCCTGGCACCATAACTTTGGTTGCTCTCAGCTCTCGGGCGACCACGAGAACACCCGCAAGGTGTTGCGCGACATCTGTCTCCATCCTAACGCTGGTGCCGTGCTCGTTCTCTCATTGGGATGCGAGAACAACCAGCCAGACGATTTCATGGCAATGCTGGGCGATTACGACAAGGACCGCATCAAGCTGCTCGTTACCCAGAAGGTGGAAGGCGATGAGATTGAAGAAGGAATGAAGATTCTCCGCAATCTCTATGCCAAGGCCAAGGAGGATGAGCGCGAGGAGGTTTCCGTAAGCAAGCTCCGCGTGGGATTGAAGTGCGGCGGATCTGACGGATTCAGCGGCATTACCGCCAACCCATTGGTGGGCGAATTCTCCGATTGGCTCGTGGCCCAGGGCGGCACAAGCATCCTCACCGAGGTGCCTGAGATGTTCGGTGCTGAGACGATTCTGATGAACCGTTGCGAGAACAAAGAGCTCTTCGATAAGACTGTTCACCTGATCAACGACTTCAAGGAGTACTTCCTGAGCCATGGCGAGCCTGTGGGTGAGAATCCTTCTCCGGGCAACAAGGCGGGTGGTATTTCTACCTTGGAGGATAAGGCACTCGGTTGCACCCAGAAGTGCGGTCGTGCTCCGGTGAGCGGCGTATTGCAGTATGGTGAGCGTCTGGAGACAAATGGTTTGAACCTCCTGTCAGCTCCGGGCAACGACCTCGTGGCAGCCACAGCCTTGGCTTCATCAGGTTGCCAGTTGGTTCTCTTCACCACCGGTCGTGGAACCCCATTCGGCACCTTCGTTCCAACCATGAAGATTTCTACCAACAGCAATCTGGCCAAGAACAAGCCAAACTGGATTGACTTCAACGCAGGCGCCCTGGTAGAAGGCACCGACATGAAGGAGTTGGTAAAGCAGTTTATTGATAAGATTATTGCCGTAGCCAGTGGCGAGGAGGCTCGCAACGAGCGCAACGGCTATCGTGAAATTTCCATTTTCAAGAATGGAGTTACATTGTAATTTTCCATCTTCAGAAATGGAGTAACATTGTTAAAAAAGCAAGGAGTGAGAAGCCGGGTGCCGGGATTCTGAGAGAGTCCTGTTTCCCTGCTTCTCTCTTCTCATTGAATCATTATGAGCATTAAGTCTCATTAAATAATCATGAGTAATCAGTCTCATTAGAATAATTATGAGTAACAAGAAAGGTTTGTTGGCATTATCGCCATTAATTTTGTTGATTGTCCTCATCGTGGCTTACACCCTCTATTCGGCGGATGCGAGTCATAAGGACACGAATCTGTCACTCACGGTGGCATTCATGATAGCCAGCATCTATGCGGTGGCCATCTCGGGCGGAATGCCCATCAAGAAGCGTGTAGACACCTACAGTCGCGGAGCCGGCGCCAACAACCTGATGCTCATGCTCTGGATTTACGTTTTGGCAGGCGCCTTCGCTGCTTCTGCCAAGGCGATGGGAGCGGTGGACGCTACGGTAAACCTGGCGTTGAGTGCCCTGCCTGCCAGCATGATTTTGCCGGGGCTCTTCCTGGCAGCCTGTTTCATCTCCGTATCCATCGGAACAAGCGTCGGCACAGTGGTGGCTCTTGTTCCGATAGCTGCGGGCCTGGCACACTCCATGGGGGTGAACGTGGGCATGATGACGGCTATCATCGTGGGCGGTGCCTACTTCGGCGACAACCTCTCGTTCATTTCCGACACCACGGTGGTGGCTACGCAGACCCAGAACTGCAAGATGAGCGATAAGTTCAGGGTCAACTCCCTCATCGTGGTTCCTGCCGCCGTCCTCGTACTCGCCGTCTATGGCGTGATGGGCTTCGGCTTGCAGGCGCCTACCCATATTCCTGAAGTGGAATATATGAAGGTAATACCTTATATTATAGTACTCGTCACGGCCATTGCCGGCATGAACGTGATGGCAGTGCTCACCATGGGCACCATCCTCTGCGGAGTCATCGGCATCGGAAGTCATCTCTTGGGATCCACTTCCTCCTACGACCTCTTCGGCTGGTTCTCGGCGATGGGCAACGGAATCGTGGGCATGGGCGAACTGGTAATCATCGCCATGATGGCGGGCGGAATGCTCGAAATCATCCGCGAGAATGGCGGAATCAACTACATCATCGATAAGATTACCGCCCACGTCAACAGCAAGCGTGGCGCCGAACTTTCCATCGCCGCCCTGGTGTCGATGGTGAACATCTGCACCGCCAATAATACGGTGGCGATTCTCACGGTGGGCAACATTGCCAAGAAGATAGGCGACAAGTTTGGCGTGGACAACCGCAAGGCGGCAAGCATCCTCGACACCTTCTCCTGCACCGTGCAGGGCCTGATTCCTTACGGAGTTCAGATGCTTCTGGCGGCGGGACTTGCCAATCTCAGTCCGATGGACATTCTGCCCTATCTCTACTATCCGATGGCCATCGGCGTAGCGGCACTGCTCTCCATCCTGCTGAGATATCCTAAGAGATACAGTTAATAATGCTCCAGCCTTAGGCAGATTTCTTTCTGCCTAAGGCTGGAGCCAGAAAGAAACAAGATAAATCAATTCATTTAAAACTTTAATACGATGGACTTCTTACAGAGGAACCTTTTTACCAAGTTGCGTTCCGCCCACTTCGGCATTGAAGAGGAGATGGAACCCATGACTACATTCAAGCAACAGAAGATTGCCCAGATGATGAAGAATCTCAACGATGTTCCTGCGGGCGAAGTACGCATGAACAATGGTTTCCTGAACCGACGACTCGCCAACATCCAGGAAAATGAGCGTCACGCCATCGATACTTCCATCGAGACCCTGCATCTGCTGCGCATCATCGTGTCGAACATCAATGGCATTCTTGCCTACGGCATCAACCTGAGCGGCATCATCGAGATGGGCAACTACCTGCGCACCAAGGGCGACAAGGTGGATTTCGTGAAGCTCGACAAGTGGCTCAGCAAGCTGCGCATCCAGCGCATGGCACAGTTGCAGGGCAGCGTACTCATCCTCTTCTTCGATTTCGAACAGGATGAGATTCCCTACGTGCGCCATGTGGAGCGGGGAGCCTACAAGCTCACCCTGCGATCGCTGTATTACAACGAGCAGGACAGGCAGGACATCCACTTCAACGAGACGCAGGCAGGATTCGTGCACGTTACTGGCGGTACCATGCGAAAGAACCTGCGCCGTAGCATGAGGTATCTGGAGTATGCTCCCATCGAAACCATCAGCAACTTCTGCAACAACTTCTTCAAGTCGCTCTCCGAGATTGAGGAGTAGAATCATTTTACGAAGATGATTTCTTTGATGAAGATTCTTAGAAGATGATTCCCTAGAAGAAGTTTACGATAATATAAAATATTAAAAAAATAAGCCCTTAACGCTACGAATATCGCATGATTTTCGTACCTTTGCACGTATGAAACGAATTTTTATAACAATTATATCGACAATACTCACACTTTGCAGTCACGCCCAGGTGCAATGCGAAGATACCTGTAGCCATGTTCATGGCATTGACATGAGTCATTATCAGGGAAAAGTGTTCTGGGAAACCATCGGCGACAACAGCAAGATGGCTTACGTCTATCTGAAGGCTACTGAAGGAGGAACCAATGTAGACAGCAGATACAAGCAGAATATCGACCTGGCGCATCGGTATGGAATGAAGGTAGGTTCCTACCACTTCTATCGTGCCCGTATTCCCCAGCAAACCCAGTTGGAGAACTTCAAGGCGCAATGCCGCCCGGGCGACCAGGATCTGCTCCCGATGATTGATGTGGAAACCAAGAGCGGAATGGAAACGGAAGAATTCTGCGACTCACTCTTCAAGTTCCTCCATCTCGTGGAGAAAGCCTACAGGCAGAAGCCCCTCATCTACACCGGAGCCAATTTCTACGATAATTACCTGTTGGGCAAACTGGACAGCTACAAGCTGATGATTGCCCAATACTCCAAGCGAGTGCCTGTACTCAGAGACGGCAGGGACTTCGAAATGTGGCAATACACGGGTAAGGGAAAGCTCAACGGCGTGAACGGATACGTGGATAAGAGCCGATTCATGGGTAGACACAGATTGCGAGAAATCAGATTCAGACACAGATAAAATATGTAAATCAATAAACATTAAATAAAACTATGGCAATTATAAAATGTCCGGAATGTGGACGTCAAATCAGTGACAAAGCCCCTACATGTCCTAACTGCGGTGTGGAAATCGCAGGAAAGATTATCAAATGCCCTCACTGTGGAGAGATTTATTTCAGCAGTCAGGAAATGTGCCCTAACTGCCATGAAATAGCTTCAGCCGGTTATAGAATTCTAACAACGGTTGCCTCTGGAACTACAGTTAGAACAGAGGCTCCGGCTAGAACAGAGACTCCTATGGATTCAACGGAAACTTCGGCTCCTGCTGGTCCAGCAGCTTCTGTTAATCCTCCGACTCCCCCTACTCCTCCTACCCCTCCTGTTCCTCCGGTAAGACAAACTCCGATGGCAGCAGGAAACGGCGGAAACGGAAATAATGGAAACGGATATGGAAATGGAAAATACGGCAATAATCCAGAGAATGAAGCCCAGCAGAAAGCCAAGAAGAAGAGTGCCCGAAGCATTCTGATTATCTCGTTGGTCTTCTCTGTTCTGGTTTGCGGAATCCTGTATTATTTCTACGATAATGCCAACCGCAACAAGGAGGAGGAAGCTTACGAGTATGCAATGCAGAGCAGCGACCCAATGGTGCTGCAGAGTTATCTCGACACCTATAAGGACGCAGAAGAGGCACATCGTGACTCCATCATGGCGCATCTGGAAATGCTCAAGAGCATTGACCAGGATTGGACCAACGCCCTGGTAAGCGGTTCGAAGCAGGCTTTGGAGGATTATCTGCAGAAGTATCCTAACAGTCCGCATAAGCAGGAGGCGTGGAACAAGATTGATTCCATCGACTGGAATGTGGCGAAGGCTGCCGACAACGTACAGGCTTATCAGGCTTACCTCGACGCCCACGCCGACGGAGCACATATTGAGGAGGCTGAGAATGCGATGAAGAAGGCAAAGAGCCGCGACTTGCAGCCAGAAGAGAAGCAGATGGTTAGCGGACTGTTCAGGCAGTTCTTCCAGAGCATCAACTCTCATAATGCCGACGGACTTTCTGCCACGTGCGAAGACATCCTCTCTTCTCTCTTGGGCAAGACTTCTGCCACCAAGGCCGATGTGGTTACCTTTATGGACAAGCTCTATAAGGAAAATGTGGCTAACATGAACTGGCACATTAACAATGATTACCAGATTAAGAAGCGCGAGGTGGGAGAAGAAGATTACGAATATCAGGTGCAGTTCTCTGCCGTTCAGAATTTGGATCTCACGGATGGAAGCAAGAAGCAGAACAACTTCAAGATCAATGCCGTGGTTTCACCAGCCGGCAAGGTTTCTTCCTTCAACATGAATCAGATTACAACAGAATAGTTTATAGTTTACAATTTATAGTTTATAGGTTGTAATGTACAATGAATATAAAAAAGGGGTATGGCTTTTTACAGTCACACCCCTTTTTTATATCAATTGTCTAAAACGATCAAAACGTGCTGTTACTGCGCCTCCTTCATCTGTCGCAACAACTCCTTCTGCTTTTCGTTCAAGCCGGTAGGCAACTTCACGTTATAGGTAATCATCAGATCACCGAAGGTGCCGTCGCCCCTGTCGTAACCCTTGCCGCGCACACGAACCTTCGTGCCGTTCTGGGTCTCTGGCTTAATCTTCAGCTTAATCTTCGAACCATTGCTCAGCGTGATGATTCCCTCGCCACCAAGCAAGGCTGTGTACATGTCGATGTTCACGTTCATGTTCATCTCGCCCGTATTGGTTCGGGCACCCTGACTGCCGCAGCCGCCACCGCAGCCGCCAGTTCCGAAATCAGCACCAGCACCATAGCCGGCGTTGGCTCCTCCGCCGAAACCTCCGAAGCCACCAAAGCCACCGAAACCAGCGCCTTGCTGACCGCCACGGGCACGGCCTCCGCCGAAGAGATTTTCGAAGAAGCTGGAGAATCCGCCTCCGCCATTTCCGAAACTGCTGAAGTCGAAGCCCTCGAAAGGATTTCCTCCGGCTCCTCCAGCACCACCGGCTCCACCACCGAAGCCGCCACCACCGAAGCCACCGGCGTTCTTCCAGTTTTCGCCAAACTGGTCGTATTTGGCGCGCTTATCTGGGTCGGAAATCACCTCGTATGCCTCGTTCAGCGCCTGGAACTTAGCCTTCGCCTTCGGGTCATTCGGGTGCAAATCCGGATGGAATTGTTTTGCACGTTTACGATATGCTGCCCTCACATCCTTCTGGGGGATGTTCTTGTCAACACCGAGAATCTTGTAATAATCTACAAATGCCATATTATAAAACCTCCTATTTTTATGTTTTTAATAAGAATCCAACAAAAAGTATGCCGTAATTGGCAACTTTTTTGTAATTTTGCACATGAATTTAAATAATAAATAAAAATAATATGAAACAACTGTTCGCAGCGCTCCTCATGGCGCTCACCTTTAATTCGCAGGCAATGGCACAACAACGTACCGTAAAACTGAGAGTAGTTCAGACGAGTGATGTCCATGGAGCTTTCTTTCCATACGACTTCATCAACCGCAAGCCCAAGGCGGGAACCCTGGCGCGCGTATCCTCTTACGTCAACGATTTGCGCAAGACCTACAAGGACAACGTCATCCTCCTGGAGAACGGCGACATCCTGCAGGGTCAGCCTACCTGCTACTATTATAATTATGTGAATACCCAGGCACGCAATGTGGCTGCCGACGTAGTCAACTATATGAAGTATGACGCCCAGGCGTTCGGAAACCACGATGTGGAAACGGGTCATGCCGTGTATGATAAATGGATCAAGGAACTGAACTGTCCGGTGCTCGGTGCCAACATCATCGATACCAAGACCGGCCAGCCCTACGTGAAGCCTTACATCATCCTGAACCGTGAGGGCGTGAAGATTGCCGTGCTCGGAATGCTGACTCCAGCCATTCCCAACTGGCTGACAGAAAACCTCTGGAGCGGACTTAAGTTTGAAAACATGGTAACCTGTGCCCGTAAATGGATGAAGCACATCCAGGAAACGGAGAAGCCAGACGTGGTGATTGGCGTTTTCCACAGCGGTAAGGACGGTGGCATTGTCACCCCGGAATACGAGGAGGATGCCTCCCTGCGTGTAGCAAAGGAAGTGCCAGGTTTCGACATGGTGCTCTTCGGCCACGACCACACCCGCTGCAACGAGACCGTCACCAACGTGGAAGGCAAGCCAGTGGTCTGTCTCGACCCTGCCAACAACGCCCTCAACGTGGCTGACGCCGAGGTAACGCTCACCTTAAATAAAAAGAAGGTGAATGGCAAGAAGCAGTATGTGGTGACTGACAAGAAGGTGACGGGCTCCCTGCCCGATGTGACAAAATGTCCTGTCGACGAAGACTTCATGAAGGCGTTCGAGCCTCAGATAGCCGAAATCAACCAGTTTGTGAGCAAGCAGATCGGTACATTCAAGAACACCATCCACAGCCGCGAGTCGTTCTTTGGCAGTTGCGCGTTCAATGATTTCATCCTCAACCTGCAGCTCGACATCACCAAGGCAGACATCGCCTTCAACGCCCCATTGCAGTTCAACGCCACCATCCAGGCGGGTCCTATCTGCGTAGGCGACATGTTCAACCTCTATAAATATGAGAACCAGCTCTACGTGATGCGCCTCACCGGCGAGGAAATCCGCAAGCATCTGGAGATGAGCTACGACCTCTGGGTGAACACGATGAAGAGTCCTGACGACCATCTCCTCCTGCTCGACACCCACACCAAGGGCGACCAGCAGCGCCTGGGATTCAAGAACCTCTCGTTCAATTTCGACAGTGCTGCCGGCATTGATTACGAGGTGGATGTTACGAAGCCAGATGGCGAGAAGGTGAAGATTCTGCGCATGAGCAACGGTCAACCTTTCGATGAGAAGAAATGGTACAAAGTGGCAGTAAACAGCTATCGTGGCAATGGCGGCGGTGAGCTCCTCACCCATGGTGCCGGCATTCCGAAAGACAGTCTGGAGAGCCGCATCATCTACCGCAGCGAGCGCGACCAGCGTTACTATCTGATGGAGGCGATAGAGAAGATGGGAACCGTAGAGGCAAAGGCCAACAACAACTGGAAGTTCGTGCCGGAAGCATGGACCAAGCCTGCTGCCCAGCGCGACTATGACTTGCTTTTCGGAAAGAAAAAATAAGATATTATGAAGTATTGGTTTATATTTTGCAAGACAGATATCTTGCTTGAGAAGAAAGAAGACGGAACCTATACGATTCCATGTAGCGAGGAGAGTCCGATAGAGCTCAAGCCCTGGACTCACGTCCTCAACATCACCCCGATGAGCGACGGCACGGAAGTGAAAACCTTCACCATTCCAGAGCCGGTGACCGACCATCCGAAATACGAGATGTGCGGTCTGCGCCCCAGCTTCTACAAGCTCACCCCCGAGCTTTACCAGAAGGCAGGAAAGTGCCAGGAGCTGAACTATTGGGATATGAACACGAAGTTCTGCGGCGTTTGCGGCGCTCCGATGAAGATGGATACAGACATCAGCAAGAAGTGCACTGAATGCGGCAAGACGGTGTGGCCATCCCTAGCCACAGCCATCATCGTGCTCATCAAGAAGGGCGACCAGGTGCTCCTGGTTCATGCCCGCAATTTCAAGGGCAATTTCGATTCGCTCGTGGCTGGTTTCGTAGAGACCGGCGAGAGCCTGGAAGAAGCCGTTCATCGCGAAGTAATGGAGGAAACCGGCTTGACTATCAAGAACTTGAAGTATTTCAGCTCTCAGCCATGGCCTTATCCTAGCGGACTGATGGTAGGCTTCACAGCCGAGTACGTAGATGGCGAGATTCATCTTCAGAAAGAAGAGCTCTCGCGCGGCAAGTGGTTCAGCAAGGATGCCCTCCCGATACTCCCCGAGAAACTTTCCATCGCCCGCAGATTGATTGATGCCTGGCTGGAGGATAAGATTTAACGAGGATAAAAAGCGTTGAATGAAAAACGTTAAAAGAGAAACGTTGAAAGAAAAGCGTTGAAAGAGAAATGATAAAAGAGAAACTTTGGAATGCGAATTACATCAAGGTGATGACCACCAACTTCCTACTCTACTTCGCCTTCTACCTCCTCACCCCACTCCTCCCGCTCTATCTGAGCGAGACATTCGGGGCAACGAAGGATGTGATAGGCATTGTTCTGAGCGGATATACGGTGGCGGCACTCATCATCCGTCCGTTCAGCGGATATGTGGTGGATAGCTTTTCGCGCAAGAAGGTGCTGATGGTCTGTCTGTCAGCCTTCGCCATCTTCTTTGCGGGCTACATAGCCGCCGGCACCATCCTGATGTTCGCCATCTGCCGCACCCTGCATGGCGGTCCCTTTGGAGCCGTCACCGTGGCCAACAGCACCTGTGCCATCGACGTACTGCCAGCCAGCCGCCGCAACGAAGGCATCGGTCTCTATGGCTTGAGCAACAACTTCGCCATGGCGATAGCCCCATCCATCGGCATCTATCTCCACAACATCGTGGGCAGTTACATGGTGCTGTTCTGGATAGCCTTCGTGGTAGCAATAGCCTCCGTGGTGATTGCCGGAACCATCAAACTCCCTGAGAAAGAGATTGTCAAGAACAAGGAGAAACTTTCTCTGGATAGATTCTTCCTCACCCGAGCCTGGCTGCTCGCCATCAACATCTGCATGTTCGGCTTCTGCTGGGGCGTGCTGAGCAACTACCTCGCCATCTACAGCAAGGAAGAACTGGGCATTACGGGAGGCACGGGCACCTATTTTGCCATCCTCTCGATGGGACTCTTCATGAGCCGCCTACAGGGCAGGAAGGCACTGAGCCAGGGCAAGCTGACGCAGAATGCAGCCGAGGGAATGCTGATTTCGCTGGTGGGATTCACCATCTTCGTTGCCGTGAAGCACCCGATAGCCTACTATCTTTCGGCAGCACTGATAGGATTGGGCAACGGCCATCTCTACCCTGCCTTCCTGAATATGTTTATAAATGTGGCGCGCCACGACCAGCGAGGCACGGCGAATAGCAGCATTCTTACGGGCTGGGATCTGGGATTCGGAATCGGCTGTCTGCTGGGTGGAATTGTAGCCGAACATTTCGGCTACAGTGGAGCCTTCTGGATGGTAGCCATAGAGAATGCCGCCGCCGTGGTACTCTTCTTTGCCGCATCCAGGACATTTTTTGAAAAAAGAAGACGAAAGGAATAGAAGCCTTCCGTCAGCATAAAACCCGTCTTAAGGCAAAATATATTTTTCCTTAAGGCTAAAAATATTTAGCCTTAAGGCTAGGAATATTTTGCCTTAAGGGTAAATATACCTCCCCATTTTGGCAGGTAAGCCAATGATTACTAACAAAGAAGAGCATTCGTGAGGAAATCTTTAAAAAATCCTCTCGAATGCTCTTCTTGTTTTCTTTCAAATCTCTTCCTGCAATTTAGAATGGGAGATCGTCAGCACTACCACCCTGTGCAGGAGCAGCTGGCTGAGAAGCAGGGAATGGAGCTGTAGCACCTGCTGCTGGCGCAGCTGCAGGAGCGGCACCCATTGGCGCAGCACCCATAGGAGGGAATGCGGCAGCACCTGGCTGCATACCGCCCATGGCACCGGCTACGGCGTTAGGGTCGATGCGCTGAACATTCCATGCACGAACGCTGTTGAACCAGCGGCCCTGATACTCATGAGCATCGATATCGAATGAAACCAGAAGCTCCTCGCCACTCTGGATGTTAAACTGTGCAAGACGATCAGCTCCGAACACATCGAAGCAAAGCTTCTTAGGATACTGCTCATGAGTCTCGATAACGAACGACTGAGCCTTCCACTCACCTCTTGCAGAAACGCCGCTTCTTTCAGGCAAAACGGCAATCACCTTTCCTTGTAATTCCATATAATTAATTTATTAAATGTTGTCTGTTCTATCATTGCAAAAACGATGGGCACGTCTTCATCTTGCCCCCTCGGAAAAGCACAAAATAGAGTGATTCTTTTATCAAGTTTTTCTTTCTGACTGCGAAATTACTAAAAATAGTTCTAAAACCGAAACATTTCTTCGATTATTTTTGTCTATCCCCGATATTTTTTGTATTTTTGTACTCATAATTGCGAAAGGGTACCCAAACTGGGGCGTACGCAAATTAAAATACGGAAAATAAATAATAATAAAAATAACGACTCATGAGATTTACAGTATCAAGTTCAGCATTGAGCAGCAAGCTCAACATGCTTGTGAAGGTGATTGGCAGCAAAAACTCGTTGCCTATCCTCGAGAATTTCCTGTTCCAGATTGAAAACGGTGAACTGAACATCACCGCCAGCGACAGTGACAACATCATCAAGAGTACTATCGCCCTGACCGAGTGCGAAGGCGAAGGTGAATTCTGCGTGCCTACACGCGTAGTCATCGATGCCCTCAAGGAACTCCCAGAGCAGCCTCTCAGCTTCGAGGTCGATAACAGCTCCGACGCTTACGCCATGAAGATTGTATATCAGAATGGTCTTTATAACTTCACCGGTATCAATGCCGAGGACTACCCACGCTCTCAGCCTATGGGCGAGGGATGCACCGTCATCACCCTCCCTACCGAGATTCTGATTGACAACATCTCACGATCTCTCTTCGCTACAGCGGCAGACGAGTTGCGCCCAGTGATGAACGGTATCTATTTCGACCTGACTCCAGAGGCACTTGCCATTGTTTCAAGCGACGGTCACAAACTGGTAAGAAGCAAGAACTTCACCATCAAGAGTGAGACTCCTGCCAATTTCAACTTGCCAAAGAAGCCAGCCACCCTGCTCAAGAACATCCTGAGCAAGGAAGATGAGGCTACCATCAAGTTTGATGAGCGCAGCGCAGAAATCCAGTTCAGCGACGGCGTGCTGAGATGCAGACTCATCGACGGCCGCTACCCTAACTACAACTCTGTGATTCCAACCAACAACCCCGCAAAGATCACCGTAGACCGCAAGGCCCTGCAGAGCGCATTGCGCCGCGTACTGCCTTTCGCCAGCGAGAGCAGCCAGCTCATCCGTTTCCACATCGAGAACGGCCGATTCGAGGTTTCTTCCGAGGATATC
>OASD01000691.1_pt1 | contig 12367 bp, 10 predicted proteins | sample 1475531 | NCBI WGS metagenome assembly OASD01 (sample SAMEA3360668, study PRJEB22359) | human gut metagenome | biome: ENVO:urban biome; feature: ENVO:human-associated habitat; material: ENVO:feces | place: Bangladesh | collected 2011
AACGTAAAAAGAGAGACTTAAATCAATAAGTCTCCCCAATATTTGACATAGAGCCTTTATTTTTTATTTGTTTAGAGCTTTGCCCTTACTTAGATCACAATTTTACACCGCCACCATCCAGCTTCTTCTTCAGAAGAAGAACCTCGTTTATAAATAAACGAGAACCTTTGCGCTAAGATGGATTGGACGAAGTGGAGCGAGCGACCGACTGAGGTGTACGTAGGGGTACTCCGCAAGGAAGGAGCGAGTGAACGAGTTCAAGGCGCGTCATCTGATGGAGAACATATTAATTTATGGCCTTGCCCTTAATTAATATGCTAAACACATCATCTTTATACTCAACCGATGCATTCAGCCCCATCAATTCACACAGATTTTCCACAATATTCAATCCCAATCCGCTCGACGCATCATTCTTCGACTTATCTATAGTGTAGTTCCTTTCGAAAACTCTCTCTATACTATCATCTGTTTCAATCTGAGCAAGATTAGAAAATTTCAGCTCGAAGTAGCCATCTTTCAGCTTAAGCTCAATCTTGTCGCCGCCTTCGGAGTACTTCATCATATTTGAGATCAAATTGTCGACAACTATCTTGAGGTTCTTCTCATCTTGGAAGCATCTCACTCTATCAAGTTCGACATCAATCATTTGCCCCTTGGCAATGTAGTAGTCGTAGTAGTTTACTATCTCTTCCTTGATAAAGTCATCGAGATTAAAGACCCTCTTGTCAATCTTGTAGGACTTCGACACAAGCCTTGAAAAGTCATAAAAACCGTCGATGAGTTCCTTTAGCTCCTCCGCCTTCTTCTTGATTATCTCAAGGTACTTCTCGTCCCTAGTCTTCTCGTAGACATCGATATAGCCCATGATGGAGGTAAGCGGCGTTCTAAAATCGTGCGAGATGTTCGTAATCATCAGGTTTTGGTTCTCGATCGAGGCATTGTACTTTTGACCCATGGTGTTTTTCGAATCTATTATTGCTTCGATAATTTTACAGATCTCATTCAATTCACCCGTGTAAGAATAGCTTTGCAAAGCGACCTTAATCTCGCTTGCTTCCTTGTCCTCAAGGTTTTCACGAAATTCCCTAAGCTCTTTTCTTGACAGATATATGGTATAAGAAAGATATGCCACAAGGGCTAATAGTATGAATATTACGCTCATCAAATCTAAACCAAGAGCGGCTACTAAAAAAATTAGTGCCGCTGCTAGTATGATTGCAGGAAATATCCTCTTCATTAAAATTCTCTTTTTCTGCCTACAAAGTAGATGCCAGCCCATACAAGAGCTATCCAGCCAAGCATGATATAAAGCATATTGTTAACGTTAAAAAACCAATCTGTGTATTTACTACCACGCAAAAAGTCAAGTCCGTAGCTGCCCATCATTCCAGTTATTGATTGGACAATTCTTGATGGTGCTAAGAATATTAAGCTTACATCCCATTTAAACTTATTTATAATTATATAAAGTACCGGTTGGAAGATAGCCATGGCAACATAAGAGATGGCGATGGCTGACGATCTGTGTCTTGTAAGTATTTGGAAGAACAAGACTAAGGACACATAAAACCATATACATGGAAGTAAATATGCAAAGCCTATAAGAAAGTTCTTCATTAAATCTGCAAATGGTGTAGTCGTAAGAGGTGCTATAATTGCGCCGCCAGCTATAAGTATAGTGCACATAATGATCATGTAAACTAATATATATAGGAAGGAAATGATTGCGTTTGCTAAGTAGATCTTCATCCTTGATTGGCCAAGCGCTAAGTTATTGTTGATGGCGCCCGATGCGTATGGTTCAAGCGCTGTAAGGTTCACCATTAGAGGTATTAGTATGGATGCTAAGGATAATATTTGGCCTAAAGTAAGGAACATCATCGAAAGGTCAGGATCTTCAGCAAATCTGCTCTTTTTAAATCCTGCGAAGATGTATAAAACAAGAGCACACATCACAAAGCCGAAGATATACAGACCCACATTGTACTTTCTTTTACTAATTCTAAAAAATTCCGCTTTCATAAAATTAAACATCTCTTCTACCTCCTACTAAGCTTAAGAAATATGATTCAAACTCTTCCTTAGCTTGATTTATCTCGATAATTTCAACATCAGCTGCTTGGAAGGCCTTGAATATGGCGCTGCTATTAACATTATCATAAATTGCAATGACATTATCAGCCAAAACCTTGTAATTATGAAGCTTCATGTCCTCTTCCAAAACTATAGTAGCCTTGGCAGCGTCATCTACCTTGATCTTTGTAGACGATTTAAGCTTTTCATCAAGATCATCCTTAGTAATCTCTTGGATCAGTCTGCCATTGTCAATGAAGCCGTACTTAGTAGCGACCATGTTAAGCTCGCTCAAGATGTGACTCGAGATCATGACAGTAGTCTTCTTCTCTTGATTAACAAGCTTGATAAGGTCCCTGATCTCCTTGATACCGATAGGGTCAAGACCATTGATCGGTTCGTCAAGGATAAGAAAGACCGGATCATCGATAAGCGCGATACCGATGGCAAGCCTTTGCTGCATACCTAAGGAAAAGTTCTTCGCCTTCTTGTTCTTAGTATTTTCAAGGCCGATAAGCTCCAAAGTTACGTTAACCTTCTTCTTTCTGTCCTTGATGTCCCTGTTGATCGCGATGTACTCAAGATTGTCCCTTGCACTAAGCGTTGGAATGAAGTAAGGCCTATTTATTAGAGCACCTGTCCTTCTCCTCGCTATGTTAATATTTGCGCCCGCATCGCCAAGAAGCTCGATTGAACCGCTTGTTGCGTAGCTAAGGCCAGTTATGATTTTCAGTAAAGTAGATTTACCAGCGCCGTTCTTGCCGACAAGACCATAGATCTCGCCTTCGTTTACGGTCATGTTGACATCCTTCAGTGCGTAGAAAGAGCCGTAAACCTTGCTTACAGAATTTACTTTTAAAATTTCTTTCATAGTTTTCACTCCTTTGTTTATCTTTATGAGTTTATTATAATACACAAATCTTAATTATTTCTTAAGTATCCCTTAAGAATTTCTTAAGATTTCACTTTTGCATTCGATTTGCGATCTTGGCTAGTTTCGAATTCTTTTGTCGCTGCGGAGTGCACTTGCACACCTCGCTCCAAAAAATTCTGTACAACGCCAATCTCATCAAATCGCTCTGCAAAATTGAGGTTTTAGTGAATAAATCCTATCTTTCATTTTTCAAGATTAAGATTTTAGATAAATAAGTGACATGAGTTATATATAATAGAAGAAAACGATAAGGCGCAATACCTTATCGTTTCGTATATTTTTTTTATTCGTATTTTTCTTGATTTTCTCTACTCAATTTTCTATAGAAGATATATGCAAATATTAATGTCACACCCTCTGACAGTGCTGATGCGAACCATATTAGCGTCGGCTCGATCATTGTCAAGACGAAAAGCGCCAAATATATAGTCACGAAGCTTCTCAAAACGTTGATTATAACTGAATACTTCGGCTTTAAAAATGAGACGCAAACCGCTGCTATGAGTACGTTGAAGCCTGTAATCATAAAGGATATCGAGAATTTGCGAAGCGATTCTACTGAGTACGCCATAGTCTCTGCGTCTACGTCCAAAAATATTCTAAATATTTTCTCTGGCAATAGCTGTGAGGCTGTTAAAAAGACCAGTCCCGTCACAAATATCGCCGCAGTCGCCATCCTATAAAGCTTTTTGAGGCTATCGTAATCCTTTTTACCATAGTAATAGCTTAGAAGTGGCTGTGTGCCTTGCGTTATGCCCGCAAAACAAGTGAGGGCAAGCTGATTGACGTAGCTAATAACCGAGAAAGTGGCAATGGATTTTTCGCCTAAAAACCTGATTATGAATAAATTGTAGAATAGTACTATCATCGCGATGCCGACCTCTGAAACGAAATCGCCAACACCAAGCGTGAAGATGGATTTAAGCGTTTCAAGCGAGAATTTTACATGGGTGAACTCAAGATTCGACTTGCCGATAGTGAAGTGAATTAGGTAGACTGCAGTCGAGATGACTTGCGAGAAACCCGTTGCAATTGCTGCGCCTGCGAGTCCCTTACCCATTAGTCCGACCAAAACATAATCCAAAATCACATTGCTCAGGCCGCATGTAATAACCGTTACGACCGCCAAGCGCGGAAAACCATCGACCTTGACCAAGACCTCGAAGTTATACGAAATCATTAGGAATGGCACAAAATACACGATATTTCCGATGTATTCCAAAACTAACGGCTTTAGATCACCACTTGCACCTAAAAGCGTTGCTATCGTATCCATGTTAAAATAGAAAAGCACTGTCAATATCAGTGAAAATATTGTCACGGTTTTTATATTGAAGCTAAAAATTTTATTAGCCTTCATATAGTTTTTTCTGCCGATAAATACTCCGCACATAGTCTGAGAGCCGACTGCAGCTATTATCCCAAGCGCAAAAACGATGTTTACGAAGGGCATTGAAAGATTGACTGCACTTAGGGCATCGACGCCGACGAACTTGCTTACGAAGAAGCCGTCAACCATTGAATATAGGCTGAAGATGATCATCGCCGACAGCGAAGGTATCATGTAGGAGAAAAACTTTTTCTTGATGCTAATAGTAAGACCTCCCTTTATATTATGATTATAGCACAATCACAGGCTATTGGCAAGCTCTTTCGCATTCAAACTTGCCCTTGAGCTTTACAAGTTCCTTAATGCAATTAAGAAAAAAAGAGAGCCGCAGCTCTCTAGTAATTTTATCTAAGAAATTTATATTATAATTAGACATGAAAAAACTGTGAGATTCGATTCCCACAGTTTTTTAATATAATATTATTTAAGTTCGTTATTCAATGCATTTAAAAACTCTTGTGGCCCCATAAACTTAACATCGTTGAAATAAAGCCCAGTGCAGTTTTTCCTAATATCACAGACGTCTCGTCCTGCCTTGCTAGCGTCATCTTTAGCTAGTTTTTTAAGTTTACTACTGATTTTGTAATATTCAAGGTTTTTCTTGTAAACTAGTATGTAGCCTAGATTTTCTCTAGCAATTGACAATTTTTCATCAATTATATCTAGATATATAAGCAGGCTATCCCTAATTTTTCTGCGTAAATCTTTACCATCTAGTTTTTTTGTGTTTTTAAACTCAACAAAGTAATCTTGTCCATTGAATGAGAAAACGCTGTCGTTTGATTGACTATCTTTTGTATTATGTTTTTTGCAGTATTCTTCTTTTACTTTGTCAAAATTAATCCCTTTATATGAGGACTCAATAAATGGCTCTGTCTGATCCATTGACATAACTGAAATACTGTCAATTACATCACTATATGAGTCTAAGTAGTCTATTAATTGCTTAGGCTTCATCGTTTAAAACCTCATCCAGTTTGTCTAGCGGATCTGCCAATAATTTATATATCTTTGCTGTATCATCTGTTACATCGTCTATGTTTGAGCCAGCAGCGTTACGTGTAACTAAGTAGTACTTTGTTTTATCATCAACCTCGTACTTCATTGAATAAACTTCTATGGCTCTTAAAAAGTATGGGCTGTGTGTGTTAAGCAGTATGTGCATATTAAAAACTTTGTGAATTAGTACGATAAGCTCTGCTAAAATTAATTGCCACTTTGGATGCAAGTGTATTTCTGGTTCATCTAGTATTATAGTTCCTTTTTCTTCTAAGGATCCATTTTCTAAAAGTGTCTTTAATATAACAAAGGCTTTTAAACCCGTTGCTATATTTCTTACATCTAATTCAAGTTTTGTAACTGGGTCAGAGTATGTGTAAATGTTAAGATTATCCTCAAGTTTACCTAAATTGATACTTTCTAATTTTTCTAATATAGTATTTAGTTTTTCATTTATTTTGATTTCTTCAATTGTATCTTCATTTTTTAATTTTAATTTTTCGTATAAGTCATCTCTGTGTGATCCATATTTATTGCCAAATATAATATTAAGGCCTGATTTACCATTTAAATCATCCAAAACGTATGGATCATCGATGTAAACTATATCTTTTACTAGCTCTATAGGGTTTTCAACGCTTTCAACTTTATCATTATTGATGTTCACTTTAACTGCATCGCCTTTTATCTTAAGACTTACAGAGCCGTTGCCGCCATTAAACTTATTTATGATTTCTGAATTGAACTCACCATTAAAAGATATGTTGACAACACTATTTAGTATGGATGTATCTGATAATTTTAAGCTTTCTATAATTCTATCTGCAGTTTCTGTGATAAACTCAAGATTAGCTGGGCTTTCAATATCTAATTCTAAATAATTCAATATATCATTTTTGAGTAAAGTTTCATTGTTTAAGTACTCTTCTTTTTTAGAAAGTACTTTATTTGCAAAATCTTGTATCAATTCACTGTCATATAGTTTTTCAGCTTCTTTACTTGTGCTTACAGGTATACGTGTAAGTAAATTTAAAATATTAAATACTTTTCTTCCTTTTATCTTTTCTTTATATGACTTCAATCCATGAAATATAGCATAGAGTGCCTTACCTACGGTGCTCTTACCGCTAGCATTCTCTCCAGCAAGGACAGTTATGCCGTCAATTTCAACTGAAGCATTATTAAAAACGCCAATATTATTTAATTCTAGTTTCATAGGCACCTCCATGTTTAATATGATATCTAATATATTGATTTTATCATAAAAGATTTTAAAAATCAATATTTTGTATATAATTAAGAAAAAAAGAGAGCCAAAGCTCTCTTAAATAATTTATATATTGTTTTGAGAATATTTAAATCCTATCTAATATCGATTATCTCATCATATTCTATACCGTCATCTGATTCTGGACCTATTACAGCAATACTTGCATCTTTTAATTTTTTCAATTTATCCACGTACTTTTCCTTCAATTTATCCAAATCTGTATCCAAAATTTCTCTATAAGCCTTCAAATCGTCTTCTTCTGTCATGCCTTGAAGCATTCTCACGAAGGCAAGTTTGCCCTTTTGTCCCTTGCCGTACGCTTTATTGAACTTCAGTGTCGAAGCGATCTTCCTTCTCTCAAGCTCGTCTTGGTCAAGCTCGCAGCCCTCTAAGAACTCGGCGGACTTCCTCATAACGCCTAAGCTTCTCGCAACGTGCGGATCTCTAAATGTAAACTCTGCTAGGTAGTCAATGCCTGCACTTAAGCCATCGCCATATGCACCGCCCTTGGCACGGATCTCTGTGTGTAGGTAGTCGTTCGACAGTATTTGTCTTAAAACTTCTACATCGCCGTCGTTATCGCTATCTAAGTCAGTTGCCATACCATTGAAGTAGACCTTTGATGAAACGATAAACTTAGTATTTTTCTTTTCTCTTTTCTTTTCTACGTTTATGGCTGGAGCGTCTATGCTCTCAAGTGATGCTTCAAGTTCAGCTATAGCCTTATCTAACTCAGCTATTCTACCTTCAAAAGAATAGTGTGAGATAAAGCCATCTTTTCTAAACATAGTCTTCATTAGACGTTTATAGTCTTTTATCTCTTCGTCCTTAAGCTCGTCGAAGTTTGCCTTCAATTCTTTAAGGTGAATGAATTTTTCTATGCCATGAAGTTTTAGCGTAAGTCTCTCTTTTTCAAGGCTTTGCGCCTTCGCTACATCCATGGCGATGGCTGGGGCGATGTTTAGTACGTTATTATCAAAGTCTGAAACGCTTTCCAAAACGTTCATCTTAAGTACTTTTTCATCGCTTGGGTCGGAGTACTTGATGATCTCGTCAATAAGCTTCATCGCTCTAACTGCCTTATCCTTCGTAAACTTCGCGCTGCATTGCACAAATGGAGTCAATTTGCCGTTCTTGTAATTTTTCACAACGCTCGCAGCAAAATTTATCGCACCAGTAGTTTTGAATATGTCAGTCTCAAGTTTTTCTCTCGATGACTTAGTAGTCTTGATGTCAGCAAGGAGATCAACTAAATTAGCGACTTTCACGTAGTCCTCTTCGGCAAGGTGAGAAATGTCGAAGAATAGGTTTAGGTAGCAGATCTTGCTATCTTCCTTAGAGTAATAAGCTGAGTCAGAGATTTTTTCAAGCGGAAGCTTTTCAATATCGCGTGGCAAATCGCTTAGCTTAAGTGTCGGTATGCTAGCAAGGGCCTCTTTACTGTCTCCTGCTTCTTGCATCGCCTTAAGGTCTTCATTTTCCTTAATTAGCGCTTCTAGCTCCTCATCTCTTAGCCCTGCCTTGTACTCATCAAGCGCCTTTCTCTCTGCTTCGTCTCTGTCCTTGTAAAAGTCTTTAACTGGATAAAAATCAATTAGCTTAGAATCCTTGTGAACATCTTTCACGAAGTTTATAAAAGCACTTTGGTCCTTCTTAAGCTCCTCAAGTGTAGCATTATACGCAAAGGCAGTCGCTGGTGACTTGTCAAATAGCCACATAGCCACAGCTTTTAGCGCAAGTGCAATGCCCTTTGTTGCAGTATTTGCAAACTCTTTAAGCGTAAAGTCCATTAAATTAAGCGCTGAGTCATAGATATCGCCATTGATACGGCCTGCCTTGATGTTCTCAAGCTCTTCTTCTACAGCATCTTTGAAAATATCTGCCTTGCCGCCATCTGCGTCTTTTAAAATCATATTTATGTCAGTGAAGTTACCATTACCATAGCCATAGTTGGAGTAACTTAGTAAATCACTCGCAATGCCCATCTCTTGGATCTTCTTCTTAAGCGGCGAATTTGAGAAATAGCTTAGGTACTTACTCAAAAACTCTGTCATGATGCTGTCGCGAGTGTTGTCGATATCGCCTGTGATGAAGCTATATGCATAATTGTGCTTGTCGGAGACATCGTTTGGATAAGCGCGCTCGATAAATTTTTTACTGTCCTTCGCTAAAGTCATGCCAATTTTGTTCGGAATTTCCTTGTACTCGTAGGCGGATAGAAACTCGTCAAGATGTTCTAATTCCTCGTCTACGTCGCCATCGCCATACAAAACAGTGTAGGAATTCGATGGGTGGTAGTGCCTCTTGTAGTAGTCAAGAAGCTCATCGTAAGTCAATTTGATGATCTCGTAAGGGTCGCCGCCTGAGTTGAAAGCGGGATAATTGCCGGGATACATCTCCTCTTGCATCGCTTGGTAGATGAACTCTTCTGAAGAGGACATAGCGCCCTTCATCTCGTTATAAACAACGCCTTGGTACTGTATTTCGTCATCTTTGTTAAAAATTTCGCGTCTAGTTCCTTCTTGAAGAAAGACTCTCTTATCCGTTAATAGTCTCGGATTGAAGACTGCATCTAGGTAAACGTCCATCAAATTGTAGAAGTCCTTCGCATTTCTTGATGAAATCGGATAAACTGTCATGTTTTGGAAAGTCATCGCGTTCAAAAACGTTGCAAGTGACGACTTTGCAAGGTCCATGAAGGGCTCCTTCGTTGTGTATTTCTTCGAGCCCGACAAAACTGCGTGCTCAATTATGTGCATTATGCCCTTCGAATTCTCTGGAATCGTTCTAAATCCTATCATAAAGGCTTTGTTGTCATCGTCATTTTCAAATTTGATGACTCTAGCCTTAGTCTTGTTGTGCGTAAAAATCTTGTACGCTGAACTTATTTCGTCTATAAATCCGCTCTCTATAAGAGAAAATTTTTCGTTCATTAAATCACCTCAATTATCCTTATTGTAACACAGCGCTCTTGACTATGTCAATGGCGGCCCCATCCGTTAGCTTGATTAGATCTTTTGGACTTAGTTTTATTTGCAAACCAACTTTGCCTCCGCTCACGTAAATATATTCCTTATCCATCGCCGATGCGTCGATAAACGTCTTAAGTTTCGTCTTCATGCCAATGGGTGAGCAGCCGCCGTGCACGTAGCCTGTTAGTGGCAGTAAATCCTTTTGTTTCAGCATATCCACTTTCTTCGCACCAGACGCTTTTGCCGCCTTTTTAAGGTCAAGCTCCATCGCCACGGGCACTATGAAAACAAAGTGTTCCCCTTTATTCGTCTCAGTAACTAGGGTCTTAAAAACCATTCTTTCATCTTCATTAAGTGTGCGAGCGACGTCAGTCCCACTGATTCCAAGGCTCGCATCGTATTCAAACTCCTCATAATCTACGCCCGCCGCGTCAAGTAGGCGCATCGCATTTGTCTTTTTCATAAAATCACCTAGTTTATTATACCCAAAACTATTGTCATAGTCATGCTTTTGTGCTATGATTTACTTAGTGGAGGTGGATTTATGCTGCTTGTTAGAAATGCAAATTATAATGGTAATAGTGTTGACATCTTGTCTTTAGACGGCACTATTACCATAATAAAGGAAAATATAGAAAATTATTATGGAATTGAAGAAATCGATTTAAAGGGAAAAAGAGTTTTTCCTAGTCTTATCGATGGCCACGTACACGTGACTGGTGGCGGCGGAGAGATGGGTCCAACGTCGCGCGTTCCCGAGATAAAGTATGAGGACATAATTATGGCTGGGGTGACGACGCTCGTTGGACTGCTTGGGACTGATAGCACGACTCGTTCGGTCGAAAATTTGGTGTCGAAGGTCAAGGCGCTAAACGAGTACAACGTCAGAGCCTTTGCACTGACTGGCGCCTACGAGTTTCCTTCTAAAACCATAACAGGCTCGGTTAAAAAGGACATCACTTACATAAGTGAGATAATCGGCTGTAAGCTAGCAATTTCAGACCACAGAGCAAGTTACATCACAGAGGACGAACTCGTAAGGCTAGCGAGCGAGTGCTACCTGGGCGGCCTCTTCGCCGGCAAAGTTGGCGAATTACACATGCATACGGGCGGACTGGGCAAGGAAGGCCTTTCAAAAGTCTTCCACGTCCTTGAAAAACACGAGATCCCGATCAAGACTTTCAGGCCGACACATTGCAAAAACATAGTGGACGACGCTGTTAAGTTTATGAATATGGGTGGATACGCGGATTTCACTGCAGGTGACGATGGTCTTGACGCGATCGACTACGCGATAAAGAATGCGCCATTTGATAAAATCACGCTTTCGTCGGACTCGAACGGCTCTGTGCCTATCTGGTCCAAGGACAAGGAGCTCTTAGGTATAGGAGCTGCAAAGATTACAGAGCTTTTCGATACTATAAAGGCGCTATCCCATAACTATGGCTATGGTCTTGGCGAGATGATTAAACTTGCCTCGACAAACGCAGCGAAGGCGCTTGAGATAGACCATATCACAGGCGAGATCAAGGAAGGGCTTTCACTTGACCTTATGGCGCTTGACGATAATGACAACATAGACACAGTTATTAGCAAGAGCATTGTTGAGATGAAAGATAAAAAAGTTTTGCGCAAAACTAATTTTTCTGATTTTTAGGAGGACTTATGACGATTATAGCTACTTGGAAAATGGCTTTGAATGGCACAAAGCTCGCACGTGAGGCGCTACTCGATAGTGCACCACTTGAAGAAGCCTTGATAACTTTAATAAAAGATGTTGAGCTGAACGAAGATTTTCACTCGGTCGGCTACAGTGGCCTACCTAATGAAGATGGCGTGGTTGAGTGCGATGCAGCCATAATGAACGGGGACAATCTGCACTTTGGCGCGGTTGCTGGCCTTAGAAATATAAGGAGCGCTGTCTCAGTCGCTTATACGCTCATTGATAATGAGTACAATAACTTTTTGGTCGGCGAAGGCGCTTTGAAACACGCTAAGGAAGTGAGTTTCAAGGAAGAAGAGATGCTTACAGACGAAGCAAAAAAGCGCTGGCTCGAAGAAAGGGCGAAGAAGCCAAAGGTATATAAAGGCCACGATACAGTCTGCGGGCTGATTGCAGAGGACGGAAGGGTTGTCGCAGCTACATCGACATCGGGTCTCTTTATGAAAAAGATGGGCCGCGTGGGCGACTCGCCTCTTGTGGGTCCAGGCCTATATGCGGACAGCGAAGTGGGCGCCGCAGCTGCAACAGGCGTCGGCGAAGACATAATTAAAGGAACACTCTCGTATGCAATAGTTAGTTTAATGGCAGGTGGCCTAAGCCCTCAAGACTCCGCGACAAAGGCAGTCATGGATTTAGACGCAAAACTTAGGCCGAAGGGCGAAGAGCCACGCGATTTCTCAGTAATTGCAGTAAATAAGGACGGAGCATGGGGCGCAGCCACAAACATAGCCGAGTTTCCATTCATTGTAAGCGAAGCAAATGGCAAAACGAGTATGTATATAGCGAGAGACTTTGGACGGGAAATAGAAAAGATTAAGTAAATGAAATTGATTAAGTAAGTGAAATTGATTAAGGAAGTGAAATTGATTAAGGAAGTGAAATTGATTAAGTAAGTGAAATTGGTTTGAGAAGTGAAATTGGTTTGAGAAGTGAAAAGGCGAGGAAAACTGTACTGCCCCCTTAAATCCGGACACGGAAATAAGGGGGTATTTTAATGAAAAAA
>OASD01000695.1_pt1 | contig 12319 bp, 5 predicted proteins | sample 1475531 | NCBI WGS metagenome assembly OASD01 (sample SAMEA3360668, study PRJEB22359) | human gut metagenome | biome: ENVO:urban biome; feature: ENVO:human-associated habitat; material: ENVO:feces | place: Bangladesh | collected 2011
AGGTGTTATCCAATACCATTTGCTGGTTGTAAGTCGAGTTCTTGAGGGATGACTAAGTATGAAAAAGCAGGAGCTGCGTTGATAGCAACTCCTGCCCATACTTGTCAATCTGCGCAGTTCTATTCCTTATGAAGTTGCTCCCCAGCAGAGCTTCACTACGCTTCAAACTGCAAACCAAAGGTACAATATGTAATCTGCTTCAACGAAGAAACATCGGAAAAAATCATCCTGCAATTTGAGCTATAGGATACATACTTCTCAAAATCATCCTGCAAAATGAGCTATACGCCTATTTTTTTCGTGGTAAAGTTAGTAAATATTTATGAATCAATCATATACAAAGCCGTTTTTCTAATGGCGGTCATTAGAAAATGACAAAAAGTTTTTTCTAATGACCGATTTGGGTTTATTAGTTATACTTAACAAAAAAAACTCGCTGCAAATCCTTGTGAGGATTAGCAGCGAGTTTTTTTGTATTGCTTATACTATTCGTTACAACGCAATCTTTGTTGCAACGCCATTGATAACGATGATGAACAATCCGTGCTGGTTAAGACAGCGCTTAACTGAACCTGCCTCTTTCTTAAAGGCATCCACCAATTTACCGGATGCGTCATACACCTTAACCTCATGGCTGCCGTTGCCTTTCACAACAAATCCACCCTCGCAAACCATAACCTGGTCGGATGTAGATGCGGTGCTGTTTATGCCAGTGCTGGTGGGCAGCGTTACAGAGATGCGCTGCGACTCAATAGAACGCAAGTCATCGTTGTGTCCAAATACCGCATAGTTGTAATTTAGACCTGGTGTTAGATCCTTCACGAGATACGACGTTACGTTGCCAACATTCACATCAGTATAACTCTTCAAAGGCAATTCCTCCTTATTGCCACCATAATAAACAACAACGTCGTCTACGAATACGTAGCCAGTAGACTGGCGTGCAAAGACAATCTTGATCTGAGAGTAACCAGCTTTAATGTCCTCGTTCTTATATTCTATACCACCTGCTGTATTCTTTACAGAAGCAATTTGATCTATTTCTTCCCAACCATTATTAGAGAGTCCGTATATAATGATGCTGTTACCGGTATCTGCTGTATTGCCACGATACCAGAACGACAATCCGCGTACATCCTGCTTGAATACGGGTGACTGTAAGTACTGCTTGTCACCAAGCTTAAGCGAAGGAGCTGTAACGCAGTAAGCGGAACGGCCGTCGAAGCTCTTGCTGTCGGTAGTCCAATTCTCTGCGAGTGTACTGTTTGCAAAGTCTGCCTTGTTCTCAAACGGAGTACCAAGCTGCATAGTATATACATTGATAGTATAATACTCGGCTTCTTCCAATGCCTTCCAGTTGGCAACAAAAGAAGTGGCATTTACCTCAGTAGCTGCAGTAGTCTCTACCTTCTTAAAATCTATGGTAGGTTCGAGTGTAACGAGGCTGATGAGATTTGACGCCTTTGAGTAGAATCTACCGTTAGTAGCATACAGCTCATAAGCATATTGGGTCTCAGGCGTAAGTCCCGTAACTTTGTAGTTGTCCACATTTCCAACCTCTGCTTTATCATAATTGGCAACCACTGTCTTCAAACCATCTTCCTTAACCTTATATACAGTCAGAAGGTAGCCCGTAGCCGCGTTCACTTTGTTCCATGAAGCGGTAAAGCTTCCAGCCTTTACGTTGATAGGTTCGTTAGCAACAACTGGGTCGAAAATATCCTTACCACCCTTAAACATAAACGAAATGACACCGTTTTGTTCCTTGATTTCGGTGATTGGGGAGTAAAGTTTCTCGTTATTCCATGTTCTCATAGACGGTTGGGTATCGTCTGTGAATGCCGTAACATTAGCTGACCCTGGGAACGGATCACCCTCAATAGAGTAAGCCGACGGATCGTTATCAGCCTCTACAATATCAATGTACTGCTTGCCGACGTTACAGATATTCATACTCCAAATGTCCGGAACAAAGTCGATGTGCCAGACAAGCATACCGTGATGTGGCAGGTAGGTGTCCCAACCTTCCTGCTGACGATTCTCCAGCAAGTAGTATTCTGTATCTTTCGAAGTCTTTATCATATAAACGTCATCATAGTGACCAATGCGTGTGGCACTGCGCATAGTGACGTTGCAGGGGTCTTCGAGGATAGTAGGCTCAACCCAGTTCATACAGAAGCGCTCATATACTGTGTACAACGGCGGTGTACGTGTCTGGTTGTTATAGCTGCCGTAGTCCATTATCGACCATTTGCCTGGTGTGAATGAAGACGAGTAAGTGGTGGAGTAAAGGTCGGGCAATCCTAATACATGTCCAAACTCGTGGCAGAAGGTACCGATACCGGCAACAACAGAGCCCTCGCCGTCGCGCAATTCGTTAGAGCAAGCATAATGGTCTATGCGCTTTCCGTCAAATATGAAGCTTTGGCTAAAGCCCTCATGCAGATCCCAAGAGTGAGGCCATACGGATGCCGCCGGACCACCGTCTGCCTCGCCATAGCCAGCGTAGAAGATATAGACGTTGTCTACAACGCCGTCATCGTCATTGTCGTAAAGCGAGAAATCCACTTGGTCGTCAAACAAGGCACATGCGTCTGTCACCATTTCAGCGGGATGAAGGTCGTTGCCGCCCTGGTCGTTGCCGCCGTAATAGCTCATAGGCTTGGGCAGTGTAACAGGTCCATAAACATCAAACTGTGGTGTAAACTGACCGTTTGAGCTTGCAGTGAAGTAATCGAGAATACTTCCGGTGGCACCGCTTTCGTTATAGCTTTTCTGATTAAGTTGGTTGTAGAAAGTCTGGTGAGGGTCAGGCAGTGTGAACTTAACGTCCGAGAACTCCACAAGAAGAATAAGCACACGTGGCGAACCTTTCTTAGGGAAAGCGCTCAGCTGGCTTTCATACTTGTTGGAAGCCGTTGCCGTAAAACGTGGAGCCTTTTTCTGCATCACTTCTTTGCGGTTGAGTTCCTGAACCTTCAGTGATGCGTCACGGTCAATGTTAAGCAACATCGACTTCACCTCGCTTGTACGTCGGTCAATGTTTGTGGCACGCACGTAGGTATCTACAAGTTTCGATTTCTCTGTGCGAGCGTAGGTAAAATCACCATTGGCATTACGCAACAGTACGTATCCATCGGTTGTGGTATAGAAATGATGGTGTTCGTCACCATGAAGATTCACTTCTATCTTTTCACCGTTCGCCATAGTATAAGTTATGGTGCCTTTCTTGGCAGGCATAGCAAAAGCCATGGCAGGAAGCAATGCTATCAATACGCTCAGTATATAGAATCGTATGAATGATATTTCTTTATTCATATAGTTTAATGGTTGTTTTAAGGATTTACTACTTAACGCAAACTTTGCAGGCAACGCCGTTGACCTGAACAATATAGAGTCCAGAAGGAACGGCAATCATCTTCTTGCCGTTGCTTACCGTACCTGCATATATAAGTGCTCCAGAAGATGAAACGACCTTGACAAATGCATTTTCTTCATTAACGATGATGCCACCCTTGGTTGTACATACAGATGCGTTGGCATTTTTGATATTGCCCAAGCCAGCTGTTATCTGTGCGGTTGCCTCATTAGACCAGAGAGACTCGCCGCGGTCGTATACTGCCGATATGTTATATACATAGTCGTTGCCTATGGATACATCTTCGTCGGTATATGTACATTCTTCAGATGTGCCTATAAACTCTCCGTTGCGATAGATGTTATAGTTCTTCAACACAACAGGCTTTGTACCCTGTACAAACTTCAGATCGTCGAAGAAAATACCATCATTGCTTGTTTTGACAACGTGTATGGCAAATCTTGTAGCATCAGCAGGCAATTCTACGGTGTAGTCAACCCATTGCAGACTGTTCAGGCTTGTAACATCGTCTATCGGCTTAAAGTCCTTAGGGTCTGTAGACCCTGTAGAGTAGCATACAACAAACTCGTCACTTCCTGCGGAATATGCGTATTTGTTATAGCTTACTGCCGAGAACGAAATGGCTTGTCCACCGACAACCTCCGGCGAGATAGCCCAGTAGTCGGGAGTGTCTCTGTAGCTGTAAGGCTTAGAGAAAGCCAGCACCTTTGTGCCAGACTTAGCTGTATAGCCATTAACGTTGTCTGCAATCATCACTGCATTAGTGGTATTGGCGTGGTTGTTGTCTATACCGTTGCACTTGGTGTCGTTAGCATTAACAAATTTCCATCCGTTTTCGCCTTCTGCAGTATACGATGTCCATTCCTCAAAGTCTTCATTGATTTCCTCCTGAACTGCATCTGTCGGTATGTCAGGGTGTGTCCAGTTCAGTACAATAACCTCCTCCTCTTGCTTTGCTTCAAGTTCTGTAGGAATAGGATAATTGTTCTCTTCCACCAATACGTCCTTGCTGACCTTGTTGGGTTCTGCGCTCTCGTTGGCATCATAAACCAACTGAGTCTCAAAAGCCAAAGTCTGGCCTGCATAGGCTGGAGTGGCTCTGAACTTGTATTCAAGAGCCAGGCTTGCGTCGCTCTCGATGTCGTCACCGCTGATGGTGCCCAGTTCTTCGCCGTTAAGCGTAAGCTTGACGCTGTAGCCCGTTGCCTTCTTCATGCCCTTGTTCTGCAGTACGAGCTTGATGGATAGAGTGTCGCCCAGCTTTATACTTTCAGGAACATCCATCTCTTCGAGTACAAGGTTGTTCTCAAGAATGTCCTTAATGGTGATATTGTCTATACATACTGCTACATAGCTACCAGGCAGAGAGTTGAATACAATCTGGAAATCGCCCGTTTTGGCATCTTCCGGAATATAGTAAGAGAATCGGTTCCAACCCTGTGACTCACCTCTATTGACAGCAATTTCCTCACCAAGACTGACGTCGCCGTTGCTTGTACGGATCATCGGTATGATGGCATTGGTGTATGTCAATGACGGATCCTGATACACATAGAAGTCGAGTCGTGGATTCTTCATCTCTGAAACGTTGATTACCGGCGATGCTATCCATACGTTCTTGCCACCCGTATTCTGACACTTAAGCATACCATTGTCGTCATCCTGAGGACTGCAGCTTGGAGAGTAAGACGATGATGTAGGCATCCACACGTTGGCGATATTATCCTCCACAATCCAAGTCTTGGTGTTGTAGGCATAATTGGCGAACGACTCTTCATACTCATCCTTATAAGGATTGCCTATAAGGATAGTCTGGCTCACGCCTTCTCCGCCAGTACGTGTGCCGTAAACCGCTGACACTGTGTAGCAAACAGCGTCCTGACCGCTTTCTGGCATTTCGTAAATGTCCTCATAGCTTGTGGTTTTGAGGTCTTGAGCCACAACAGTCTTGTTTGTGCCAACGATGCGAACCACCTTGTATGTTATCTCCGAAGGTATAAAGATAGCCGTAGCCGGGCTTACAGAAGTAGCGACTTCTTCCCATTTAAGCGCAATCTTGCCGTTGTCTTGCGTAATGTTGACACCACTGACCGCTTTCGGTGTGCCAAAGGAAGGGTTGGATACGGCTTCCACAGTGGAGCTCGTGCCAAACTCGTTCTCGGCGCTAATGGCATAGGTGGTGTATGTGCTGAGCGGCGACTGGTCGATGATGCTGACAGTCTCGCCAGGCATAACCTCTTCTTTCGTGTCGATAGTTTCTCCGTCGCTTCTTGTCACCTTAACCTTTACATAGCCTTCAAGCGCAGCTCTAGAGTAGGTAAGTGTAGGCGCAGTTGCCTCCAAAGCCACAACAAACTTGTTGTCCTCCACCTTAGGAGTGGCTGTGAAGTTGCTTAATGCAGCCGGCGCCTTAGCCGATATTCCAGCCGAAACACGGAAGTCGTCGAAGGCTATGGTTCCGGCTCCTGCCTCGCGCTCGATATGAATAGCGAAATAGACGGTACCTGTGGCCTTCGCCTCGTATGTGCAGCTATAAGTTGCAAACGAATAGTTTTGGTCCAGATCTTTCGACCCCACCACTTCGTCCAGATTGTCTTCCGCATCTCCCTTGAGAACCGACACTTTGTAAGGAGTGCCGCTTGCTCCGTTTTTGTAAAGGAAAGAGATGGTGTATACCATTCCTTCTTCCACCTCCATACCCGAAGATACGAGATAATCGTCTGCTTTATAATCTGCGTTGCCCGTATATGAGACGCCGCCTCCCCAATTGTTTCCTCCATAACTATTGAAGATAAAGGAAGGTGATTCTTCCTCTGCGTTTACCACCTTCATATCGCCAATGGATGTAGCGAATTCATTAAGGTATGGAGGGGTGACGGTTTGGGCATTAATGGTGGCAGTTCCCATAAGAACTGCCGCCATTGATATGAATAATTTGCTGTTCATGCTTTTACTTTTAGTTAGCTTACTTTCTGAACTTACGAAAGTTCATTACTTCAACACAACCTTTGTTGTCTTGCTGCCTACAGATACCATATAGATACCCGGTGTAAGAGTGGTTGCAAAGTTGTCGCTGTTGATTACCTTGTTTTCGAAGCACTGGCCAAGCGCATTGTATATTCTGATTTGCTGACCATAGCCTCCCTTGACGTGGACGGTAGACTGGTTGGCATACACAGCAATGCTGTTATTGTTGACAGTTTCAATGCCGGTTGTTGTGCTGACCTGGTTGCTGAATGCAGACTCACCCTTGTCGTAAACAGTGGTTACATTATAATAATGTGAGCCGGCAGGTGCGTTAGTGTCAACATAATAACCCTCTTCGAGCAAGTCGTCATTTACCTTTTCGCCATCACGATATACGTTGAAGCCGAGAAGTGAAAGACTCATAGGTTCTGTGCTCTCGTATGTAATCTCGTCAATAAGGAGTGCATAGCTGTTCTCCGATACACAGTTGATAGCAAAGTATTTGGCATCCTCAGGAAGTGTGAAGGTATACTTGGTCCATTTGTCAGCAGGTACTGCTATCACGTCTTCCATCTGACGGAAGCTTGTGGTTTCGCGATCGCTGACAGAATAGAGGAACTTCATCTTCTCAAGACCGTACTGTGCGGTGACGCTCTTAGCCATAAACGTAACCTTAGTACCACCTACCACCTCTGGAGATATCATCCAGTCGTCATTGTTTACGCCATTGCCCGAGTCGAAGCATACAGCCATTTGGTTGCCGAGATATGGAGTCCACAGCTTAGAGTTGAGATTTATCAATGACGGATTAAACACCTGGAATGCCATAGGCTCACCTGCATTAGGATAGTCATAATCCTGTGTTGTGCTGCCTGAGTTAGCGATAGTATAGGTGTAACCCTTGTCCACGTCCACGAGTTTCCAGTCACCCATATTGGTGATGGTGAATGCCCCATAGCTCTCGAAGCCTTCTGTAACTACAGTGTTGCCAGCACCTTCTTCCGGTTCGTCCCAGACCAATGTAGAGCCGTTGTCGCTCTTCTTGAGTGTAAGGTTATTTACAACCGGCAGGTTGTTGCTGGGCACCCCCGAACGAATCTCCTCTGTAGTGTTGTTGACAGTATTCTCGTCCTTTGCAAAGACGATGCGTGCAGAGTAGGTGTGAATCTTGCCCATCTCTGTGATTGTCGGAGCTACTACAACTGTGAATGTGTGCTCCTTGGCAAATGTCAGAGGCTCATCAGCATCGACGCTCTTAAATACTTTACCATCGCAAAGGAACTCCACAGAGTAAGCGTCAGCTGTCTCCACACCCTTGTTGATGACGGTCAGTCTGAGCTCGCGTTCTGAACCAGCAGAAATCTTCTCAGGAACATTGAATGATGCGACAGCCAAGTCGTATGAAGGCACATCCTCAATTGTGATGTTGTCAATGTGCATGTCATGACTTAAGAAGTTATGAGTCTTGAAAGCGAACTGGAAGTCATTCTTGTCCACAAAGTTCTTAAGGTTGATAGAGTAGTTATACCAACCATTGCCGTTGATGAGGAGGATTGGCTTTTCGAGCATCTCTGTATACTTGCCGTCCTTATACACCTCTACGGTCATTGTCTCCTTCGGATGAGAGTACTGGTCTTCTGAAGAAGAGTAGTAATGATAGAACCAGAAGTTGAGCACCGGATTCTTCATGTCTGCCACATTGATTCGTGGAGAAACAAGGCGAGAAGACACGTCTATGTAGTCTGTGTAAGCGATAAGCATACCGTTGTCACCGTCTTGTGCTTCAGGCACTGGACCGCGGTCATACTTGCTGTGCTCTGTACCCCAGTAACGACCATAGAACTCGTTGTTGTACGGACTTGGGTCAATCACAGAGATAATCCAGTCGGATGTTGTGAATTTGCCATTGGCAAACGACTCCTTGAATCCGTTCTTGTAAGCTTCGCCATAGGTGATGAAGTTAGAAACGGCACCGTCGCCCTCGCCAGCCTCGCTGACTGCCTGAACATAGTAGAAGAGAGTCTGCTGACCATTGCTGCAGTCAATCTCAGAGTCGGTATAAGACGTACCCTTAAGACCCTTCTTTACAAGACGTTCCTTGCTGTCGTAGATATTGTAGGTCAGATCATTGGTATTGAGTGTGCCGCCATTCTCTCCATACAACGGTGCTTCCCATGTGAGATGTGCCACCTTGTTGTCGGTAGTTGTCTGTACAACGTTTGTAGGAGCGCAAGGCTTGTCCATACCAACCCATATCTTGACTTCAGCCGGTATGCCTTCACCGTTTCCGTTTACACAAGTCACCTTATATGTATTGTAGCCTTGTGCGGGTGCGTTGTCGGTGTAGGTCTGTTTTGTTCCTACGGCAGGATTAGTTATTGTATGGATAAGCGAATTGTCACGATAGATGTTCACCTTCTCAATAGAGGTGAGGACATTTCCGGCCATATCTGTAGAAGGAGTCGTAAACGACAGTTCTGCTTTCTGTACACCACCAAGAGCCTGCTTTGCCTCAAGGTCTGCAATGGCTGTGGGTGAACCGGTCTTAGGACCAGCAGTCACCTCAATATCGTCCAGATAGAGCCAGTAAAGACCCTTTGCGCTCACTGCATGGAAACCAATGTAGTAGTTGTTGGTTTCGGGTGCATGGATAGTAACCTCATATTCTTTATACTCCTCGTGTCTGAAGTCGGTCTTCTCCATAAGCACGGTGGTAAAGCTTGAGATGAACGGACTGTCTGCCATACGTATCTCCATAGACTCCGGATAAAGAGGGCTGTCCGAGCGAGCCTTAAACTTCAGCTTGTACGACATGCCACCTTCCAGGTGAAGGGCAGGGCTGATGAGCCAGTCGTCGCCGGCATTGAAGGTGTCGTACTGATACTTTGCACATTGCGCAGCCTGATCCCATCCCCAGAAACCTTTGTCCTTGTTGGCATTGTAGACAATGAATGTCTTGAAGGCGTCAAATGTAGAGAAATCCTCATAATAAGGAATTGACAACGGACTGCCGAATTCTACGGCATTGGATGAGGCAGGCACACCTGCCTCATTCTTGTAGTAAGGTACGATGGTGTAGGTGTACTGACGCAAGCTGGGATTGGTGATTTTGTCAATATACTCATTATCAGTTGCCTCGTCAGTCAACAGTTCGTTACCCGGATTGCGGTAGATGGAATAATACACCAATGCTGGCTTGATGGCAGCGCCATGAGCACCTATCGTCGGTGTGTCCCATGTCAGCTTGGCTCTTGTATCGTCCAGTTTGATGGCCTTGAAGTTGGCAGGAGCCTCAGGTCCGTCAACACCAACCCATACATCCAACTTCTTCTTGGTTGTGCGCCCCATTGTTTTATGTGTGGCTACAGCCTCAAGCACATGTGCGCCCTTGCTAAGAGTCACTTCTTCATTAATGGTTTTGCCAGGAGCGCATGACTTTGAGAAATAAAGCGAACCGTCAACATACAGAAGGACAGTAACATCGCCCGTAATATTGTTGTTTGCAGCATCCTTTGCAGGAGCTGTGATCGACACTGTTCCAGTTGTGGTTGATGTGTTGCTAAAATCGGCTGTAAAGGAGGTTATTTCACCTAGCTTGTAGTTGGTGGCTTCCTGAGGAATATAGAGACAAGTCACCATCTCGTTGTTGGGATAAGAGGTAATAAAGGAAGCAGCGCCGCTTTGTGGATTGATTTCGTATAAGCCACTTTGCTCAGTTGTGCGCTCTATAGTTGTCCAATACAGTTTGCCTGTTTTATAATCAAATGTTCCCGAACCATTGTATTTAGGACTCACACCGGTAAGGCCAATTTCCTTAACGCTTGCAGTCTGTTTCTCGATTGAGCAGAACATTCCGTCTTTGTAACGTACACCGTAAAGGTTGCCGCTTTCGTCGCAGGCTATCATAGACATACGGTCTAACTGAGCTATCTTCGTAGCAATGCCTGTTGCCGGATTTACCGTAGAAAGCGTATACTTATAATCTGTTGAAGTGTTGGCATCATCTGGATAGGCTTGAGAGTATATAACGTTGCCTACTGGGTCGTAGGTCATATCAGATGATATAGAAGTATAATAATCGCTATGAAGGGCTATCTTATCCATATACATTGTAGAAAGGTCTACAACGCAGAAATAAAGATATGCTAAATTACCATCCATGCCTTCATTGTAGCTTGTGAAATATAGCTTGCCGTTGGCATAGGTTCCGCCGCCATTGGCACAGATCGACTTGTGCATCAGCTTGCAAGTGAAATCCGTACCCGACTGGGCTTTATATGAGTATAGACCCCACTTGATAGCGTTTTCAGGGTCTGTTTGGTCATCCATCAAGGTTGAATGAGCCACTTCACCGTAGAGAGTGGTGCCATCGCCGTCAACTGTGGGTACAGTCTTTTTTCGCGACAAGAATGGTCGGGAAATCTTCAATGACTTGTGTGGGGGGGATTTGTTTCAAATCCAAAAGGCACTTTGACCTTCTGCGAACCGAAACTGCCACTTCTCACGTTACCAACCTCATCTCTTGATGAAGTGGATTGTGCGTTAATACCTAAAGCAAAGGCAATAAGTATTACGAAAAAAGAAATAATTTTTTTAACCATAGTAATGAAAATTGTTTAATGTTTTACTAATTTGGTTATATCGCTTACAAATTTATGTTTTTTTGTCGTAAATAAAGAAAAGAGTAAGTTAAAAAACATTTAACCAACTAAAAAAGTACAGTATTGTTACTTTAGTTGGATTTTTAGATTAGATTTAAGGACTTTTAGTATTCTTTGATATGCTTTGTATAAACGAAACCGTGCAAATAAATGCTATAACGTCTGCAATATAGATGTAACTACAACAATATGTTCCTAAAATCCGCAACCTGTAATATTTTTGATATCTGGGGTTGCGGATACCTCTCTAAAACGACTCGTTTTCGTAAAGAGTCCTTATGATGCAGTCGCAAAAGATGAAATCCCCTTACCCCATGATGCGACTTGAGGCAATACGCAAAAGATCACGAAGATTTGCGGCTACCCAAAATCAAATTTGAAGGCCATCATGTATGCATCATTGCTTGTGTATATGTTCAGTATGTGCTGTCTTGCTGTCTTAACCCATTTTGCAGGGACAGAAACATACTTGAATACAAAAGTTTTTTCCCATGATGTGTCTCTTTGTATAAATCAGTCCATTCGATTCCTCTGTAATCAGAAGCATATGCAACCAACATTTGTGCAACAACGTACACTGTAGAATGCTCTGTCGTTGTGTCGTATTTATCTCTAGGTGAAAACAATTCTTCTGGAATAATACTTTCAAACTTATCCACCAATTGTTGTATAGTCATAGAGCGACTTTGAATGTCTAAATATAGGGGACGTTCGTATTGTCGGAGATATATTAACGTGAGTTCGATGAATTATAAGTGTCTATAAATTTGGTGATTAGCGAAAATTGTTGTAACTTTATGGTATTGATTTACAAATAATTACAAACAAAAATCGCTATGATCACCGAAGACAAAGTTACTGAAATATTTTGTATGGCAGATGATTTCTGCAAGTTTTTTGATGCAATGACAGCAAAATATACGCTAAAACCTACCGGAAAAAGAAACTATCATCGTAATTCCACGATGTCAAAGGCAGAAGTCATGCTGATAATGATTCTTTTTCACGACTCTGGTTATTGCTGCTTTAAACATTTCTATCTTGAAAACGTATGTAAGCATCTGCGTAATTTGTTTCCTAAAGTTGTCTCATACAACCGTATAGTAGAATTGGAAAGGGAGGTTGTCATTCCACTCGCTTTGTTTATCAAGAAAGTCTTGTTAGGAAAATGTACGGGCATAAGCTTCGTTGATAGCATACCAATGCGTGTCTGCAATAACCAGAGAATACATATTCACAAGGTTTTCAAAGGTATACCCCAAAGAGGAAAATGCTCCATGGGTTGGTTCTTCGGTTTCAAATTACATTTGAT
>OASD01000696.1_pt1 | contig 12311 bp, 9 predicted proteins | sample 1475531 | NCBI WGS metagenome assembly OASD01 (sample SAMEA3360668, study PRJEB22359) | human gut metagenome | biome: ENVO:urban biome; feature: ENVO:human-associated habitat; material: ENVO:feces | place: Bangladesh | collected 2011
GCTTCAACCGCAAAGGTCAGTATTCTCAAAGAAATCATTAAAGAAGAGGGATTCCCTCTTTAATGAAACACATATTTAAATGACAAAACCGATGATACCATCTTTATTTGGTATCATCGGTTTTTTATGTTATCCACAATATCCTGTCAGTTATCTACACCTGTTTGTCAGTTATCTACAATAACAGGCATACGTAGTTATCCACAATTGTGGATAACCTGTGGATAACTCCGCAACAGGCTGATACACAATATGCAGTTATTAACAAAACGAGTTGAAAAGAGAGGCTTTTTTTGCCCGTTTATCAACACTTAGAAATGACATACGCACACAAAATTGCTGCGTTACGCACACAGCAATTTCTGTTTATCGCACACACAAAATCCTTATTCACAAGTTATCCACACTCATGTGGATAATGCAAATATCGTACAAAGAGTAAAAACATGTTACAAAATAAAAATCAATTATAGAGATTCAGATACGTGATTTTCTTGTCTTACACGATGATGAAGCAACCGTCATTCATCAATAGAGCCTCTTTTACACTCCCATACATCCACTCTCAGAGAGCAAAAGAGGCTCTATTGCATGACAACAGTGGCTGTATCAGAGTGTAAAAGAGGCTCTATAATGGCATAAAGTGGCTGTTTAAGCACGCCAAATCATTGCACACATCATGTAATAACCGCATAACAGACTGACTATAAAGAAGTTGACGCAGCACGCCCAAAACTCAAGAATTTCGCGCCATAGATTTCTTTGTGCGCTCAAGTGGCAGTATTGAGCGTTAGAAATGCAAATATCGTGACATAAGTTTCGCAAGCGAAAGAAGTTATTGGAAGTTATCAACATTATTGTGGATAACCTTATAAATGACTGATATACAGCTAATGATTATTAACATACATGTGTATAAGCCTGTTTATTCCGTTATAAAACAGGCAAACAAAAGCAATTCCTGTTCTGATGCGCCACCATTATCAACACACAGGATTATGAACAGGATTGTGGATAACTGGCTTAATGTACTGAAACACAAGCATAAGTTATTAACAATACACGTTGAAAAGCCTGTATATAACAGGAATATAGCCTGTGGATAACACTACGTATACACCAGTTATCCACACTCTCTTAGCCTGTCTTGAAGAATAGGGGAGGACAGGCGTAGGAATGGTATCAACAGATAGTTATCAACATACATGTGGATAACTCTGTAAGTATACTGATAATCAACATATAGTTATTCTACAAGCCTGTTTATATAATGAAAAACAGGCGGAAAAGAGTGGGGTAGGGGGCGCTTGTTATCCACAGGTTAACGTAAATTGTGGATAACTGCGTAAACGCATGAGAATCAGAAGGATAATATTAACATGCTGTATGTTGCAGGAGTTATATGATAGCCTGTTAGCATTGCAACTGTTAATTCAAAACTGAACAACTCAGAATCGCAGGCGAAGCCGAGAACAACTCAAAATTCAAAATTCCAAACTCCTAACTCGGCGCCATGCGCCGCCTCCTGTTCATAACCCTGTGATACCTGTTAATAACCGTGTGGAGAAGCCTGTGGATAACTCGCCACTTATCAACAGGGGACAGGAAGTAGCAGTTGGGGTGTGGATAACTAACACTATTATTAAACTGATATTACAAAGTTTTCCACGATTATTAATCGAAAAAAGATATAAACTTATTAACTTTGCACGTGTCTACATCATATTGTGGATAACACGCCTATTACGCTTAAAATCAACAGGAAGATGTTACGATTGCCTGTGGACAACAGGCTTTCCCATGTTTATAACTTAATATGCAAGAAAAAGACAGGAAAGTTACCAACATACTAACAGTACATCATCCTAATATTATTTTTTTTCTTTTAAAAAAAAGAAAGAGAGAATATATATAGATGTTGTGGATAAGTGGTGGGAACGACCAAAAGAACGAAACGTATAAACAATAAAGCAATGAATAAAGAGTGGACTGAAAAGGGATTTGTCGACGAGCCTGTTGACGAGTCGATTGACCTTAAGAAAGAGATACGCCGTCTTTGCAAGGAGAAGGACGCCGTGCTGTTGGCTCATTACTATACGGTGGGCGAGGTGCAGGAAGTGGCTGACTTTATCGGCGACTCGCTGGCGCTGGCACGCAAGGCGGCTCAGACCGACGCCAAGATGATTGTGATGTGCGGTGTGCACTTCATGGCTGAGACATGCAAGCTGCTCTCGCCGGAGAAGAAGGTGCTCTGCCCGGATCTGACAGCTGGTTGCTCGTTGGCTGACTCATGCAAGGCTGAGGACCTGAAGGAGTTTAAGGAGCAGCATCCCGGCTACAAGGTGGTGAGCTACGTCAACACTACGGCGGCTGTCAAGGCGCTCACGGATGTGGTGGTCACGTCAGGCAATGCGGAGAAGGTGATGGCTTCTTTCCCGAAGGACGAGAAGATTATCTTCGGTCCCGACTATAATCTCGGCAATTACATCAACAGCGTTTCAGGTCGTCAGATGCTTCTCTGGAACGGCGGCTGCCATGTTCATGAGAAGTTCTCCGTGGAAGCCATCGTGAAGCTCAAGGAGGAGCATCCCGAGGCTGTGGTAATGGCTCATCTGGAGTGCAAGGCTCCTGTGCTTGCCGTGGCTGACGTAAAGGGATCGACGGCTGCCATGCTCAATTATGCCAAGGCTCATCCCGAGACGAAGGAATATATCATCGCTACGGAGGCTGGCATCCTGCACGAACTGCAGCGCAGCTGCCCCGACGTGACGTTCTATCCTGTTCCGCCTGAAGTAAGCGAGGGTGGGGTAGGCTGCTCTTGCAACGAATGTGAGTATATGAAGAAGAACACGCTGAAGAAGATATATAACACGCTGCGCTACGAGTGGCCCTCTGTGGAGGTGGACCCCGAGATAGCACGCGACGCCGTGAAGCCGATAGAGCGCATGCTGGAGCTGTCTTAACAGGAGCGAAGACACACCTTCAAGGAATATATATGCTGAAAGACATGTTTTTCTGCCAAGACAGGAAAGCATGTCTTTGTTTTTATTACTTTATTATGAATCGCAATAACAAGAAGGACATACTTCTCGCTATGATACGTAAGGGAGCGCCGATGACGTTCTCCCAGCAGGCGCGGCTCGTGCTGAGTCTTGCAACGCCTGCCATACTTGCCCAGCTCACCACCACGATGATGCAGTATATCGACGCTTCGATGGTGGGTAGCCTTGGCGCTTCCGCTTCTGCTGCCATCGGACTGGTGGAGACCACCATGTGGCTGATGGGCAGCATCTGTTCGGCTGCGGCTGCCGGCTTCTACGTTCAGGTCAGCCATCAGCTTGGCGGCAACGACCCCGCACGTGCACGTGCCACTCTGCGCCAGGGCATCATGTCCGTGCTGGTGGTTAGCCTGCTGTTGGGAATGACGGTGCTTGCCATCAGTCCGTTCCTGCCAAGATGGTTGGGTGGGGGAGAGGACATCTGCAGCACGTCGTCCGTTTACATCGCCATTATCTCTTTGGGTCTGCCCGCCTTCCAGTTCTCGATGTTCGGCTACGGCATGCTCCGCAGTTCGGGCAATATGGTGGTGCCGAGCGTGATGAGTGTGGTGATGATGGCTCTGGACGTATTCTTCAATTTCTTCCTTATCTTCCCCACGCGCCCCATGGAAGTGTTTGGCATGCCGGTGATGATGCCCGGCGCGGGACTCGGAGTGGAGGGTGCCGCCATCGGAACGGTTTCGGCAGAGGCTGTGGCAGCCACGGTGACGATGTATATACTGTGCTTCCGCAAGGGCGAACTGTGTCTGCGTCAGGACAGCGGACGCTTCCTGCCGACGTGGAATGTGGTGAAGAACGCCATGCACATCGGACTGCCGATGGGACTGCAGCAGACCATTATGACGTCGGCTTATATCGTCACCACCATTATTATCGCTCCTCTCGGCACCATTGCCATCGCCGCCAACTCGTTCGGCATCATCGTGGAGAGCCTCTGCTATATGCCCGGCTACGGCGTTGCTGACGCTGCCACGACGCTCGTGGGACAGACCATCGGTGCAGGAAGGCACGACCTTATGAAGCGCTTCGCATGGCTCTCCGTAGGGCTTGGCGTAGCGATAATGTCGGTCATGGGCGTGGTGATGTACGTGGCGTCGCCGTTTGCGATGGCTATGATGACTCCCTCTATGGAGGTAAGACAGCTTGGTGTGGAGGTGCTGCGCATAGAAGCCTTCGCCGAACCGATGTTCGGTGCAGCCATCATCTGCTACGGCGTGTTCGTGGGAGCCGCCAAGACCATAGCTCCGAGCATCATGAACCTTGCATCGATGTGGGGCGTGCGCATAACGCTCGCCGCGCTGCTCGCCCCGACAATGGGTCTGCGTGGCGTGTGGCTGGCGATGTGCCTGGAGCTTTGCTTCCGCGGCATGATATTCCTCGTGAAGTTGTGGACATGGAAGCTGAAGCCGCAGAAAAAGATTTAAAAATACAAAACCAATTATACTATTACGATTATGGAGAAAATTGCTAATAAGGTATTCGGTGGAGAGCGTCCTCTCTTCGAAATCCACAACACGGAACTCGACCACGTTCGCATCACGTTCGGTGAGTCGGGCGTAAAGGAATGCAGCAACATTGTCTGCCGCAACTGCTATTTTGAGGGCAAATATCCGCTCTGGCACGTCAAGGGATCGGACATCCGCAACTGTTATTTTGCGCCGGGTTCGCGCTCTGCCATCTGGTATTCTGACGATATGCACATGGAGGACTGCGTCATCAACGGCCCGAAGTTCTTCCGTGAGATGAAGAATCTCTCGCTGAAGAACGTCACCATCAACGACGCCGACGAGACTTTCTGGGGCATTGACGGCCTGAAGCTGGAGAATGTGGTGCTGCATGACGGCACTTATCCCTTCATGCACTGCCGCAATGTGGAGGTGGACGGACTCGTTTCTGATTCGAAGTACGTGTTCCAGTACTCACGCGACATCGTCATCCGCAACGCCAAGATTGACACGAAGGACTCGTTCTGGGAGGTGGACAACGTTACGGTGTACGACTCGGAGCTTAACGGTGAGTTCATCGGATGGCACTCGCGCGGACTCCGCCTCGTAAGATGCCACATCTCCGGCGAACAGCCGCTCTGCTATGCCAAGGATCTGGTGCTCGAGGATTGCACGTTCGACGCCGAATGCGACCGTGCCTTCGAGTATTCCACCGTTCAGGCTGACATCCGCGGACACATCAAGAGCATAAAGAATCCGATGTCGGGACGCATCACTGCGGACAGTATCGGAGAGGTGATTATAGACGAGAACATAAAGAAGCCGGCTGACTGCGTGGTTAGCATCAGAGAAAAATAATATAATTATGATTTACGACTTCTCTAAACCTACCTGCCGCCGTGGCACCAACTCATACAAGTGGGACTCGGCGGCGGGTGATGACATCATTCCGCTGTGGGTGGCTGACATGGACTTCGAGACTTATCCCGGCATTACGGAGGCGCTGCGCCGCCGTGTCGACCATGCCATCTTCGGCTATACACGTGTGCCGGACAGCTATTATGATGCTGTATGCCGCTGGTTTGAGGAACGACACGGGTGGCGCTTCCATCGTGACGACATCATTTACACCTCCGGCGTGGTGCCAGCCATATCAGCCATAATCAAGGCGCTGACGCTGACTGGCGACCAAGTGGTGGTGATGGGACCCGTATACAACTGTTTTTTCTCCTCTATACGCAATAATGGCTGCGAGCTGTCAAGTAGTCCACTCATCTATAATAAAGCGCTCCTGCGTTACGAAATCGACTTCAACGACCTCGAACAGCGCCTCTCGCACGAGCGTGCCCGTCTGCTGCTGCTCTGCAATCCGCACAATCCGGGTGGACGAGTGTGGAGCCGTGACGAGCTGGAACGTGTGGCTGTGCTCTGCAAGAAGCATGGTGTGCGAGTGGTTTCGGACGAGATTCATTGCGAACTGACGCTTGGCGACCATCGCTATACGCCCTTCGGCACATTGCCCGACAATCTTTCGTACGGCTCCGTGACGTGTTGTTCGCCCTCTAAGGCGTTCAATATAGCCGGCTTGCAGATTGCCAACATCGTCTGCCGCGACGCCGCTGTACGCGAAAGAATCGACCGTGCCATAAACATCAATGAGGTTTGCGACGTCAATCCCTTCGGCGTTCTGGCTCTTCAGGCTGCCTATTCGGACGGCGGCTACGAATGGCTGTGCCAGTTGCGTGTCTACCTGACGGAGAACTATCGCCGCCTCCGCGACTTCTTCGCCCGCGAATTGCCCCACCTCCCCGTTATGAACATGGAGGGAACATACTTGGCATGGGTGGACTGCAGCTCACTCGGCGAGTCGTCAGAGCACATAGAAGAGCGCCTGATGCGCGAGAACCGCGTATGGGTGAACGCCGGAAGCATGTACGGCAAGGAAGGCGAGGGCTTCATAAGAATAAATATGGCTTGCCCGTGGAGCAGGCTGGAAGAGGGAGTGAAGAGGATAGGGAAGTAAGGCATTTTGAAAATCAATGGATTGACAATGCCATACAATTCGATTTTTTTGTTTATATTTGCAAAAACAAAATCACTTATGCAAGAATATCAGTTGGACTTCATAACCTATTGTGTTGGCAACCTTGCTGACCGATTAAAGATGAGCGCAAGTAAAGTATATAAGATGTTGCGTTCGTCTGGACTCTTGGATGGATATATAGTGCCTTGCTATGATGTTTTACATACATTTGGAAAGGACTATATAATGGACGATTTGATTGGATTGTTGAAAAAGAAAGGGGCTTTGCCATGATACTATATCACGCCTCTAACTGTATTGTTGACAATCCTGATGTCTTGCACTCTCGTAATTTTCTTGCTTGTTCTTCAAGGGATTCTATATGACATCCCTTGAAGAACAAGCAAGAAAGTATGCCCTACGTTTTCTTCTTAATGAAGATAAAGCTTATCTGAACATTATGATATTGTTTCGGGAGGTATAGCAGATGATAAGGTATTTAATACTATCGATTTGTATTTCTCAGGCAATATAAGCAAAGATGAAGCCTTAAGGCGATTAGTATTCATACATCCCAATCATCAAATCTGTATTTTAAATCAGGAGGTTATTAACCGACACTTACGCTTTATTAAAGCGGAAGAAATAAAATTATAATATATGGAAGCTAACAAGACAATCCTTCAGATGAAATATGCTCGTGTGGTTAAACTCTTTGCTGAGTTGTCTGGGCTTTCTCTGGAAGACTCTTTGGAGGTCTTTTATGATTCTTATCTTTATAAGATGATGAGTGAAGGCATCGCTGACATGCATTGTCGTAGTGACCAATATTTGGTGAATTTGCTGATGGACGAACATAAGAATAAGTTATGATAGAGTGTTTCTCACTCAACAAAAAAAAACTCCAGCCGCTGCATTTCTGCAATGGCTGGAGTTTTTTCGTTTAAGTATTTGATAAGGTTATGTTATGTATGGTTCATAACCTCAATCGTGCTGTTTACTTCATAATCTTTACGGTCTTGCCGTCAGCGGTGCGAACGATGTTGAGACCGCGCTGCAGCTTCTGGAGCTTCATACCTGAAGCGTTGTAGATGCCGGTAACGGTGGTATTGGCGTTGTCCTCGATGCCGTTGATGCCGGTAGCGGGCTTGTTGCCGAATACTGCGAATACGTCAATCACGTCCTCGCCAAGCTCAACGGGGAGCGTGATCTCTGCGTAGAGGTCGTCGTCCTTGCTCTGAGCTGCGAGCTTAATGTGCACCTTGCCACCGAGAGCCTCTGCTATTTCAGCGCCGTTGGTGATTTCAGCGTCCTGCTCTGCTGTATAGACAGTCCATCCGTCCACCTCTGTAGCGGGTACGTTCTTGATGGTTACGTCGCCGATGAGGAACGGACCGAATGAGAACTGGTTGAGGCGGATGTCGTATGTGCCGTCCTCTTGCTGGATGGTAGAGATGGTTGCCTTTGCCGGATCCTGCTGCTCGCCGTTCAGAGAGATGGTGAGGTTGCCGGTGTAGTCCTTAGAAGGCTCAGCCACAGCCTCCTTCACCTTGAATGTGTAGGCGTTCACGGTCTTGAGGTCGCCTGATGTTACGGTTACGGTAACAGTGGCATAACCCTTCTCTGCCGGGCTGCGTGTGATGGTCTGGCTTATGTAAGAGCCGTTGCCCGTCTTCTCTACCTCTACGTCAGCGTCAGTAAGCTCGCCGTCGAATGTCAGACCGTCATAGTAATACTTGTTCGGCTCGAATGTGAAGTCAATGCCCTTGATCTTCACGTTGTTGAGCTGTGCGTTGTAGATAAGCTCGAGGTCGTCGATGTAGAGCACGTCAGGATTGTTCTCGTCGCTCGAAGCCACACCCGGCTCTGCGTTGGTAGAGATGGTAACGAGGATGGCTTTCGGGTCGATGTTGTCCGAAACGTAGCTGAAAGGAACGCTGATGCGCTTCCACTCGTTGCCGGTCTCGGCTATCTCCTTGTTCTGGGCAGTAGCCACGATGGTCTTATACTCCTTGTCCATCGGGTCCTGAATCTTTGTGCCGTCGTTGATGATGGCAGAGATAGTGGCGTAAGGATAATTCTTCTTGTCAGACTCAGAGAGTGTGCCCTGATTATACTTCACCCATACGGCGATAGAGTCAGGACGTGAGCTGATAGCTGAGAAGAACGGATCGTTGTTGCCGTCTACGTCGCTTGAAGAAGGATCAGAAGTAGAGTTGTTGCCGGCATCCTTCGGTGTGAAACCGCTTGCCTGGAGACGACCGGTGGTGATGGTTCCGTTGGCAGGCTGCTTGATTCCTACGTTTACGATGCCTGAAACGAGCTTGAGGCTTGTGCCCTTGCCGCCGGGACGCACGTCGTCAGACTTGTATGTGTGTGTGTTCTTGCTTACGAAGCCGGTGAGAGTGCCTGATGCGCTCATGAATGAGTGCCATCCGTCAGGCTCGTCGCTGGTGTAGTCTTTCTTGGGTACACCTCCAGTGTATTTGGCTGTGTGCCAAGCATCGAAGTTCGAACCGAGAATCTGTCCGATGGTGTAGCGGTTCTCGCCGAATGTGGCCTTTATGCGGCGCTTGATGGCCTGGAATGTGTCGAGGTTGAAGGCTGCAGTGAGCTTGTCGCCGCGCAGCTCAGCCTTGAAGATTACGGGCACACCGCCATTGCAGAGAGCCGAGTAGCTGGGACCTTCCCATGTATATGTGTCGACGTCACCCTCTGTGATGTCCACGTTCTGGGCGCTTTCGAAGATAGTGACGTTGCCCACCTTGGATGTCTTCACGCCGTTGAGCACGATGTTGCCCACATAGTGCTTTGAGCCATACACCTCATAAGCGTAGTTATGGATGGTGACGGTGCTTGTTCCGTCCGCACCTTCCTCGATGCTTACCTTACCTTCCACGGTACTGGTCTGTCCTCCAGCGTTGTTGCTGTAGTTGCCCTTGTAGTCGGTAGCGTTGGCAGTTAAGGCTATCGCAGCCATTGCCATTGTGAATAATGACTTTTTCATTCTTTTGTTGTTTTTATTTGTGTGAGTGTTTTCTGTTCTTTTATCTCTTAACCACCTTAGTCACAGTGCCGTCAGCATGGCGTACGATGTTTACGCCGCGCTGCATCTGTGTGGTGGCGATGCCAGAGATGGTGTAGATGTGCTTCACTGAGCCGTCAGCCTTCTTCACCGTGTCTACGCCAGTTACGTATCCGTTGGTTGAGAATGTGTATTCCACAGTCTCTGTGCCGTTGTTGTCCACGCTGAATGTGATGTTGGCGTTTGCCAGGTCAGCATCACTGTTCTCGTCATCCTTCACTGTGATGCTGCCAGAGAGGCTGTTCACGGTCATGGTCTTATAGAAAGGATGTGCGCATTCTGTCGTTGCCTCCACCTTGCCTGAAGAAAGATTCATTGTGGCAGTGGTCTCGTCAGCCTCGTAAGCCACTGAAGGGATGGTGATGGTGCCGAGTGAGAGAGTTGTTCCGGGGAGTGTACCCTCGGTCATAGTGAGTGTGCACTTGCCGTCGCCCTCGTCAGTGATGGTCAGTACGGAAGGCTTCTGGTCTGATACGTCGCCGTCTTCAGTACGTGAGAAGCTTGAGAGTGTGCCTGCCATTGAGACCGGCTCCACCGGCTCTTCTTCCTCCTTGCCGAACTGCATCTCCACGTTGAAGTTCTCGTCGTCCATGTCCACGAGCATGACGTATACCTTGAGGTCGCCGTCCACGTTGATAACGGCAGAGAGGTCGCCCTTGATGTTCTTTCCGTAGAGCGGTGAAGTCTCCTCGGTAGTGGCGTCCACGTAGCCTGAGATGTAAGTCTCGCCGTCCTCTTCCTCAAATCCGAGTCCGCTGAATGTGATGGCTCCGTAAGAAGCGTCAGCCGTCTCCACCGGCTTGAGTGTCAGCGAGTAAGTGTTGTCAGAATACTTGCTGAGGATGGCATTGGCGTTCTTTGTGGTCTTGGTGTCGCCGGCTGCTGTAGATGTGAGCAGGTCTGACGAGAATGTCTCTGTCTCGACGATGGTGGGTCCGTCTGGCTTGGTCTGCACCTTTGTGCCGTTAAACTTCACGTAGCGCAATGATGTAGTGCCGTAGTCGAAGTAGTTGGCTGTGAGCTGGAGGTTCTCTCCGTCCATAGTTCCCCAACCCTCGAACGAGCCTTTTGTCACACCGCCCATATTGCCTTCGGTGATGTCGAAAGTGGTCTGGTTGCCCATAGAGAAGCTATATCCTGTTCCGTTCTGCTCGGTGGAGACATTGTTAAGCGTAATGGTTCCGAGAACGTCATTGCCGAATACGATGTTCTTCAGTACGATGGTGCTTGTGCCGTTGTCGTTTACGGTCACCTCCACATAGTTGTCGAAGCTCGGGAACGAGTTAGAGTTGTTCTTCCATGTACCATAGAAGGTGGTTTGTGCCATGGCTGTAAGCGATGCCATGATCACTGCAAGTAGTGTAAAGATTTTCTTCATAGACAATTGTTTTTCGTTATTAATATTTCTTACTTGAGCTTGTACGTCAGTCCGATGCTGCCGTAGATGGGGTAGAGCGACTGCTCGATGACGTGGAAGTCCTTGCGGAAAATCTTGGTCAGACCCCATGACAGTCCGGCGTATGCACCGAAGTGGTTGGAGAAGAACCAGTCTGCACTGAGGTCCAGTCCGAACTGCCAGTGGCGCAGGTCTTCGGTGAAGTCATAGTCGCCGCGTTCTCCTTCGACGTGTCCCAGCTCCACCTTGTCGCCCGTCGGGTCGCCGACGCGCAGATATCCGTCGTAGGCATATCCGCTGAAGTTGTTGCTAAGTACGTAAGAGAAGTAAGGACCGAACTTCAGACGCAGGTTCGGCGACACGTTGTATGCCACCTGCAGCGGCAGCGTCACCATCCATTCGTCCACCTCCGTCACGACGTTACCGGTGAAGAGTCCGCTGAGCGTCTCGTCTCCGCGTCTCATCTCCATGCTGTATCCCTTCACCTTAGCGTCGGTCTTCATGCCCTTGTTCTGGTAATGGAATCCTGCCTGCAGTCCCCACTTCTCTGTCAGGGGCTTGTATGCGTCCAGTCCGAGGAGCGTGTTGTTGGTGGGCGTATACTTGTCGAGCGATCGGATGGTGGCTGGCATGCCCACCGGAGCCGTTCCTCCGAGGCTGTAGCCTAAGCGTACCATGTATCTGAGATCGCCGAAGATGTCGATGGCGAGGGCTTCCTGCAAGCCCACGAAGGCCACGAGGAGCAGTGTGATTATTGTTTTCTTCATATTGATGCGGTTGAATGTTATTTCTGCTGTGCGGCGGGCTTCTCGTATGCCACCTTCACCTTATCTATTAATAGCGTACTGCCGATGGCTCCCTCGAAGTGTGCTCCCTCGCAGCTGGAGGTGAAGACGATGGCTATGCTGTATCCGTAGTTGGCGAGCACCTGCGGGTCGGGCTCCGTGGTGTATTCGAATGGGATGTCGAAGAACTGCCATCCGTTCTCGGTGCGTGTGATGCGTCCGCTGAGCGCCTTGCCGATAATCTGCGGGCTGGTCTTCACGTTGTCGCCGGTCAGATAGAAGGCGTTGCCCTGGTCGTCAGTGTTCTTGAACACCACGGCGTAGATGTCGCCCTCGTCAATGCGTCCCTCCACCGCCTTGCCGCTCTTGTCCATAAACTCGTCGCCCGGCGCATACTGATAATATCCGCTGAAGCTTACGGGCTTGACGTTTAGCTTGTTGGCGGCTCCGTCGCCGAAGTGAGTGGCAAGCAGCGGAGTCTTCGTGGCGATGGTCGACTCAAATACGCCTGTAAAGAG
>OASD01000704.1_pt1 | contig 12184 bp, 7 predicted proteins | sample 1475531 | NCBI WGS metagenome assembly OASD01 (sample SAMEA3360668, study PRJEB22359) | human gut metagenome | biome: ENVO:urban biome; feature: ENVO:human-associated habitat; material: ENVO:feces | place: Bangladesh | collected 2011
TTTTTCATTTTCTTTTTCCTTTCTTTTTTTTAATGGTTCAACAATCAGTTTTTTTAGTGGTTAATTCAGCCTATCTTTGAACGACAATGCAAAGATACAACATTTTTCTCTGAAAAACAATAGTTGTCCCGAATCACGTGCATCCTTGTCCCGAATCACGTGCATTCCTCCCTCATATCCATTCTCTTCCGCCTAATTTAACCGCCATTAATTTAATGGCCATTAAATTAAATGTTAAATTCCTTGGCGAATTCCCCGTTTCTTCGTATCTTTGCCCACGTGACGAATGAATGTTAACAGATAAAAGAAGATAACGATATGAAATTTTACGATAGAGAACAGGAGATAGGCATCCTGCGGAAAAACTGGGAGCAGTCTGCCAACAGATCACTCTTTACGGTGCTGATGGGCAGAAGACGAATTGGCAAAACGGCTTTGCTCATGAAGGTAGAGGCAGAGCAGAATATGCTGTACCTGTACGTTTCGAAAGACAATGAGCATGTGCTGGTAGAGAAGTTTCAGAAAGCTGCCGAACAGGTTCTGGGGCTGCATATTTATGGCAAGCTCGAAAACTTTGCCCAGTTTTTTGAGCAGATGTTGGATTTCGGTCGCACCCACCACTTCACCCTCGTTTTCGATGAGTTTCAGAATTTCCTGAAGGTGAATCCCGCCATTCCCAGCCATATCCAGTCTGTCTGGGACAGGTATCATGAAGAATCGAAAGTGAATCTTGTGGCATGTGGCAGTATCTACAGTATGATGCATCGCATCTTCGATCATGACGACGAGCCGCTTTACGGGCGCAAGGACTGCGAAATCAGGCTCAAGCCGTTCCGGGTGAGCGTGATGAAGGAAATTCTCCGCGATTATAATCCCGACTATACCTCAGAAGACTTGCTCTGCCTGTATATGCTGACGGGTGGGGTGGCGAAGTATGTGGCGCAGCTGATGGATGCCGGAGCCACCACCCGTGACGGGATGCTGAAATGGGTGACCGGCATCGGCAGTCCATTCCTCTCGGAGGGGAGGGAGATGATCATGTCGGAATTCGGAAAAGACTATGCCAATTACCTCAGTATCCTGCAGCTGATAGCCGGTGGAATGACTACCCAAAACCAGATAGATACGATTATCGGCAAGAATACGGGTACGTATCTGAAGAACCTGGATGAAGACTACAGTTATGTGAGCAAGCTGCATCCTCTGTTCAGCAAGCCTGGTGGCAGAAACGTGAAATGGTGCATCGAGGACTGTTTCCTGCGTTTCTGGTTCCGCTTTGTCCTGCCTAATCAGGCATTGGTAGAGATGGAGCGCAACGACCTGCTTCTGGAAATCGTTCTTCGTGATTATAACGATTATACGGGAGCCGTGCTGGAGCAGTATTTCCGTCAGAAGATAAGTGAGGAAGACCGTGTAACCCGGGTGGGCAGATATTGGGACCGGAAGGGTCTGAACGAGATAGATATCATTGCGTTGAACGAGATAGACAAGACGGCTCTTGTGGCAGAGGTGAAGCGCAATGCAGCCCGATATGATTCCCGCCTGCTGGAGCAGAAATATCAATCTATCCAGTCTCATTTCGGTGGATACAAGGATGTGAAGCTCCTCGGCCTCTCGATGGCGGATATGTAGCGTGGGGGCAGAAACTGCGTGGCGACGCAGCCAGGGCTACGTCGCCACGTATCGCCCGCTGCGTCGGGACGTAATCTCGGCTGCGTCGGGACGCAGTTTGGGGGAGGTAGGCTGATAACAAAAATAACAAAAGTAACAAAAATAACAGGTAACTTTCACTGGAAAGTAGATGTTGATAGTATATTTTCTCTATATATAATAAGGTACGCGCGCGTAGCTACTACTTCTTAATATTATTATTACTATAAAATAGGAAAACGTAAAAAGTTACTTGTTACTTTTGTTACTTTTGTTATTTTTTAAATCTTTGCAGCGAATGCAGAAATTGGATTGTATCTATAATTTGTAATATTTTCCTAGATTTATTTTTTGATTTCATTTCTTTTTTGTACCTTTGTGTTGTTTTTTAAAATAACGTCAATTATAAATATTAAGAAATGGAAGAAACAACTAGCTATTATATCTATAGACTTACATTAAAGTCTTTTTTGAGCGAAATGTCGGGTCTGGTATCTGAATCTGTTCTCGAGCAGATAGGTGATTATATATTAAAGCATTTGCTGGATATTACGTTTGTTGATGGTAATGGTGAAAATACCACTACATTTGGTGATTTCGTATTTGGCAAAATGGGCTATGTCACTATAGAGAGAAAAGTGAGTCGCAAGCATGATAAAAAGGACTGTAAGGAGCAAGACCTGGTTGATGAATACCCGGATTTTAATCTGCTGGTAGATGTGCGCAACGTTAAGAAAGGAGATGTTATTTTAGCCATAGAATATCAGAGAAAGTGTTTTGTGAACATAGATACGGTACGTAAGGGGCTTGAAAAACATTTTCAAAGTGTAATTGGTCAGCTGTTTGCTGTAGACGTTACATTGCGACAAATATCATCTTCAGAGAAATTCTGGAAGTGTTTGGAAGAAAAGGTGAATAAAGGTAAACCTTTGAAATCAATCCGCCTGGAAATCAATGAATTGCAGGAAGGTGAACTCTTGCAGGGCCTGGATGCTGAAAAAAGTACGGTTATTGCAGCTTTGTTAGATATGCTTATGGATATGGGAGCGGACGACGGAACTTTTTCATTCAATGCGAAACCAGACAAGGCGTTGAAATTGCAAAGAGCCAAGTATCATCTTGGTATGATAGTAGCCTTATCCTGTAAAAAGGGATTTGTTGTGAAGGCGAAATTTGCTGATGAGCATAATTGGGTAAGTTCTGAAGTATCGGCTCCAGTTATTTTCAAACTGGATAAGAAACTGGTATACAAACCTGATGATAATGATAAGAAGAAAGCGGAAATCTACAAGTGGCAAGTGAAGAATCTTACAGAGTGGTTTGATCATATCGCCCAAGAACTTGATAAAATAGAAATGGAGAAAGAAAATGAACAAACTAGAAGTATCGCAAAGAGATAAAGTGAGGAGCTTGTATGGCGAAAACCCACTATATAGGATGATAGAACGGCTTGCGGATCAATACTCACTTCCACCTTATCACTTGAAAATGCATCCCGAAGATATATTTCAGGCTGTAATGGGGTGGATAGATAGCATCCGTACCGAGCCTGATAATGATAAAATGATACGACTGATAGACCAGTCGTGGAACAGACAATGGAGAACCTTGAGTGATATTGGTGAGAGAGCAAGATGTGAATGCTCAGACCAGGAGTTGGAAGAAACTACATGCATGATGTTACTCTGGTTGCATAAATGTCTGGTCTTGCTATGTGATGAGCAGGTTCATGGTAATTTGTGGTATCATAAGTGTGCAGAGAAATTGGTTTTGCAGATGATGAGGCATTCTTATGTTTGGATGGATGTCAATAAAACAGTATTCAAGGGATGGAATCTTATGGAAACTGTTGATGAGCTGAAAGATTGGCTCATCCAATACGTAGACTCATCTGCTACTCCAATTACTACTGTAGAGGGGGAACTGGTATTACAGGATACGAGCTGTTTTATCTTTCCTCCCAATGGTGAATATGACCCTAAAATGTATACACCTCAAGCTCAGAAAATATGGAGAAAGCTGGTAGAGAAAAAATGGTGTGCGAAACAGGATTCCATGCTTGTCTGGAAAAATACGAATAAATCGTTTGGATTCATGGTGAAAATTGTTGCTCATCATTTAAATATCTACGACCCTACTAAAAAAGGCGTAATAGCATGGAGTGCATTTCAGAAGGTATTTATGGGATTGGAAGACTCTACTTTTAGGCAAGTCAGGAATAGTGCAAGTAAACTAGACTTAACGACAAAGTCTTCTTCATGGCCTGAAGCAGCTCAAGATATCAGGTTGTTGGTGAAATCTGTTTGAGAAAGAGAGGGTGATATTGTGATAGCTGTATGATAGAATCATTTTTCTTATAATGATTTTGTGATGTAAAAAGTACTGATAATTAATAAGTTATAACAGAAAGAGAGGTGTGATATCATGTGATATCCACCTCTCTTTCTGCGTATTTATTACTACCTTCGCATCATCAAAATAATTAAAATGAATATGAAAAAGAAAAATGATTCTCTGCAGCAATCGAAGTCACAGACATCTTTTGTTGCCCAGCCATACGGTGCAACCCAGGCTGGAAACCAATCAGAGGTTGCCTTGTTAAATAATGAGGAACAGGAAGAAGAGACAGTTCCCCTTCATCCTCTCATCAATGACAAGGATTATCCGGCAGGAGTGAGAGAGTGGATGATGACGGCACCGGAGGAACTCAAGTTTCCTACTCTTTCCGTAGCTAGTGCTATGCTTGCTGTGTATGCTACTCGTGTGCGCTTGAATTATGTTTACGACAATTCTCTTTCTGCTATTTTGCTACATGTATTAATATGTGGTGAGCAAAGTTCGGGCAAATCATTCGCCCGCTATCTGATGCGCTATCTGATGGAGCCGTTTACCAAGCGTGATAGCGAGCAGAGAGCTGAAGAGCAGAAGTATGCGGAGCTGAAACGTAGGCAGGGCAAGAAAGATGGGAAATTGCCACCTGAGCCAAAGACGGATATCACGCTTTTGCATGAAAATCTGTCTCTCTCTATGCTGATTAAGCGTGCTGATGCGCCAATGAAGTTGTTTGGTTGCCCAAAGACGCTCTTCCAGTTTGCTGATGAGATAGGGGCTATTGTTCAGGCAAGTAAGCGCCAATTCTCTGATATCAAGCAGATTATCAAGACCGGGTATGATTTGGGGTCAGAGTTCGGTCAGGATTATTTGAGCGAAGCGAGTTATTCTGCAGTTGTTGATCTGATGCTTTGTTATGTATATACCGGTACACCTGCTGCCGTGAATCGCTATATGGACAAGGCGGCTATTGAGGGAGGAAATGTTACGAGAACCATATTATGTAATATTGATAATCAGTTGGGTGAGAATCCTCTGATGTTTCATTCTCTTCAGGAAAATCAGGTGGAAAGTATTCATGATATGCTTGAGAAACTGATGGCGCGTTGTTATTCCGAAGATGGAAAGTCGCTTGCCAAGGAATCGCTTCTCGATACGAAATGGCTTGACAGTACGGTGAAAAACTGGTGTGAATCACAGCGGCAGCAAGTTATAAAAACCATGTCGAAGGCGCTTGATGTATTCTATAAGCGAAGTAGTGTGAGCGCATTCCGCATAGCGGCACTTATGCAATACTTATATGAGGTAGAGGGGAAGAAGAATAAAAAAACAATACATCGGCTTGTAAAACAAATCTATTTAGGATGTGCTGATAGAATATTAGACGGTATGCTGGCTAAATGGGGAACTGTGTTCGAGGAAATCAATGCAGATACCCAGATACAGCCATATCAGACTACCAACTATTTTGACGAGTTGCCAAATGAGTTCTCTCGTGACTTTTTAGCAGAATTTTTAAAAAGGAAAGGGCTTCGTACTCCTATAAACATGGTTATTTATAGGTGGAAACACAAAGGTTGGATAATATGTAACGGAAAATCTATGATAAGAAAAAAATAATTAGGATATGATAGATAAAATATATATTCAAAAGTTGCGCGAGCTCGACATTATGAAGGTGGCTGATGCGCTAGGTATGGGCATCCGCAACAAGCGGGCCCTCTGCATTCATCATGATGATCATCATCCGAGCCTCGCTTTTAATCCGAGAAAGAACAGCTGCCATTGCTATTCCTGCGGATTTTCTGCCGATACTATAGGGCTGGTAATGGAGCGCTTTCAGATGAATTTTTTGGATGCCTGCAAATGGCTGGCTAATCAGTTTGATGTTTATATTGGTGATACAGAGCAGTATAAGTCTCATAACCAGCTCGTTACTGCATCGCAAAGACGACTGGATAGTATTCGCTCTATTTGCGCACAGCGAATGGTAGAACATGGACATGTTGATGCAACATGTTCCAGGGTGGATGTGGAGTATTTTGAACGGCTTTTTGCCCAGATGCATCTTACGGAGAGCGGAGAGAGGTTTCTGCTGGAAAAACGGATGCTCAGCCCAGAGGTGGTAGAGAGGTGTCATATTGTGAGCACGGAAACTAAGGTTTGCATGGGCCGGGTAGGGCAGGGTACGTTTGATGCACCTTCGCTTATCTTTCCATATTTCAACCAGGAAGGAAAACTTGTCTCTGTGCAGAGCAGGTATCTGGGTGAGGAAAAGGAGAAGTCAAGATTCAAGTTTGCTCCAGGGAGCCATCGCATGGTGTACGGATTGGAGCGGCTCAAGGAGTATCCGAAGCAGGAACCTCTTCTTATAACCGAGGGGCCGTCTGACTGTTGGACGGCTCTCACATTGGGCTTTCGTGCCATCGCTATCCCTTCGGCTACTCTTTTTGACAGTCATTGCCAGCCGCTTCTGGAGGGACGAAATCTTCATATGTTTCCTGATCAGGATGAGGCTGGATTCAACCTTTATTTTGAGTTGAAAAAGTCTTTCCCGCAGTTGAAGTATCATCAGTTGCCCGATGGATGTAAGGATTTGAGCGAGCATTATCTGAAGGTACGGCAGCATGGGAAAACGCTGGAGGAGGCTAGAGCTTGCTTCATCAAGGAAGTTGAATCTGTAAGTATAACCATTTAAACATCTGTATATTATGAAGTTGATTTTGCAGCGTAGAATGTTGATGAATGGTGCCCTGACGGGTACCTTGAGTGTAGAACACCGTAATGAGTATGGCCGCTTGTCGGGCATCGAGAAGATTTGCGATACGATGGAGCGGAAGAACGGGCAGTTGCCTACAGGCGAATACCGGGTGGTGATAGGAAAATGCAGCCGTTTTGCCCGCCAGATGATTTTTCTTGAACCGATAAAGGAGGAGGATGATTCTTCTTTTGCATCAGAAGTTGAGAGTTATTCATCTTCATCAGAAGCATTCGTATCTGAAGCATCATCATCTGAGGTTTCTTCATCAGAAACGGCTTCTTCATCTTCCTCTCTTCCTCTCCCCGAAACCTGCAAGCGTTGCCGAATGGAGCGCAAGAGTCATGAGTTCGGGTGTCTGGAAGAACTTTATGCCCTTCCTTGTCCCATGATACAGCCGGGCAATGGTCCGTTCCGGCTTCGCAAGGGCGGTATCCTCATCGGTGAGGCCCATGCGCCCGGCTTCGTACTCAAGAGTCAGGAACGCTTCCTCCAGCTCTTCGACCGCGTGAAGAAGGCGATGGTCAGGGGCAGCGAGGTAGTGGTGGAAGTGGGGTAAGGGATATCTTGAATACCATAAGAAAAATGCAGCCTCTCTTTTATATAATCGAGAGGCTGCATTTCTTTGTATTCTCTATTTCTTGATTTCCCAATGTCCACTATATCCACTTCCAACGTATTGTATATGAGGAAGTTTAGCGATATGACGCTTGATGGTCATTGATGTTATTTGTGCCATTTGGGCTAAAATTTCAGTTGTTATATTGGGATTTTTGGCAATTTGAAACTCAATCCATTTATCCAAATCTGAGTCTTGAATACCATCTTGAGTAACATCTTGAGTAACATCTTGAGTAACATCTTGAGTAACATCATCTCCTTCGATATAATTCACTTCAATATCATGGTGTTCTTCCATCCATTTCATTATGATGTTGGGGAATGTAACAGTGAATTGAGCTCGGTCGGAGTAGAAGCTAGGCAGCATCTTCTCGCTGTAGTAAGGAAGTGCCTTGATGGGGTCGATAATCTTTCCCATGCCAGACCCCTTACGTTCCATGTATCCCAATTGTGCAAAGATGTCGGCTATCACAGGGTTGCGTCGCACAGAAGGAATGTCTGCCAAATTCATCTCTTGAATGATACGTCCCTCTGGCATTGCACCTGGGGAGTATATCACCATGCGGTCGTCATACATATCCACATGAATCTCACTGCCCTGTATGAGGTAGTCTCTATGCGCCAAGGCATTGGTCACGACTTCCAAAACACTTCGTTCCAAATATTCGGGAATTTCTATGCGTTGCATTGGTTCCTTATACCACATTTTACGCATATTTCGGCGAATGAATGCCATCGTGTCTTCAAGCAAAAGCACCAGGCTGCCGCTAATCTCTGTGCTGTCAAGTGCATCCATTGTGCCTGATGCTTTGGTGTTTCCCTTCCATCTGGTGCAGAAAACCCTGCTTTGACGTAATGGGCATTCATCGGCCATGAGTAAGCCTGCATAGGTGAGTATTCCTTTGGCATCAACCATACCGAAGGAGCGATACAACTTGTTGTCGAAACTCGTCCCGTTCCAGGAATAATAGCGGCTGCGCAGCTTGGTGAAGGCATAGTCGTCTATATTCTCGTCGCTTGGTCGGGCATCAAACGATGAGTTGCGTCCACGCAGCACCAGTCGCTTGTGCTCGGTAGCTTCAGCCACTACCGATTCATTGCCGATTCTCACGTATGTTTCGAGCATACCATCGCCGATGTAATAATAAGGTGTGTCATCTCCAGCTAATACATGTAGCAAGAGGACTTCCTTGCCGTCGATATCCTCTATTTTCATCAAGGTTTGTGGTAAAGGGTCGATACGTTCTTTTATCTTCTGGCTGATGAATTCCGAGTCCTCCTTCGCATTTTCCAATCCAACAACCGTGTCATCATCGGCAATGCCAAAGATGAGGCATCCGCCAGTTCCATTGGCAAAAGCGCTTACACTCTTCAGCCAACTCTTTACCTTGCGACGTTCCACTTCCTGTTTCTTGTCGTATTCTGTAGTTTCACCTATGTACTTCTTGATGTCCATATAGATTTTGTTTTATGATGCAAACTTACACAAAAAACTCCGAATAAGCAAGAAAAAACAAGAAAATTGCATCTCGGCGAGAAACTTTTTGTGAAATCATGCAGGATTCTCCCAAACTTTTTGTACTTTTGAAGCGGAATTGGTGTATGCCATTTCCAGACATGTTAGAAAATAAAGAGGCGTTATGCTTATCTTGTAAGTTGGAAACCTGAGAAATTTCGCAATTACATACAAGGAGGGCATAGTGGTTCTCACGCTATAGCGTGGGCTGCTATTTCCATATCTGTATGTAAGGGTTTTCTCAGGACCTCCAACTTAAGACGTGGCATAGTCAGCGCCACGCTTCTTTCATCTATAGAACGACCTTTGGAGGCGACGGAAGGCAAAAATTGAAAAGTTGTATGAGAGTAAGAAGTTTACTACTGACATTGGTGCTTTCCTTATTGGTGGGAAAGTCTTTGGGTGCCTCTTTCACGTTGGATGGCATCACTTATGTTGCCAATGCTGATACCGCCATCATCAAAGGCTATGATGCAATCCCGGAAAATGGCGAGTTGACCTTGGCTTCCACTGTATCTTATGGTGGAAAGGACTATCGTGTCACAATGGTGCAGAATTCTGCCTTTCTTTCTTGCACCGAGCTCAAGAAACTAGTTGTTCCTTCAACCATCAAGTATATCCGGGAAGGAGCCTTCGAGAATTGTGTGAATATGACACAGCTTGTGTTGAGTGAAGGTGAAGAACGTCTCGATGCTGCAGGTGATGCATTTAAGAATTGTGGCATAGAGGAAGTAACGATAGGTAGAAATTTGAAGGAAGGCATATTTTGTAATTCAGAATCTTTAGTTACTGTAAAATTGGCAAAAAATGTAACCACAATTCCTTCTTACGCTTTTTCAGGTTGTAAAAAGTTGTCTGCTATAAATTTGGAAAATGTAAAGCGGATAGAAACGTGTGCGTTTTCAAATTGCACAATGCTAAAAGTGATTGATATCGCAAATATAGAAAGGATTGGACAATTTGCTTTTAATGGTATTGGAGTTGAAAAAATTGAATTACCAGAGACTTTAGTAGATTTGCAGATACACAGTTTTGATAGTTGTAAGTCTTTAGAACAAGTTTCTATAAAAAGTAAAATTTCAGAAATTCCATCTGGAAGTTTTTATGAATGCTCTAGCTTAAAATCTGTAGATTTTCCTTTGTCTGTTAGAAAGATTTGCCATAATGCTTTTAGGTCTTGTGGTAGTTTAACTCATGTTTCTTGGGGAAATGTTGAAATGATTGAATATAATGCTTTTGAGGATGCAGGACTAGAAGAACTGACTCTGCCCGTTTCTTTGCAGGAAATTAAATATGATGCTTTTAAAGGCTGTTTAAATTTAAAGAAAGTTGATTTGACTAAAACTAACATTCTAGTACTTGATGGTTTTTACAAATGTAAATCTTTAGAGCAGGTTCTTTTGCCTCAAAAACTGCAAAGGATTATAAATTGGTGCTTTAAAGATTGCTCGGCTTTGGAAAAAATAGAATTACCATCAACTGTAGATCAAATTTCCTATAGTTCTTTCTCAGGGATGTCTAAATTGAAGGAAATAGATTTTTCTAAAACTAAAGTTCATGTTATACCAGATTATTGCTTTTCTAATTGTATGTCATTGAGAAAAGTTATATTTAATGTCGCTACTGATTCTATAGGAAAAGGCGCATTCGAAGGGTGTTCTGCTTTGTCTGAATTATTGAATTGCTCCAATATCAAAATAGTTTATGCTGATGCTTTTAAAGACACTAAACTTTTTGATGGTGCAACAGATAAAGGTCCTGTTATGGTTGGTTCTGCTATGTATAAGTATAATGGTACAATAGAGGATAAGGAATATATTGTACCTTCAGGTGTGACTTGTTTATGTGATGGAGTCTTTGCTAATCAGAAATTTCAAATAATTAAAATGAACGAGGGCTTACTTTATATTGGTGATGGGGTTTTTACCAATTGTACTAGTTTACTTTCATTGACTATACCTAATACTGTCCAATATGTAGGTTCAAGCTCAGATTGTCGTAGTTTGTCAATTCTTTCTTTAGAGCCTTCAACTTCAACATTATTCTTAGCAGAATTGGCTGGTTCTAACGTCAAAAAGTTTTATATGAGACGACAAACTAATAATGTAGATTGGATGCCAAATTTGCAAATGTTATTTGTTGGTAAAGACGTTAATACGTTAAAATCTAATTTGAGCAATTCTGTAAAGGTAGAAACTTTGGAATTGGAAGATACTTGTAGTACTCTGGATTTGTCTTCATTGAATCTTCTTACCATAAAGTCAATGCATCTTGGACGTCCTATAACATATTCTACGACCTTGCCAAATGGGTATGATATGAATTGTTTCAGGGAATTACAAGACTTGACGATAGGGGATGATGTTTCTGTAATTCCTGCAAATTTTGTCTCAGGTAATCAGTATTTTAAGGAAATAGAAATACCTTCTAATATAAAAGTTTTGGAACAGTATGCATTAAATAATTGTTCTAATCTTACATCTTTAAAACTTCATGAGGGCTTAGAATATATAAAAAATACATCCTTAGCTTTAAGGAATGTTAATTATATAGATAGTTTGGTTATACCAAGTACGGTAAAAGAAATTGATGGCTTTGGATGTATTGGCATCAAATGTAAGGCTTTGATTTTAAAAGAAGGTGTTGGTAAAATTGGTCATCAGGCTTTTTATGGTTTGGATACAGATTCCTTGACTTTGCCAAGTACGGCTAAGCTTGATTTCCAGAGTTTTGAGTTTAGTAAGATAAAATATCTTGATGCAAGTAGGTACAAAGGGCTTTTCAAGTCTTCGTTTGCTTCATGTGAGAATCTGGAAAAAGTAATTATGCCCAAGGAGGGAATGACGGTTTTGTCTGAAAATGAATTTTGGGCTTGTAGGGGCTTAAAGAATATAGAACTACCAAATACTATAGATTCTATATCACATAGTGTATTTGGTGGCACTCAAATTCATGAAGTTCATATTCCTCCATCAGTAAGAACTATTGCTGCTCGAATGTTTTGTACAACAAATGGTACAACGCTCCCATATAAGCCAACTATTTATATAGAAGGCTGTAGGGATTCTGCTCCTATTATATTGAATGAAACATTTCAGGATGGATATGGGTTGGCATTGGGGAAACTTGATGTAAGTAAGAACTTCTATTACGATTTTTCTGATAAGTGGGCTAATGCTCCTTCTATATTAAATGTGGATTCTTTGGTTATCAGAAATATAGAAGAGTTTACTGTAAAATCACCGTTACAGAGTCATTTCGTCCCATCCACTGCAATATGCCTCTCACACTATCTAACTTCTTGTGAT
>OASD01000708.1_pt1 | contig 12164 bp, 7 predicted proteins | sample 1475531 | NCBI WGS metagenome assembly OASD01 (sample SAMEA3360668, study PRJEB22359) | human gut metagenome | biome: ENVO:urban biome; feature: ENVO:human-associated habitat; material: ENVO:feces | place: Bangladesh | collected 2011
TTAGATGCACCCTTCCGACCAACTACCTAGAGGCACGCCTATGCCTGTTTGGATAGTCTGCTACGCACGGAGCATAGCTGGTAGGGTAGGTGACTTTACTTACTCATGAATGTGTCTATACTGTGACTACTCGTCATCGTTCTTCTCAGAGGCATCTTGATCAGACAGCTCCTCGCTGGTCTGCTTAGGCTCCTTCTTCTTACCCTTGGCAGAGGCTGGCTTGGGGGCTAGCATGATCGTCATGCGCTTGCCCTCCAGCACGGGCATATTCTCGACACGTGCCAAATCCTCTAGGTCGTTGGCAAAGCGTAGGAGAAGTATCTCGCCCTGATCCTTAAAGAGGATGCTGCGACCACGGAAGAAGACGTACGCCTTGACCTTAAAGCCCTCCTTGAGGAAGCCCTCGGCGTGACGTAGCTTGAAGTTGTAGTCGTGATCATCCGTCTGAGGTCCGAAGCGGATCTCCTTGACGACCACCTTAGCCTGCTTAGCCTTCTGCTCCTTCTGTCGCTTCTTCTGCTGGTAGAGAAACTTCTGGTAGTCAGTCACACGACATACAGGTGGCTCCGCATTCGGAGAGATCTCCACAAGGTCTAGCCCCTGCAGCTCGGCTATACGACGAGCTTGCTGGATAGGGTAGACCCCCTGCTCTACATTGTCACCGACGAGACGTACCTCACGATGAGGTATCTGCTCGTTGATCCGGTTCGGTTGCTCTTTGATGGGTGGACGTCTGAAATTTCTACTGTTTGCCATTCGTCTGCAATTAGCAGTTAGTGATTCGTTAGCAGTGTGCTAGGTTGGGGTTATTTGATCTAGTGCTTAGATTGATATGACTTATCTTTCTTGAGATAAATGACCGATGACTACCCTCTAGCATTCATCTGACTCTCTATCTCCTGAAGGATATGCTCGGCAAAGGTACTAATTTTTTCTGTACCTGCATCACCCTCGCCCTGCTTACGCACTGATACCGTGCCATCGGCCTGCTCCTGCTCACCGACGATCAGCATGTAGGGGATGCGCTTGAGCTCATTGTCTCGTATTTTGCGACCCACCTTCTCGTTGCGGTCGTCAACGGATACGCTGATGTCTTGCTCGCTCAGGGCTGCTGCTACCTCATAAGCGTAATCGTTGAAACGCTCCGAGACAGGCAGTATTACCACTTGGTCGGGTGCCAGCCATAGGGGGAACTTGCCCGCCGTGTGCTCTATGAGTACAGCTACAAATCGCTCCATAGAGCCAAAGGGTGCGCGGTGTATCATCACCGGGCGGTGCTTCTGGTTGTCCTCGCCCGTGTACTCTAGGTCAAATCGCTCTGGTAGGTTGTAGTCTACCTGGATTGTACCCAGCTGCCAGCGTCTACCGAGAGCATCCTTGACCATAAAGTCAAGCTTCGGACCGTAGAAAGCAGCCTCGTCGTACTCGACATGGGCTGGTAGACCAGCCTCCTGACAAGCCTCGATGATCGCTTGCTCAGCACGATCCCAGTTCTCCTCGCTACCGATGTACTTGCTGCGGTCAGTCTGACTACGTAGAGAAATCTGCGCCTCAAAGTTCTCAAAGTCCAGAGCCTTAAAGATGATGAAGATAATGTCCATCACCTTGAGGAACTCCTCCTTGACCTGATCAGGACGGCAGAAGATGTGTGCATCGTCTTGCGTAAAGCCGCGTACACGCGTCAAGCCGTGTAGCTCACCGCTCTGCTCGTAGCGATAGACCGTGCCAAACTCAGCCAGACGCACTGGCAGATCTCTGTAGGAGTGCGGCTTGAGCCTATATATCTCGCAGTGGTGAGGGCAGTTCATCGGCTTCAGCATGAAGGCCTCACCCTCCTGAGGAGTCGTGATCACTTGGAATGAGTCAGCACCATACTTAGCATAGTGACCGCTCGTCTTGTAGAGCTCCACATTGCCGATGTGAGGCGTCATGACCTGCTGGTAGCCGTAGCGCTTTTGGATACGCTTGAGGAAGTCCTCGAGCTTGAGTCTCAGCTGCGTACCACGTGGTAGCCATAGAGGCAGCCCCTGTCCGACACGCTGTGAGAATGCAAAGAGCTCTAGCTCCTTACCTATCTTGCGGTGGTCACGCTTCTTCGCCTCTTCGAGCAGTGCGAGATACTCATCGAGGAGCTTCTTCTTGGGGAAGGTGATACCATATATACGAGTCAACTGCTTACGCGTCTCATCGCCGCGCCAGTAAGCGCCAGCCACGCTCAGTAGCTTGACCGCCTTGATAGGCGCTGTAGAGGGAAGGTGCGGTCCACGGCAAAGATCCGTGAAAGCACCCTGCGTATAGGTCGTGATGGTGCCATCCTCTAGATCGTTGATCAACTCTAGCTTGTAGCCCTGACCCGTTTTCTTGAAGAAGTCCAAAGCATCGCTCTTAGAGATCGACTTACGCTCGAGCGTCTCCTTGCGACGCGCCAGCTCCAGCATCTTAGCCTCGATCTTCGGCAGATCCTCCGACTTGATCACCTCGTCACCAGTATCTATATCATAGTAAAAGCCCGCCTCGATAGCAGGTCCTATGCCAAACTGTACGCCAGGATAAAGCTCCTGCAGCGCCTCCGCCATAAGGTGAGCTGAGGTGTGCCAAAAGGCATGCTTGCCGCCTTCGTCCTCCCACTTGAGGAGCTTGATGTGGGCATCATGCATCAGCGGTGTACGCACATCTATGAGCTTGCCATCGCACTCGGCTGCTAGGACCTCTTGCGCCAGTCGCTCGCTGATGCTATTCGCTATATCTAGCGGGGTCACCCCCTGCTTCATTTCCTTCACACTGCCGTCGGGTAGTGTGATATGTATCTGATCAGACATAAGTGGTGTGTTGTAGTCGACTATATAATAAGGAGACTCTTGCTCGCAGCAATCATCTCAAAAAAGGTATATACGCCACAAAGGTACAAAAAAAGCTCTCACTCTCCATCCCCGCAAAGGACGCACGCACTCCCGCGGAGCGTCTGTCTTCGAACCAGCCGTGACGTACGGACGCACGGTCGGACGTGTTACGATTTGTATGAGCGCACGGTCTGTGCGTCCGTCCCCGTTAAAACCTTGACGCTGTAACCTTTGACACAACGGACGCATAGCCCGTGTGTCCCTGTCAATGTTTACGGAGTTATGCTTTGTGCCAAAGTGTGGCGTCGTCTCGTAGGTGCGAGCGAATCTTTAGCGAGTTGCACGTGTCGACTTGGCTACCTATATATAATGTGGTAAATAGCCCGGAAGGGTCGTCCCAGGGACGAAAATATCTCACCCCGTGTGGAACGAAAAAATCCCAAGGGGGGGGGATTTCAAAATCCCCTCGGAGGGACGAAAAGATCCCGGGATCTTGAAGTATCCACGTGGAAAATGAGAAGTGCCCACGTAGGGGCGAAATAAAACTTCGGAAGAATCAAATGAAACTTCGGAGGAGTTTTTTCTTCCCCACGTGGAGAATAAAAAATATCCACGTGAAATTTGAGATTTCTCACGTGGATATTGAATTAGAGATTGGACTTTAGAGGTTAGAGATGTGATACCTACTGTGGGGATCACGTCTCGTCGGTTTAGCCGACTTGCTTTAGCTCAGCCCCTCGATGACGCCATCGACGATGTCCATGTGGACAGCTTGTGGCTCCTTGGGTAGTCCAGGCATACGCATGATGCTGCCCATGATGACGACGATCATCTCAGCGCCGCTGTTGAGGACGATGTCCTCGACCTTCATGTCGAAGTCGCGTATGTCTCCATAACCCTTGGGATCTGCCGAGAAGGAGTACTGCGTCTTGGCGATGCAGATAGGGTAGCGCTCCATGTTGAGCTCGTGGATGCGAACAAGCTTCTTCTCCGCCTTGCTACTATAGGTAACGTTGGCAGCACCATAGATGCGCTTAGCAATGTGCTCCACCTTTGTCTTGACAGGCTCACTGAGCTCGTAGACGTGATCGATAGGCTCTGAGGGGTGCTCCTCGATGGTCTTGACGACCAGCTCAGCCAGCTCGGTAGCACCCTTGCCACCCTCGCTGTAAGCGTTGTTGATCGCAAAGCCGCAGCCTAGGACCTGCTCGCAGTGATTGCGTACGATCTCGATCTCCTCGTCGGTGTCGGTAGCGTAGCGGTTGAAGGCGACGACCACCGTCTGCCCGAAGTTGTGCAGGTTGTGCACGTGGCGGTCCAAGTTAGCAAGACCCTTACGCACACCCTCTATGTCCTTCTCGTAGATCTGCTTCTCGTTGACATCGCCGTGCATCTTGAGACCCGCTAGGGTAGCTACGATGACCGTCAGCTTGGGCGTGATGCCCGCTACACGACACTTGATGTCGAGGAACTTCTCTGCACCGAGGTCTGCACCGAAGCCTGCCTCCGTAATCGTGTAGTCGCAGCAAGACATAGCCATCTTCGTAGCGATGATCGAGTTACAGCCGTGGGCAATGTTGGCAAAAGGTCCGCCATGGATGAAGGCGGGTGTCCCCTCGGTGGTCTGTACGAGGTTAGGCTTGATAGCATCCTTCAGGAGGATGGTGATAGCGCCTCCGATGCCTAGATCCTTAACGCGAAATGGCTCCTTAGCCTTGGTATAGCCGAGGAGGATATTGTCGATACGACGGCGCAGGTCGTCAAGGTCAGATGCCAGGCAGAGGATCGCCATAATCTCACTTGCAGGGGTGATATCGAAGCCAGTCTCCGTGGGGACGCCATTGCCGACGCCACCTAGACCGGTGATGCAGTTACGCAGTGAGCGATCGTTGACGTCGAGGACGCGCTTCCAGAGCACCTCGGAGAGTCCCTCGCAGCTATTTCTATTCTGATAGATATAGTTGTCTAGGAGTGCGGTGATCATGTTGTGTGCAGAGGTGATGGCGTGAAAGTCGCCAGTGAAGTGGAGGTTGATGTTCTCCATGGGTAGCACCTGTGCGTATCCACCACCCGCGGCACCACCCTTCATACCGAAGCAGGGACCGAGCGAGGGCTCACGAAGAGCCACGGCGGCACTCTTGCCGATCTTGTTGAGTCCTAGAGCGAGACCGATGGAGACGGTGGTCTTACCGACACCGGCCTTGGTCGGTGTGATAGCGGTCACGAGGATGAGGTTGCTCTGAGCTATCTTGTCGGGGTCCATGCGCTCATGCGAAACTTTGCCGATGTAGTGCCCGTAGGGCTCTAGTTCTTGATCTGTGATGTTGAGCTGGTGAGCGATCTCCTCAATGGGCTTGAGCTGGCACTCACGAGCTATCTGAATATCTGATTTCATTGTAGTACTATGTTAGTTATAAAGAAAAAAGGCACCCCCTACAGGGTCGGGTAGACCACTATAGACGACGCCCTAAGTAGGTGATATAAGAGCCGAAAGCCGGACTCGAACCGGCGACCTACTCATTACGAATGAGTTGCTCTACCAACTGAGCTATTTCGGCGTCTCATTGACGATGCAAAAGTACAACAAACTTTTGATACTACAAAACTTTTGGTACTACAAAATTTTTGGTACTAACTCGATCCTGCGACGCTTACGGGTAGCGACATCTAGGATCGCACGGTTCGTGTCTAGTGGGAGGGCGTCCGTTGTGTCAAAGGTTACAGCGTCTGATGGCTGGACTTGTCGTGTTGATGTGGTTCGTGTAGGGGCGGACCTGCGTGTCCGCCCACAGAGCACACTGCGCTTCGACGAGGACGGGCGGACACATAGGTCCGCCCCTACAAATCGTAACACGAGTTGTCGCTACTCGTATCGATGTCGACAACTTAGTCGACGAAGTGGAGTGAGAGAAGATTCTAATTGGAAAACTTCTCATAGATAGTGTTTTTGCAAATAGCTAAACAACAGCATGTTGTGAATTTGTTTTGGACAACTTTTCAACAGTTGTTGATTTAGAAGTTGTTTTATTTGGTCATCTCGCTGGAATGTTGTAATATTGCATTCGCAATAAACGAGGATGTTTTACGCCGCCCATCTTTCGTTCGTTTGCAATCTCATAATACTGATAGGGTGTACTAGTGCACATCGCCTAGTCACTGGGAAACTGGTGCAAGTCCAGTACAGAACCCGCTGCTGTAATTCTCGCTATAGAGGAGGATCATATATCCACTGTCTATTTAAGATGGGAAGGAGATCTCTCCAAGCAGGGCTACGCTACACACAGCCTAGTCCCGACGAGATAAGTCAGAAGACCGACCCGAGTAGACGGAGATAGCACGAGAGAAGGAAGATACGTAAAGGTCCTCACATTACTTTCGGGAATTGAAGTATGACAACAACTATCAAGCAAATCATCAAGCGGGATGGGCTGCAAGAGCCGTTTACCCCGTCCAAAATTGAGAACGCCGTTCTCAAAGCCTACATCGCCACAGGTCAGACTGAGTGTCTCCAAGAGGCGAAAACTGTTACCATGGGTGTGCTAGCGCGCATCGAGCAGGAGGTCATTTCTGTCGAGGAGGTGCAGGACCTCGTCGAGAGCGAGCTCATGAAGGTGCAGCCCGAGGTGGCTAAGCGCTACATACTCTATCGTGAGTGGCGTAACACAGAGCGTCAGAAGAAGAGCGAGCTCAAGCGCAACCTCGACGGCATCGTGACTATCGACAGTAACGATGTCAACCTGAGCAACGCTAATATGAGTAGTCACACGCCTGCAGGGCAGATGATGACCTTCGCCTCGGAGGTTTCTAAGGACTACACCTACCGCTACCTGCTCCCCACGCAGTACGCTGAGGCGCATCGTCGCGGAGACATACATATCCACGACCTCGACTACTACCCCACGAAGACGACTACTTGCATCCAGTACGACCTGGCGGATCTGTACGAGCGAGGCTTCCACACGAAGAATGGTAGCATCCGTACGCCTCAGAGCATACAGAGCTATGCGACGCTGGCGACGATCGTCTTCCAGACGAACCAAAACGAGCAGCATGGCGGGCAGGCGATACCAGCCTTTGACTTCTTCATGGCACCTGGGGTTTACAAGACTTTTCTCAAGCATGTGGCCGACACGACACGTCTATTCCTCCACTGCCAGGGTGCTACGGATCTGCCCACCGTACGAGAGATACGAGAGCTGGCAGAGCAGCATCTGGATAGTATCGTACCGACCTCGACAGCGGTGACGAATCTGTGCCAAGCTCTGAGCCAAAGGGTCAATAAAGAGATACCTCGCAAAGAGGTGGTCTACTTGATCAACCAAGCGATAGAGCGCACACGTCGTGACACGCATCAAGCGATGGAGGGCTTCATACACAACCTCAACACGATGCACTCACGAGGAGGCAATCAGGTGGTCTTTAGCTCGATCAATTACGGTACCGACACCTCGGCCGAGGGACGTATGGTGATCGAGGAGCTGATGAAAGCAACAACTGAAGGGCTAGGCGTAGGTGGAGAAGTGCCAGTCTTCCCGATACAGATCTTTAAAGTCAAGGATGGGGTCAACTACTCCGAGGCGGACTTTGACCGTGCGATGAAAGACTTCGACAGTGCCGTGGCTGGAGAGATAGAGTTTGAGACGCCAAACTTTGACCTCTTCCTGAAAGCTTGCGAGACGACGGCAAAGGCGCTTTTCCCCAACTTTGTTTTCCTTGATACGCCCTTCAATCATAGTGATGAGTGGGATGCCAATGACCCGCTGCGCTACCGCCATGAGATTGCGACGATGGGATGCCGTACGCGTGTCTTCGAGAATATCAATGGTCCTCGCACCTCAATAGGTCGTGGCAATCTCTCCTTTACGACGATCAATCTGCCACGCCTAGCGATCGAAGCGATGCGCTATGCTAAGGAGCAGATGGGTACGAAGGAGGATATAGGCAAGATGCGTAGCATAGCGATCAATAAGCTCTATACATCGATACGTGAGATGGCTCAGCTCGTGGGCGAACAGCTACACACGCGCTACGAGTTTCAGGCGACAGCCTTGGCACGTCAGTTCCCCTTTATGATGGGCAATGATGTCTGGAAGGGTGGGGGAGCTCTGCGTCCCAACGATCCCGTGGGTCACGTGATAGACAGCGGCACGCTCGGCATCGGCTTCATCGGTGGGCACAACGCTATGTGCGCCATCTACGGTGAGGGACACGGCACCAACGAGGATGCTTGGCACACGCTCTACCACTGTGTCGAGATCATTGGTGAGGTAGCACAGGAGTTCAAGGAGCGCTATCACCTCAACTACTCCGTACTAGCCACTCCAGCTGAGGGGCTCTCAGGCCGCTTCACACGCCTCGACCGTAAGCGCTACGGGACCATCGAGGGTGTTAACGATAGAGCATACTATGTCAACTCCTTCCACATTGATGTCAAGGAGGAGATACGCATCGCGGATAAGATACGTCTGGAGGCGCCCTTCCACGCACTCACACTGGGAGGACACATCACCTATATAGAGCTCGATGGCGAGGCTAAAAAGAATGTCAAGGCAATTGCCAAGATTGTCAAGCTGATGCAGGACAACCACATTGGCTACGGCTCTATCAATCACCCGATAGACACTTGTCGCGAATGTCACTACAAAGGGGTCATCTATGCAAAGTGCCCGATATGTGGTGGCGAAGACATACTACGTATGCGCCGCATCACAGGTTACCTGACGGGCGACCTCGCCTCGTGGAACTCCGCCAAGCGTGCCGAAGAGGCTGATCGCGTCAAGCATCACTAGCCTCTCAAGCCTCGCCTCTCGGATGAACGTCCTCAAGGTCATACCCGAGACCATCCTTGACGGTGATGGGATACGCTGCTCCATCTACTTAGCAGGCTGCTCCCATCACTGTCCCGGATGTCACAACCCAGAGAGTCACAGTCCGCTCGTAGGCACCCCCCTGACGGAGGAGTACCTGCAGCAGATCATTGACGAGATCAACGACAATCCCCTCCTCGACGGCATCACGCTGAGTGGAGGGGATCCGATGTTCAGTCCTGGGGAGCTACTCACGCTCCTCAAGCGTCTCAAGAGCGACACCGGGCTAGAGATCTGGTGCTACACAGGCTACACGCTCGAGCAGATCGAGCAAGACCCTACACGCGCCCCACTGCTAGACTATATAGATGTACTCGTCGACGGACGCTTCGTACAGAGTCTCTACGACCCTCAGCTCCCCTTCAGAGGCAGCTCCAATCAGCGCATCATAGCCCTGCACAAAGCGCGGCGCTAGCTGAGGTCAAGCCCCACGCTCCTCCTCTGCCACGCTCCTCCTCTGCCACGCTCCGACCAGTGCCAAAATATAGCAAGGGAGCCCAAAGAATCCTCTAATTTCTAACCTCTAATCTCTAACCTCTTATTTCTACTCTCCACTGAGAAAATCCGCAACGCCTCGGTGGAGATCTTTTGTTTTCCACGGAGACGGGATATAAAACTTCGGAAGAATGAAGTGAAACTTCGGAAGAAAGAAATCGAAGTTCCGATGAATTTTCCGGCTCCTCCGTGGAGACTTCCCGTTTCCTCCATAGACAATTCAGATTTCCTCGAGAGCTGTGCGGATCGCATGCGATCTGGTCGGCGACAAGAGCGCTAGGAGGATCCTCCCCGAGATGTTTTCAAAAACTTTCCAGCCTTGGAAAAGTAAATTTCCAAGGGAGGAAAAGTTGCTTTCCACCGCTGGAAAACGAACGTCCCCCTAGAGGAGCGAACGATCAAACGGCAATAAATCTTGGGAAGGTGATGGTGGGGTAAACTTTTTTGCGTACCTTTGCACAGTTCGTACGAGCCGAGGCTCTTGACGGACATCCAAATCATTCAAATCTCAATATCAACAATGGCAACTAAAATCAGACTACAAAGATTCGGTCGTCGTGGCTACCCCTTCTACCGTATCGTCATCGCTGATAGCAGGGCTCCACGGGATGGAAAGTTTATTGAGAGGATAGGTTCTTATAATCCGAACACTAATCCTGCTACAATAGATTTGAAGTTTGACCGCGCTCTCTATTGGCTCAAGGTCGGTGCACAGCCTAGTGACACCGCACGTCGCATCCTCTCTCGTGAGGGTGTCCTCCTTAAGAAGCACCTCGATGGTGGTGTCGCCAAGGGCGCATTCACACAGGAGGTCGCAGACCAGCGCTTTGAGGCATGGCACACAAACAAGCAGCAGCTCCTCAAGGGAGTCGCTGAGCGTGACCAGCAGAAGGCTCAGGATATAGCTCAGAAACAGCATGAGGCTGAGGAAGAGCAAAACAAGGAGCGTAGCAAGGCTCTAGAGGAGAAGAAAGCAGCCATCGAGCGCGAGAAGGCTGAGGCAGAGGCCGCTGCAAAGGCTGAAGCTGAGGCTGCCGAGGAGGCTAATGCTACCGAAGAGGCACCAGCTGCTGAGGAAGCTCCAGCTACCGAGGAGGCTCCCGCTGCTGAGTAAGCTAACAAGCTACATAACCTCTACGACATATCAAGTCGTATAGACACTGATACGTATGTATCACGATATCCAGTGAGACCCAGACTGCATGACTTTGTGTAGTCTGGGTTTCTCATTTGAGTTGACCGATCTATGTGACAGTCACCCTCCCTCTCATCATGACATCTCCACAACTACAATACCACACCACTACCCAGGGGCTACGTATCGTTTACTACCCTATCCCTAGTCAGGTCACCTATATAGGCTACATGGTGCAGACGGGCTCGGCTCACGATCCGCAACCTTACCATGGGCTGGCGCACTGTACGGAGCACATGCTCTTTAAGGGAACGCATAGACGACACGCCCTGCACTTGGTCAATCGTGTCGAGGCGGTGGGTGCCGACCTCAATGCTTTTACCACCAAGGAGGATACAACCCTGCACATATCAATCCCCTCACGCTACGCACTCAGAGCCGTTCATCTGCTCACGGACATCGTGCTCAATAGCTACATACCAGCCGAAGAGCTGAGCAAGGAGCAGGAGGTGATCATCGAGGAGATAGCCAGCTACCTAGATGCTCCGAGCGAGCGGATATACGATGAGTTTGAGGAGTTACTCTTTGGTGGCACTCCGCTAGCGCACAATATCCTAGGCTCCGAGCAGTCGGTCAGGCGTATCTCCTCGTCTGTGGTGCGACGCTTTATGGATCAGTACTACCGTCCCGACAATATGGTGCTGGGCATCTGGGGCGAGATAGACTTTGCCAAGGCCGTGGAGATGATCGAACATCTCTACAGCGAGCCACGAGTAGCTGCGGGAGATCCATTTAAGGTGCCAAAGGTCAAGCCCACGACCACTTCCGAGCGTCTCATTGCCAAGACCCACCACTACCGCACGAACCAGTGCCACTGCATCATCGGGACACATGCTCCGAGCCTGCACGACCGTGAGCGCTACGCTATGACGCTCTTCAACAACTTCGTCGGTGGTCCCGCTATCTCCTCACAGCTGAACCTCCATTTGCGTGAAGAGCTGGGCCTCGTCTACAGTGTCGAGGCGAGCTACACGCCCTACCTGAGCGATGGCGTCTGGAACGTTTACCTAGGCACGGGGAGCGACACACTACAGCAAGCTGTGGAGGCGGTGCATAGCATCCTGGACCGCTATGTCACTACCCCTATGAGTGCGGAGCAACTAGCCATCAGCAAGCAGCAGATCGTGGGGCAGCTACTCCTCGCCAACGACCAGCACGACAGCGAGCTTATCACCATGCTCAAGAGCTACCTTTACTTCGGCAGAGTCAGTAGCGTCGCCGAGGTCGCAGAGCGCATACAGGCGATCACTCCAGAGGAAGTCCCCGAGACGGTCAGTCGCTACCTCACGAGAGCACAGCGACATACGCTCATCTACAAGTAGTAGAGCGACAAAGAGAGCAGTTACAGCGCACTAGATTAAGCAGAGAGTGAGCGCCAAGAGCTTTTTTCACTACCTTTGTAAGCGCTGAGGTAAGTACTACAGACTCAGTACGTGAGACAACCCAACCTCTCTATGCTACTACGGATACTATACATTATATATATAGTTTTATTTGCAGCCCCCATTTATGCGGTCCTTACCATCATCTTAGCAGTCATTATGACGGTGGGATGCTTGCTCGGCTTTGGCAAGTTCTTTAGCTACTACCCTGGACTCATCTGGTCGTGGCTAGGACTGATCCTATCCCTCTGTCCCGTCACGGTGCGGGGGCGCAAGAACTACGACAGGAAGGCTGGACCCTATGTGGTGATGGCAAATCATCAGGGAGCCTACGACATCTTCCTCCTCTACGGCTTCCTCGGCATCCCCTTCAAGTGGGTGATGA
>OASD01000709.1_pt1 | contig 12156 bp, 8 predicted proteins | sample 1475531 | NCBI WGS metagenome assembly OASD01 (sample SAMEA3360668, study PRJEB22359) | human gut metagenome | biome: ENVO:urban biome; feature: ENVO:human-associated habitat; material: ENVO:feces | place: Bangladesh | collected 2011
TACCATTCTCATCCAATGGCACGTTGAAATCAACGCGTACGATTGCCTTGTGACCGGCAAAGTTAAAATCTTCAATTTTCATTTTACCTAAATTTTATTTAGTTTATGTACTAATTTATTGTTCTAAACCTTTCTGCTGGTTTCAAAAACCGAAGGCAAAGATACAAATTATATTTGAATCAGCAAAATATAGTAGCGGTTTTTATGATTTTTAGTAGATGAAATCGTCTGTTTGCTATATCGGGTTTGCAAAATTCGTGTTTTGCGCTTCCTTCTGCCTGATTTGTTAAACAAAATGGAGAGAAATGAAATATATTCTTAACAAATTACTTTTTTTTTGGATTTTTCGATAATAAATAGTACCTTTGTGCGCAGTTAAAACGTTATTACATATAAATGAGATAAAATGGCGAAAGATAAGATTGCTTTTGTGTGCAGCAATTGCGGACAGGAAAGTGCCAAATGGATGGGCAAATGTCCTAGCTGCGGACAATGGAATACATTTAAGGAAATTCGTATTGCTGCCGATTCCGGATCGCAGGCTGCGAAGAATGCCGGAATGACCATGCGTCATGGTGGGGCTGCCACGATGTTTGGCGGGCAGCACAGCGAGCATGACGCTGCGCCGATGAAGCTTCGCGATATTTCTGCGATTGATGAACCGCGCATCGATATGAGAGACGAGGAGCTGAACCGTGTGCTGGGTGGCGGAATGGTTCCTGGCAGCATTACGCTCCTGGGCGGTGAACCGGGAATCGGTAAGAGTACGCTCACCTTGCAGACTATTCTGAACATGACTGACCGCCGCATCCTGTATGTGAGCGGAGAGGAAAGTGCCCATCAGATTAAACTCCGTGCCGACCGGTTGGCTAAAGGACAGGCGATGCTCAGAGAAGGTTCTTCTGCTGACACACTGAAAACGGTTTCTCTTTCATCAGAAGGAGCCTTTGATCATATTACGGTTCTCTGCGAAACTCAGTTAGAGAAAATCTTCAGCCATATCCAGGAAGTGGCTCCACAGTTGATAGTTATAGATTCTATACAAACTATTGCTACGGAAGAAGTAGACAGTTCGCCGGGTTCTGTTTCCCAAGTTCGCGAGTGTGCAGCCTCCCTGCTCCGATTTGCCAAGACGAGTGGCATTCCGGTTATTCTGATAGGACATATTAATAAGGAGGGAACACTTGCCGGACCAAAGATTCTGGAGCACATCGTAGATACGGTGATTCAGTTTGAGGGCGACCAGCATTATATGTACCGCATCCTGCGAAGCATCAAAAACCGATTTGGAAGTACTTCTGAGTTGGGAATCTACGAGATGATGCAAGGCGGACTCCGACAGGTGAGCAATCCTTCAGAGTTGCTGCTTACTGAAGATCATGACGGGCTTTCGGGTGTTGCCATCAGCGCAGCCATCGAGGGTGTCCGTCCGTTCCTGGTAGAGACGCAGGCTTTGGTTTCAACAGCTGCCTATGGAACTCCGCAGCGTTCGGCAACGGGTTTTGACCAGCGCCGTTTGAACATGCTCCTGGCGGTTCTAGAGAAACGTGTGGGGTTCAAACTGATGCAGAAGGACGTGTTCCTGAATATTGCCGGAGGATTGAGAGTAACCGATCCTGCCATGGACTTGAGTGTGTTGGCAGCCGTATTGAGCAGCAATGTTGACACGCCTATCGAGCAAGGCTGGTGTATGGCGGGCGAGGTAGGTCTGAGCGGTGAAGTCCGTCCGGTGAGCCGTATCGAGCAGCGTATTGCTGAGGCCGAGAAACTGGGATTCCAGCACATCATCATTCCGAAGTACAACAATCATGGTTTCGACCATAAGAAATATAAGATAGAAATTCATCCCATAAGGAAGGTGGAAGAAGCATTCCGCTGCCTGTTCGGGTGAAGTAAAAAGTAATCATACAGTTCAAAATTCAAAATTCAAAGTAAAATGAAGGATTCAGTAATCATTGTGAGCGGTGGCATGGATAGCATCACGCTGCTCTACGATAAGAAAGACGAGATTGCACTCGGCATTAGTTTTAACTATGGAAGTAATCATAACGAGCGTGAAATTCCTTTCGCCAAGATGCATTGTGAGCGTTTGGGAATCAAGCATATTACGATAGATTTAGGTTTCATGCATCAGTATTTCAAGAGTTCTCTTCTTGAAGGTGCCGATGCGATTCCTGAAGGTCATTATGCTGCTGATAATATGAAGAGTACGGTGGTTCCTTTCCGTAATGGAATCATGCTGAGCATTGCCATCGGCATTGCTGAGAGTAATAATCTGAAGAAAGTTTTCATCGCTAACCATGGTGGCGATCATACGATTTACCCAGACTGCCGTCCGGAGTTTATCAAGGCAATCGATGAGGCTGCCGAGGCTGGCACCTTCGTAGATGTTCGCGTGGTGGCTCCTTATACGAATATTACCAAAGGGCAGATTGCTGAGATAGGTAAGAAGTTGGGCATTGACTATGCTGAAACCTGGAGCTGCTATAAAGGCGGAGAGAAGCATTGTGGCAAATGCGGAACCTGCGTAGAGCGCAAGGAGGCTTTGGCCGAGGCGGGTATTGAGGATACTACTGAGTATGAAGAATAAGGATGACGACGAACCAGGCGTTTTTCGTTCCCTATATATAATTAAGGTGTAATCAGAATAAATATAATAAAAGAAAATGAAAACAGCGATTTTATCTGCGGCTCTGATGCTTGCATCAACCGTTGCAATGGCTCAGAAGAGCAACTTCCAGTTGAAGGTGGATTTGAAGAATTTCAATTCCGATTCTGTACTTGTTTACAAGGGCAGAAATGTTAAGATGGATACGGTTTTGGTGAAGAATGGCAAGTTTACCTATTCTGCAAACCTTGATAAGGCTGCCGGATACGTTTTCCTCTCACCTGAAACTTATCGTGGTGCAGGTCAGTTTATGTTCAACCTGCCTTGTGTTCCTGGCGAGAAGGCTGAAGTTAAGGGCGATGCAAAGACCCGCTTCGATATTTCGGGTTCTAAGTTCTATCAGCAGTATCATGAAGTAGATGTTCTGCTGGAGAATGCTAATAAGGAGTTGAGAGATTACGAAGCTTCCCTGAACCAGAGAATCAAGAATGGTGAGACCCAGCAGACCATCATGGCAGAATATGAGCAGAAGGCTCCTGCCCTGCAAAAGGCAAAGGACGATAAGATTTTCGATTTCGTAAAACAGCATCCTGATTATGAGGCTTGTGCTACTATCATAGAGCAGTTTGATGATGTCAGCAAGATGGAGAAACTGCTGGGCTTGCTCTCTGAAAATGTGAAGAACGGCAGAATGAAGGCTTTCTACCAGCCAATGATTGATATGGCTAAGAAGCGTGCTGAGGCTGAGGAGAAGGCTAAGAAGGTGCAGGCTGCCGGTGTTGAGGCTCCTGACTTTACGCTGAAGGATATTAAGGGAAATGATTTCAAGCTTTCCAGCCTTCGCGGTAAGATTGTAGTTCTCGATTTCTGGGGTTCATGGTGCGGATGGTGCATCAAGGGAATGCCTAAGATGAAGGAGTATTACGAAAAGTACAAGGGTAAGTTTGAAATTCTTGGTGTAGATTGTAATGATACAGAGGCTAAGTGGAAGGCTGCTGTTGAGAAGCACCAGTTGCCATGGATTCATGTTTACAATCCGAAGGACAGCAAGGTTCTCAGCGACTACGCTGTTCAGGGTTTCCCTACAAAGATTGTGATTGATGCTAATGGTAAGATAATCAAGACTATCGTTGGCGAGGATCCTGCTTTCTACACTTTGCTTGATGAAGTATTGGGCAAGTAATGTTACATAAAACAATGTCGCCCTGTAAGTGCAAAATTACATTTGCTCTTACAGGGCGATTTTTTGTTTGTTCAGTATTTTATTTCTTTTTCTTCTTCAATTCCAGTTTCGGAATCTTGATTTTCTGTCCGGCTTTTACGGTGCTTGTACCATTCAGGGCTTCTACGTAGCATTCCATGCCGGAACCTAAATAGCGGGTGCTGATCTGTTCGAGGGTCTGACCGGCGCCAACCGTAACGGTTTGGGCAACTCCTATGATTCGGTAAGCTCCCGTGCGTACGCGAGCATCCTTATCATACTGGGATGATGCTATTTTCGAAGCAGCCTTTTCTTCGGCTTTATCTTTAGCCTTTTCTTTCGCTTCAGCCTTAGCTTTTGCTTCAGTCTGCTTAGCTTTTTCAGCGTTAGCACTTTCCTCATCCGAATTTTCAGCCAGTTTTACTGCTTCTGCAGTTTTAGCCATACGGATACTATCTTCCATCGCTTTCTGGCGGAGTTTCTGTTCCTGAGAGAGTGGGGCGGCAGCTGGTTTGGCTGGGACTTTCTTGGCTGGAGCCTGGTGATACTGGTTTAGCTGCATGGCTAGATGATCGCGCTGGGCAGTCATCTGACCATAGTTGAAGGCAAACCATCCCATTCCGCCAATCAAAGCTACTACGATGAGACAGACTGCAACGACCAGATAGCGAGGAATAACAATATGATGAGAATTGGAAGATTCTTCTTCCTCCTCTTCTTCTTCAGATTCATCTGATGCAGGTACTGCAGGTTCAACAACTGCTTTCAGGGCTTGCTGTTGCTGGGCTAATTCAAGCTTCTCTTGCTCCAGTCTTTCCTGCTCAAGTTTTTCCTGCTCAAGTTTTTCCTGCTCAAGTTTTTCCTGCTCAAGTCTTTTCTGCTCAAGTCTTTCCTGCTCCAGTCTTTCTTGCTCCAGTCTTTCTTGCTCCAGTCTTTCCTGCTCTTGCTTTTCTTTTTCAAGCTTTTCTTTTTGTATTCTTTCCTGCTCCAGTTGGGCTTGTTTTAATTTTTCCAGTTTAGCTTGTTCAATAGCAATTTGCTTTGCCAGTTCGTCTTCGGCTTCTTTTTCCTTTTCCTTTTCAGATCCGATTACGACAACCTCCGGATTTGGAGTTGCAGTTTTTTCTTCGTCCAGAAAATCGATTGCTTGTGCAGGAGCATCTTCTGTCTGTTCTTCTCCAAACTTCTCATCTATTTCATCGAAATCTACGCCGTCATTTACCACCACCGTTTCAAATTGGGCGAATGGCTTGTTCACGATTTCTTTCAGGATGTTGTCAGGCGTGAAGGTGAGTTTGTCTCTGCCTTCAATGGTGAAGCGCTCGCCCGTGTTCACATTGATGCTTTCACGGTCTTTCGTGGCCTGTACCTTAAAGGTGCCCAGCCATTTTATCTTCACCTGCTTGTCGGCATCGAGTCCCTGGTTGCACACATCAAACATCTTCCGGATGAAGAGTTCTGCTTCCACCTGGCTCAGCCCGCTCTTATCAGCAAGCAGTTTTCCGAGTGTATTTAAACTGAATTTGCTCATTGCTCATCCCCTCCATTCTTTAGTTTTTCCTTGACCGAAGCAACCGGTCGGAAACCCAACACCAACTTAGGCGGCACCAGCTGGCGCTTCTTGGTAGTAGGATTAACCACCACTCGCTCCATGCGCTTCTTCACTTCGAAGGTGCCAAAATTGGGGATAGAGACAGCTTCTCCATCCTCAAACTCGGCAATCATAGCGTCTATCGCCTTGCGCACCAACTTCTGGGTGTCTTCCTGCGAATAGCCGGTTTGCTGAGCCAGTTCTGCGATGTATTCCTTGTTGTTCATATTTTATTTAATATGTAGTCAAAATTTCTAAAACTCCAGGCTATGGGGGAGAGAATGATTATTTCACCACCTTGCCATAGAGGTCAAATTCCTCGCTTGCAGTAATTTCTACCTGATAGAAACAACCCACGCGCAGACGCTTCTCATCGGCACGGATCAGAACCTCAGGGTCTACTTCCGGAGAGCAGAACTCTGTTCGTCCGATGTAGTAATCGCCTTCCTTGCGGTCGATGATAACGGTCATGGTTTTGCCCACCTTATCAGCCTCAATCTCAGAGCTGATGTCTTGCTGCAGAATCATCAGTTCGTCCAGACGGCGCTGCTTTACCTCGGCAGGCACGTTGTCTTCGTAGTGGGTGGCGCTGTAGGTTCCTTCTTCCTCAGAGTAGGCAAAGGCGCCCATGCGCTCAAATCTCTGTTCGCGTACGAAGTCGAGGAGCTCGTGGAAATCCTCATCTGTCTCGCCTGGGAAACCAACCATCAGCGTAGTGCGGATGTGAATGCCTGGCACGCGTTCGCGGATGGCCTTCAGCAGATTGATGGTTTCCTGCTTCGTTACGTGGCGATGCATGCTGGTGAGCATGTGGTCGCTGATGTGCTGGAGGGCAATGTCGAGATATTTGCATACGTTTGGCTTCTCGCGCATCACGTCCAGAAGATCCATAGGGAACTGGTTCGGATAAGCATAATGCAGGCGAATCCATTTCACGCCCGGAATATCAGCCATCTCGCTGATGAGTTCGGTAATATGATGCTTGCCGTCAATATCTACGCCGTAGTAGGTGAGTTCCTGAGCGATAATCTGAAACTCCTTCACGCCTTCTGCCACCAGTTCGCGCACCTCCTGCAGAATCTCTTCCTTCGGACGGGAAACGTGCTTGCCGGTGATGATAGGAATGGCGCAGTAGGCACAGTGGCGGTTGCAGCCCTCAGCTATCTTGATGTAGGCATAATGGCGCGGAGTGGTGAGATGACGCTGGCCGTTGCAGGATGAAACTTCCGCCTTGCCGAGTTCCTGCAGAAGCTGCTTGTAGTTGAATTTGCCGTAGAACTTATCCACTTCGGGCATTTCTTCTTCCAGTTCCTTCTGGTAGCGCTGCGAGAGGCAGCCCATTACGTAGAGCTTTCTGAGTCGGCCTTCTTCCTTAGCCTGGATAAACTCCAGGATGGTGTCGATGCTTTCCTGCTTTGCATCCTCGATGAATCCGCACGTATTGATGACGGCTATCTCGCCCTGAGGGCGCTTGGAATCGTGAACGCAATGGTAGCCGTTTGCCTCAAACTGCTTCATCAGCAACTCGCTGTCTACGAGATTCTTCGAGCAGCCCAGGGTAATAATATCTATCTGATTTTTCTTCATTTTCTAATTTTTAAAGAGCGAGTCTACGAATTCTGTCTTGTTGAAGAGCTGCAGATCTTCCATACCTTCGCCCAGTCCGATGTATTTTACAGGCACCTTGAGCTGGTCGCTGATGCCGATGACAACGCCGCCCTTAGCGGTTCCGTCGAGCTTGGTGATGGCGAGCGAGGAGATGTTGGTAACGGCAGAGAACTGCTTAGCCTGCTCGAATGCATTCTGTCCGGTACTTCCGTCGAGCACGAGCATTACCTCGTCTGGTGCTTCAGGCATTACCTTCTTCATCACTTCCTTTATTTTCTTGAGCTCATTCATCAGGTTCACCTTGTTGTGCAGTCGGCCTGCCGTATCGATGAGCACCACGTCGGCGCTGTTTGCCTTGGCGCTCTGCAGGGTGTCGAACGCCACGCTTGCCGGGTCGCTTCCCATCTGCTGTTTCACTACAGGCACACCCACGCGCTCGCCCCAGATGCAAATCTGCTCTACGGCAGCGGCACGGAAGGTGTCGGCAGCTCCCAGCATAACCTTCTTGCCAGCCTTCTTAAACTGGTAAGCCAGTTTGCCGATGGTGGTTGTCTTGCCCACGCCGTTTACGCCTACTACGAGGATAACGTAAGGCTTATGGTCGGCAGGGAGATCCCAGTCTGCCAGGTCATCGCTGTGATTCTCGGAGAGGAGAATGGCGATTTCCTCGCGCAGAATGCGGTTGAGCTCGCTGGTTGAAACATATTTATCGCGGGCCACACGTTCTTCGATGCGGCGGATAATCTTGACCGTGGTTTCTACACCTACGTCTGAAGTGATGAGTACCTCTTCGAGATCGTCGAGCACATCATCATCGACGGTAGACTTTCCGGCAACGGCGCGCGCCAGTTTGCCAAACACACTCTCCTTGGTTTTTTCAAGTCCCTTATCGAGAGTTTCTTTCTTTTTGTTGCTGAATAATCCGAATAATCCCATAATCTTGTTTTTTATCTTCTGCAAAGATACTCATTTTTTTTTATTTTATGGCTTTTTCACTTGCTTTTTCTCCCTTTTCAAGAAAAAAAGTAAAGATTTAGAGGGTTTTATGTCATGACAGAAGGGTTTTCGCCGATATTGTGGGTTAATAAGGTTTAATAAATAATGTTGTCAGATACAAAAACAAATCGCCCTGCAAAGGGACAGAAGTGGTTTGGCTTCTGGACCCTTGCAGGGCGTTCTGTTTATTTCTTCATCATTTCCTTTACGGCTCTTTCGAGCTGGGTATCATGGCCATTGATGAAATCTTCCGGACTGTTGTAAACCTCGATGTCTGGGTTCAGCTGGGTGTTCTCGCCGAACACGCCACGCATGTCGCGGCAGCCTACCTGAGGAATACCGAATACCAGCGTGTTGTCCATCAGCGTTTCCCACCATACAGCTGTCATGGTTCCTGCTACTGGAGCACCGATCAGCTTGCCGATTCCGAGTTCCTTGTAAACCCATGGGAAACCGTGACCGTTGCTGTAATCATTCTCGCAGATCATGACGCAAGATGGCTTCACCCATTTGTTGAACGGATCGCGGCCAACTACCTTACCGTGAGGTACAAACTCCTGATATTGCTTGCCGTTGAGCAGGGTGCAGAGATCATCGTGCAACCAGCCGCCACCGTTATGGCGCTCGTCTACGATTACAGCGTCTCTGTTTCGGTTCTTGTCGCTCAGCAGTTCGCTGTAAACGGTGCGGAAACTCTCCGAATCCATCGCCTTAATGTGAACATAAGCGATGCGTCCGCCCGAAATGCTGTCAACGAAAGCGCGGTTGCGGTCTACCCATCGCTTGTAGAGCAGGTTGTTGAGTTTGCCCTGAGAGATAGCCTTCACCGTAACCTCCATCTTCTTACCCTTGGCGTTTCTGATGCCGAGGCGTACATTCTTGCCAACCTTTCCGTCGAGCAATGGGAAGTAGTCCATTCCGGCTTTAATCTCCTCGCCGTCGATGCTCTCGATGATGCTGCCGGCTGTTACGCCTGTATTCTTCACATCGAAAGGACCACGTTTGATAATCTCCTGAATCTTCAGGCCGTCGCCCTGATACTGAGGGTCGAAGAATACTCCCAGATTGGCGGTGGTAAGCGCGCTGTTCGAAGCGTAGTAGCGGGCTCCTGTATGCGAAGCGTTCAGCTCGCCAAGCATTTCGCTCAACATCTCCTGGAAGTCGAAATTGTTGTTGATGTAAGGCAGGAACTTCTCATAGGTCTTGCGGTAACCTTCCCAGTCAACACCATGGATCTTAGGGTCGTAGAACTTGTCTTTCACCTGTCGCCATACGTGGTCGAAGAGATACTGGCGCTCCTCGGCTGGCTTATAGTTGAAGTTAGCCTCAAAGCTGATGTCCTTGGTGCTGAATCCGCTCAGATCCACCTTCTTGATGCTGCTTCCGTTGCAGATAAAGAGGTTCTTCACATCCTTGTCGGTCTGCAGGTTGCCCTGGCCTACGCCCTTCATCACGAGCTTGGTAGAGCCGTCCTTCAGGTCGTGCTGCCAGAGATCGTAACCATCCTCGAAGGCTGCCTGGTAGTAGAGCTTGTCGCCGTCTTTAGAGAGTACAGCATCACCCATGTGCGAAGAGTTTGCGGTGAGGCGTACGATTCTGTCGCGGCAGTTTTCGATGTCCAGCTCCAGTGGTTTTACCTTTTCCACCTCTATCTTTCCGGTCTTCTTCTGCTTTTCGTCAGCCTTCTTTTTAGCCTCTTCCTTCTTCTCGTCTTCCTTCTTCTCCTTTTCGTCCTTGTTGGCGTCAGCCAGTTCTATCTCTTCCTTGCTCATGTTGAAGCGGTTGTAGGCGTCCAGGTCGAAGAACATGATGTAGGCATCGTCTTCAGCTCCCCAGCTTCCATGACTGCGGTAGCCGGCTCTGTCGCTCTGGAAGAGCATTGCCTTGCCGTCGAGCACCCATTTGCCGTTGCTGTCGCTGTAGCCGGAATTGGTCAGGTTGTGAACCTCCTTGCCGTCAGCCTTTACCAGCGCAATATCCTGGTTGTTCCAGCCGCCGTTGCCGATATAGGTAGAAAGAAGCCATTTGCTGTCTGGTGACCATTCGAAAGCGATGTCTCCATCGCTGTAAGAGTAGACGTATTTGCCATCGAGCACGGTGCGGATTTTCTTCGATTTCAGATTGACGATGCGGAGTGCAGCGCGGTCTTCGAAGAAAGCCACTTCCTTGCCGTCAGGAGAGTATTGAGGATACTGCGATGTAATGCCTGTTTTCACCAGCTGCTCTTCCTCGATATCGGTAGCGTAGGTGAAGTTCTTTTCTTTCTCGTTCTTGATCTTAGACTGGTAAATCTGCCATACGCCGTTGCGCTCGGCTGCATAGACCAGGGCTCTGCCGTCTGGCGAGAAACTCAGGTTGCGCTCCTGCTGCGGTGTGTCGGTAATGCGCTTGGTAGTGGTGTATTCTACAGAAGTTACGTATACGTCGCCATGCATCACGAAAGCCACTTCCTTGGCGTCTGGCGAAACGGAAATCTCTGTAGCTCCCCAGCTTTTAATCTGACGTACGAGGCTTGGAGCATCATTATCTGTTGTAATGGAGATGTTCACCTTCTGAGGCTCTCCACCTTCTTTTACGGTGTAGATTTCGCCATCATATCCGTAGCAGAGCAGGTCGGCGCTGGATGCGGTGAGGAATCTTACCGGATTGCCTTTGTGATGGGTAATCTGCTTGTCGCTTGAACTGTTGAGGCTGCGGCGGTAGATATTGAATGTGCCGTCCTGCTCGCTCAGATAGAAGAATGATTTCTCGTCTGATGTCCATACTGGCGAGCGGTCTTCGCCGGCAAAGGTAGTCTGCTTGGCAAACTTACCGTTACTCTTCAGCCAGATGTCGCGTGCGATAGGTGATTTCTGGTGTTTGCGCCAAGGGTCTTCGTATCCCTTTTTGTCGTGGTAGAGAATGTCGCCGTTCTTGGCGATGCTGATATTCTCCATGGTGAGGGTAGAGAAGAGTTCCGGTCTTCCGCCCTTGGTGCTTACCTTATATACTTGTGGAAATGTGTTGTCGCCGAAGATGATGCTCTGGGCTGTAGGCTGCAGACTGGCTGAGTAGAGCACATGGTCGTTGTCTGCAAAGGCGATAGGTGTTTCGCTGCCGCTGTTGGTGGTGAGTCGGGTAGGAGCACCGCCTTTTGCATCGATTACGAAGATGTCGAGACTTCCTTCGCGGTTAGACTGGAAGGCAATTTTCTTGCTGTCAGGGCTCCATACAGGATGCGAATCGAAGGCTGCATGGGTTGTGAGCTGTCGTGCTTCACCGCCGTTGACAGAAACACTGTATAGGTCGCCTTTATAAGCGAAGGCGATGGTTGTGCCATCGGGGGAGATGGCTGGGTAGCGCATCCAGAGCGGATGGTCTTCTGCGCTGGCAGAGAGTGCTGCCGAGAACAGAGCTACCGAAAAGATTAACTTTTTCATTTGCGTATGTTTTATGTTTGAATATGCGTTATAAAAATCTCTTCTCTTTCGGGGTCAGAATGCTGTTTCTTGCTCCTAACGGATGCAAAGGTAGTTATTTTTTGCGATATTTAAGCATAAAAAAAGAAAAAAGTGAGAAAAAGTTTGGCGTATTCAAAAAATATATGTACCTTTGCAGCCGCAAATAAGAAAATGGCTAATAGATTGCGCCAATGGCGCTGGTTAGACAATTTTGCGATTTGAAAAGTGTTGGTTCCGTAGCTCAGTTGGATTAGAGCAACAGCCTTCTAAGCTGTGGGTCTTGGGTTCGAACCCCAACGGAATCACTATAATAAGCAAAATGAAACTTATTTGTACAAAATTAGCATGGGAGAACAATGGTAGTAAGTTGCTTATTTATAGGCACTTACCTCTGTTGTTCTATTTTGTTTTTAAATATATTTTATCACTTATTCCTCTTTTATGTACTCTTTTTGTAAATAGCTGTTAATCAATATGTTATGAATTTGACGTATTGAGAAATCATCCATGTCTGTTACAAATGTGTTATCAAAAAGCGCTGATGTCAGCTCTCGAATAAACACTACCATGTGAAGTGATAACGTTTTTCAGCCGCCCGGCGCAAGTCCATAGGAGGTGATCATCGTGATAAGTACCTCGGTGCCTGTTTCCCTGATGATAATGTGCCTGACATGCGTCCGACATTCGAAGAAATTCGGAAAGTGGATGATAA
>OASD01000710.1_pt1 | contig 12156 bp, 6 predicted proteins | sample 1475531 | NCBI WGS metagenome assembly OASD01 (sample SAMEA3360668, study PRJEB22359) | human gut metagenome | biome: ENVO:urban biome; feature: ENVO:human-associated habitat; material: ENVO:feces | place: Bangladesh | collected 2011
GCGTGTTCGACGACTGCCAGGCACTGGTGAAATCTGCGTTCATGGACGAGGAGCTGAACAAGCACATGAAGCTGACTTCTGCCAACTCTATCAATGTGGCCCGCTTCCTGCCTCAGGCATTCTACTATTTCAATGCCTACGCCCGCATGAAGGAGAAGGGTTTGGCCGACAAGTTGGTAATCTGTGTGCCTAGCGGTAACTTCGGTAACATCACAGCCGGACTCTTCGGTCATGAGATGGGCTTGCCTATCCACCGCTTCATCGCAGCCAACAACGCCAACGACATATTCTATGAGTATCTACAGACTGGCAAGTACAATCCTCAGCCTAGCAAGCAGACCATTGCCAACGCCATGGATGTGGGTGATCCATCTAACTTCGCCCGCATCTACGACCTCTACAAGGGCGACCACGATGCCATTGCTGCCTACATCAGTGGTGCAACCTATAAGGATGATCAGATTGCAGACACCATGAAGAAGTGCTACAATGAAACCAAGTATGTACTTGACCCTCATGGTGCTTGTGGCTATCAGGCATTGAAGGAGCAGTTGAAGCCTGGCGAAGTAGGTGTATTCCTGGAGACTGCTCACCCAGCTAAGTTCAAGGAGAAGGTGGACAGCATTCTCGGTACAGACATTGAGATTCCAGCCCGCCTTGCTGAGTTCATGAAGGGCGAGAAGAAAAGCATCCAGATGACCAAGGACTTTGCTTCGTTCAAGAACTATCTGATGAATGAATAATATACAATTATGATGAAAATCGTAATTTTAGACGGATATGCAGCCAACCCAGGCGATTTGGATTACCATCGCCTGGAGCAGCTTGGCGAAGTAGTGGTTTATCCACGAACCTCTGACGAGGAAAAGGTGGAGCGTGCGAAGGATGCAGATATCATCTTAATGAATAAGGTGCAGATGGATGCAGAGACCCTGGCGCAACTTCCAAAACTCAAGTACATCGGTATTCAGGCTACGGGCTTCAACGTGGTGGACATCGAGGCAGCGAAAAAGCAGGGCATCATTGTAACCAACATTCCGGCTTACAGCACGGATAGTGTGGCACAGATGACATTCGCACTGATTCTTGCCATTACCAACCGCGTAGAGCATTACACCCAGGAGAACCGTAATGAGCGCTGGGCGAACAACAAGGATTTCTGTTATTGGGACACCCCATTGATGGAGCTTGCCGGCAAGACCTTCGGTATCATGGGACTGGGAAATATCGGAATGAAGGTGGCTAACATCGCCCGCCTGTTTGGTATGAACATCTGTGCCTGCACCAGCAAGCCATCCTGTTCTCTGCCAGAGTGGATTCAGAAGGTTAGCAAGGAGGGATTGCTTTCTACGAGCGATATTCTCTCGCTGCATTGTCCTCTTTCAGAAGATACCTATCATTTTATCAATGCCGAGAACATTGAGAAGATGAAGGACACGGCCATTCTGATTAATACGGGTCGTGGAGCCCTGGTAGATGAGGCTGCCGTTGCTGCAGCCCTTCATTCCGGAAGTCTGGGCGCCTATGGTGCTGATGTGATGGAACAGGAGCCTCCTTCGAAGGAGAATCCGCTGTTTAATGAGCCTAATGCTTATCTCACTCCTCACATCGCCTGGGCAACCTACGAGGCACGTGAGCGACTGAACAAGCAGGTGGCTGCCAATGTTGAGGCTTTCATCCAAGGAAAGCCCATCAACGTGGTGAATGCATAAGACGGAATTTAAGAAACAATATGGTTGAAGTTAAGGTTCAGAATTCTGAACCTTAACTTTTTTTCTTTCCCATTTCTACCCCATTTTTTGAGAATAATCCCTAAAGATTGACCTACTTTGTTTTTTTAACTAGAAAAACTTGGCGGTATCAAAGAAAAGCAGTATCTTTGCTGCATCTTAAACAATTAATTTAATCAACCAAATATTAACAATATTAATAATCTTAATTAACAGAAACATTTATGGTAAACAGATTCATTCTCAATGAAGTGTCTTATTTCGGCCCAGGTGCCCGTAAAGAACTCCCTACAGTAGTAGCTAGCCGTGGCTGGAAGAAAGCTCTGGTTGTAACAGATAAGGGCTTGATGAAGTTCGGTGTAGCCAAGATGGTGCTCGACGTTTTGGACGAGGCTAACATTGCTTACGAGGTTTTCGACGACGTGAAGCCAAACCCAACCGTTTCTAACGTTACAGCCGGTATTGAGGCATGCAAGAAGGCTGAGGCTGATTTCATCATCGCCATTGGTGGTGGTAGCTCTATGGATACAGCCAAGGGCATCGGCGTGGTGGTAACAAACCCAGAGTTCGCTGACATCGTTTCTTTGGAGGGCGTGGCTCCTACCAAGAACAAGTGTTTGCCTATCGTAGCACTCCCTACCACAGCAGGTACTGCTGCCGAGACTACCATCAACTATGTAATCATCGACGAGACACGCCAGCAGAAGATGGTTTGCGTGGATCCTAACGATATTCCTGCCGTAGCTATCGTAGATGCAGAGCTGATGTACTCTCTGCCAAAGGGTCTCACTGCTGCTACCGGTATGGATGCGATGACTCACGCCATCGAGGGCTTGATTACCAAGGCAGCATGGGAGATGAGCGACATGTTCGAGCTTAAGGCTATCGAGATGATTCACAAGTATCTGCCTATCGCAGTGAACGATCCTAAGAACCCGGAAGGTCGCAACGGTATGGCTGTGGCTCAGTATATTGCCGGTATGGCTTTCTCTAATGTAGGTTTGGGTGTTGACCATGGTATGGCTCATCCAATGAGTGCTTTGCACGATGTTCCTCACGGAGTGGCTTGCGCTATCCTGCTCCCTACCGTGATGCGTTTCAACATGGAGGTAAGCGTTCCTAAGTATGTTCAGATTGCCAAGGTAGTGGGTGTTTACAAGGACGGTATGACCGATCAGGAGGCAGCCGAGGCTGCTTGCAACGCTATCGAGGAGTTGTCTAAGCTGGTAGGTATTCCTCAGCACCTCAGCGAGTTGGGAATCACAGAGGCCGACATCCCTGCCCTTGCAGAACAGGCTATCACCGATGTTTGTACTCCAGGTAACCCACGCGAGGTGAGCAAGGAGGATATCATCGCATTGTATCATAAGATTTTGTAATAGCAGAACATATTCAAAAAAATCTTTCATAAAAAACTTCAATAAAAAAGAGGCTGGTGCACATCGCATCAGCCTCTTCTTTTTTATTGAACTAGAATTGATTATTTGTAATTAATTCTAGTTGATTATTCTGTAACCAAAGTAAATTCTGCGCCAGAAGCGTAATCCTGACCATTTTGCTCATTCAAGGCACGCAGGCGAACGTAGCGGGCTTTCACTGGCTTACCGAACATCACCTTCTGAAGCTTGGCACTCTTCTCGAACTTACCCTTCAAGATTGGGTTGCCCCAATTCTTGTTGTCGTTGCTTACGTAAATCTCGTAATCCTTGATGCAGCCGTTCAGCGAACCATCCTGGCGAGGCAGATAAGTGAAGCCCTTGATAACCTTCTCCTTACCGGCGTCGAAGTCAACCCAGTGAGGGTACTTCGCCAGAGTGATGGAATACATCGTGTGCCAGAAGGTTGAAGGATCGCCATCTACCAAATAAGCTGCATCACCCTCATCAGGCTCCTGGCTCGAAGCAAAGGCAATCTGCAAACCGGCGCTCTGCTGGTTCTGCTTCATCTTCTGCATCATCTCCTTCGCCATCTCTCTGCCTGTGGCAGAAACCTTCACCAGGTTACCCAGCTCTGACTTCACGGCTGGACGTATGATGAAACCGAAGGTGGTTGGAGTGCTGCGTACCTGATCTGGAGCCAATGGACCACCCTGGCCGCAACTTGCACCACCCAGTCCGGTAACCTTCGCATCCAGGTGCAGATGGGTTCCGCTGCTCTTAGGCAACTGGTATGGATGAGCTGCCAGAGTCAACTCCTGCTGGCTCCAAGGAAGTGCCGAAGCCGACATGGTGCTGTCGGAGATGAATACTACGCCCTGCTGCTGGCTGTTGGTAACGGCGCACCAGCGAACCTCCTCGCGGTTGCCCTGTGCCTGAGGCTTAGGGAGCATGATGCCCTGCTCTGCCACCGGACTGTGGTACCAACCGATAAACTGGCTGGTCTTGCGGTCGTTATAGTTGTTCACCGGTCCACGGCCGTAGTAATCATACTGATTCAGTTCGCTTGGCAAAACCATAGAATATCCGATGCGAGGCAGAATCACCTTCGAGCGGTTGGCACCGATGGCACTCTGCATTTCGATGGAACCGTCCTTGTAGATGGTGTAAATCTGACGGGAAGTGAACTTCAGGTCAGCATCAGTCAAGGCGTGCTTGTTTTTCTCGAAATTGTAGCAAGACTCAGGGTCGCGGTCGCGATTGCCATAGTTCACATCGCATCCTTCCTTGCCCTGGCTTTCCACGGTGAAGTCGAGCTTGTAGGTTCCATCCTTCTTGTTAGGAGTGCAAGTCCAGCTCTTCACCACGTGCTGCAGGTCATACAAGCCGTTTCGGAACCATGCATTGTGGTAGCCGATTCCAGCATCGTTATCTGTAGGCGCACGGTAAGCATCCAGCTGAGGGCCATTGCCATCCTTGATGATTACCTGGTTGCCGTACTTCAAGCTGTAGATGGCACCGGTGTTCAAATCGAAAGCCACCTGGAAGTTCTCGCCCGTAATATTGGCACGCTTCGCAGCCTTATCCAGCTGATACTTCATCGCCTTGCCACCCTTTGTAACGGCAGCGATAGACGGAGCGGCAACATCAGCACCCTTCACTCTCAACTGCTCTTCCATCTGAACATAGCCCTTGGAAGCCCAAGGCATGTCCTTGCCCAGCAGGAACTGGATGGTAACGAAGTACTCGCTCTTTGGGTCCAGACTCGCATAGTCGTAAGGCAAGGTGTAGATGCCCTTCTCACGTGGACCCACGATGTTCTTGGCTCCCTGCAGTGGCTGATTCTTCTTCACGCATACGCCGTCCTGATAGAGCGACCAGACGATCTGATAGTTTTTCAGCGGCTCGAAGTAATTCTTATTGAAGATTTCAATCTGTCCCTGCTTCATGTCGATGGCCTTGACGCCCACGTTCTGGTAAACCTTCTTCACCTCGTAGTACTGAGCCTTAGGGGTAAGGTCTGGGCGCATGATTCCGTTCATGCAGAACATGCCGTCGTTTGGCTTGTTGGCTTTTCCGAAGTCGCCGCCGTAGGCCCAGTAGGTCTTTCCTGTGGCTGGATCCTGCTTGTTCAGCGCCTGGTCAACCCAGTCCCAGATGGCTCCACCCATAAAGAAGTTGGTGCTTTCGATAGCGTCCCAGTAATCTATCAGGTTACCGCAGGCGTTGCCCATGGAATGCGCATACTCCGAGATGTGGAACGGATACTTCAGATTATACTTGCCCTGAACGGCTCCCTGCACCCAGGCGATGGACGGATACTGATTGGAACCCATATCCACGATGTCGTTGTTGCGTTCATACTGCACAGGGCGACTGGTATCGTAGGCCTTGATGGCATTGTAGCAATCTACGAAGTTCTTTCCAGGACCCGCCTCGTTACCCAAGCTCCAGATAACCACCGAAGGATGGTTGATTGTGGCGTGAACCATCTCCATGTTTCTGGCGATGTGGGCATTGCGGAACTCAGGAACGTGAGATAGGCTCTGCTTGCCGTAGTAATATTGATGGCTCTCGATGTTTGCCTCGTCCTCCAGGTAAATGCCGTACTTGTCACACAGATAGTACCAGTAAGGCGCATCTGGATAGTGACAGTTGCGCACGTGGTTGATGTTGCCGCGCTTCATCAGGAACACCTCGTGCTCCATTTGTTCACGGCTCACGGTGTGTCCGGTCTGAACATTGTTCTCGTGGCGGTTTACGCCCTTCAGCTTGATAGGCTGTCCGTTCAGATAGTAGTATCTTCCTGCAAGTCCGAACTCGTCCTTATCGGCAGGCGTATCCTTGATTTCCACCTTTCTGAAACCTACGTAGGTAGAGAATGTCTGAACGGTTCTGCCCTTGGCATCCTTCAGTTCGCCCACCAATGTATAGCGGTGAGGAGCCTCAGCACTCCAGAGGTTCACCTTGTTGGCTGCATCGAGTGTAGCTTCGAGGTTGATTTCTCCCTTCGCATTCAACTTGCCTTCCAGCTTAGCCGATGCGGTAACGCCGCTGAGCAGGGTGTTCTCGTCGGAATAAAGGCGGTTGGCGTAGAGCGAATACTGGATAGTATAGCCCTTGATGGCCTTTTTGGAGAGGTTCTCAAGCTGGGCTGTAATATGCAGTTTGGCGTTGATATAGGTGTCATCCAGATCTGGAATAGCCTTGATGTCGCTGATTTGCACCTGAGGCTTGGCGGTAAGCGCCACGGTACGGAAGATGCCCGGCAGGCGGAACATGTCCTGACTTTCGAGGAAGGATCCGTCGGAATGGCGATAAACTTCTACGGCCACGGTGTTTTCTTCACCCTCCTTATTTAAATAAGGTGTAATGTTGAATTCTGCCAGATTTCGTGAGTTCTTTGAGAAGCCCACATACTTACCGTTGATGTAGAGATAGAAGAAGGAATCCACGCCGTCGAAGTTGAGATAGATTTCCTGTCCCTTCCAGTCGGCAGGCACGGTGAAATTTCTGCGATAGGAACCCACTTCGTTGCGGTTGCGGTAGGTCATCCAGTCTTTAGGCGGTGTACGCATCACTCCTCCCTTCCAGTCGTTCATCGGCTGCCAGGAGTGCTGGAAGATGACGCGCTGGTTGGAATAGAGCGGATCTCCATACTTGTTCTTTCCGTTTCTCTGCAGCCCAGCCATGTTCCAGCTTACCGGCACCTTGATGTCATCCCATTTCGACACGTCATAGTCGGTGCGGAAAAAATCCTTTGGTCGTTCATCCGGATTTGGAGCCCAGTGGAATTTCCACATGCCATCGAGTGATTTCCAGTAGGAACTGTTTTCCGGCAAAACCTTTCTTGCCTCCTCGATGTTTTTGAACGAGAAGAACCAAGCATGCGGCTGCAGCTTGTTAACAGCCACGGAATCAGGACTTTGCCATTCCCATCCCGTAGGTGCAGCTTGCTGCTGGTAGAAATATCCTCCCAGCGTGCCGTCTGCCCAGGCGGCTTGAGTACAGAGCATTCCAGCCAAAAGTAATAAATATGTTCTCTTCATTTAGTTATGTTGTTTATTATAAGTTTGCTTCTTGGAAGCCAAATACTTCCAAGAAGCAAACATTTCTTGATAATTCTTATTTTCTGATGATTATCTTTATTTCATAATCATCCTTATTTCTTGGCAACCATCGCCTTCTTGGCAGCAGCCACAGCCTTGTTATACTTGGCTGTAGCACTCTTCACGGCCTTGGCATTGTTTGTCTTCTTGGCAGCAGCCACTGCATCATAGAGCTTCCACAGATTATACTTGGCGGTAGCTTCCTTCTGAGCCTTGGTGTAGGCAGCAGCGGCAGCCTCGGTAGCAGCCTCGTCGGCTGGAGAAGCATACTGATGCTTGTACCCCTGCTCCTTGTTCCAGAAACCGCGGGTGAAATCAGGGAAGGTTACAGGTGCACAGTTGTTATCCATAGAAATGGCACCCAACTCTGCCAGCGAGCACCACTCAGCCAAGTCGTAAACGTCCATATCCAAAGGCAAACCGTTCTGCAGGCAGTAAACCAATCGGGAATCCATGATGAAGTCCATACCTCCGTGACCCATCTGACGGCCCAGCTCACCATACTTCTTCAAGATTGGGTGATAGTATTTCTTCACCAGTGCAGCCTTCTGCTCCTTGTTCATGAAGCCGTGAGCATTGAGATTATCCATCTGAGGCGCTCCTGTTCCCTTCAATGCATCGCCTGAAAGGGCGAACTCCTCGGTAGGATACTTGGTAGCGTAACCCTTGGTACCGGTCAACTTAAACAGTCGGTTGTATGGCTGCGGAGTCATCACGTTGTGCTGAATCTCTACCACCTTTCCCTTAGCTGTACGCATCAAGGTAGTGGTATGGTCGCCATTGCGGTACTCCTTGCACTCCTTGCCGCTCTTCTTGGAAACCCAATCCTTACCTACAAAAGATTCTGTATCCATAGCAACCAATGTAGTGAAGCGGTCGCCACGGTGGATGTTCAGACACTGAGCCACAGGACCCAAGCCGTGAGTAGGATAAACGTCACCACGGTTCTCCATGTTGTACTTCATACGCCAGTGCAGATTGTCCTTGTCATTATCATTAGGGTCTTTCCAGTAAGCATCCCAGAAGTCTTCCAGGCAGTGGATGTAGGCACCCTCCGCACGGATGATGTTGCCGAATACGCCGTCCTGAGCCATAGCCAGGGCGTTCATCTCGTAATAGTCGTAGCAGCAGTTCTCCAGGATGAAGCAATGCTTACGGGTCTTCTCACTCATGTTGATCAGACTCCAGCACTGGTCGAGATTCATGGCGCTAGGTACCTCGATGGCAGTATGCTTGCCGTTTTCCATGGCACACTGAGCCACTGGGAAATGGTGGTTCCAGTCGGCAGCGATGTAAACCAGGTCGATGTCTGGGCGCTTGCACAGTTCCTCGTAACCCTTTTCTCCGCTGTAGATGGCAGCCGGTTTCAAGCCCTGCTTGCGGAGAAATTCCTGCGATTTCTCAGCGCGCTCCTCCTCGTAGTCGCAAAGAGCCACGATTTCAACACCAGGGATATGGCAGAATCTCATCACCGCCCATGGTCCACGCATACCGAGTCCCACGAATCCCACGCGCACGGTCTGCAATTTTGGAGCCTTGAGTCCTAATACGTTCTGCTGTCCGGCAGGACGTTCGGGAGTTTCCACTACGATAGTACCTTTGTCCCAATGCCACTTGGTATTAGGCGACAACGACTGTGCGCCTGCTGTAAGAGAGAATGCAGCCAAAGACGCAATCAAAAAACTCTTAATTTTCATTTTTTTCATCTAGCAACACTGTTAGTTAGAATATATTTAGGAGTCCCGGTGGTCTCTGAAGGTCCGGGATTATGTAGCATCATTGGCATCATCTGTTTTAGTGTTGCATTAGAAAACAGACAAACCTCTGAAAACCACTGCAAATATACGAATAATATTTGAGATTTCGCATATCTTTTAGTATTTTTTTTATGAAGATGTGGGAAAAGGATAAAATATCTTAGAATCATTTTCGCAGGATGTTGTTTTTTGATTAGTACGGATAGCAATGACTATGGATGATACTGGAACAAAAAAGTGGATTAGTCATATTGGCTAACCCACTTTTTCTATAAATGTTTATAATACAACTTTTAGTTTCTTGCCATCAACAACCACTATGTAGATGCCGGATGATGGAGCTGTAATGGTTCCGTTCTGGCTGTTACCCATCAGCTTGCCATCAATAGTGAACAACTGCAATTGCTTTACACCTGCAGCAGTGATGGTCTTTCCAGTAATGTGCAGAAGAGATGCCTGCTGGACTGCAGGAGCAGAAATGCCATTGGATACCTCAACCTGGCCATACTCGATGACATAGCCCTCCACGTTGTTATTTCGAACTGCCATCTGGGTCAGTCTACCTTCATCATCACATTCGAAGAGTCGCAATGGACCAAAATCGCTGTCATAACCTATCAGGCGATTCTTGCTATCTATATAATATGTATAATGTTCTCCTCTGTAGATAACCTCAACTACCTTATAGCCATCTTCATTACGCTCCGTATAAGCGAACTCTCGGGCAGAAGATGAAGTATCCCAGTTGTTCGTCTCCTCATTCCATCCGTAAGAGAGTTCGGAAACGCCTTTGCAGGCAGGAACCTGGAAGAAATCGCTGAAGAGACTCTGCGGAATGAGCTCAGGAAGCGGATTGCTAGGGAATGTGCATGTTACGGCCTTGATGGAATAGGCTTCGCTTACCGCCTTATAGGTAGGTTTCCACTCCCCTTCTTTCATGTCATAAACCTCTCTCCACTTACTTGTACCGTCAGCATTCTTCGCCTCGATAGTTTTTCCGTATTCCACGATGGCGTTGCCGTCCCATCTGCGAATAATGGTAGTGACGAGACCATCTGTACCTGTTGTTACAAGAGGAGGAATGTTCATGTGAGAAATCTTCCAGTCGTTGGCAGCTTCGTCCCAATTATAGAAGATTTCTGTACCATCTGTTTGGGTAATCGAACGATCCTTTTCTTCAATCTCGCCATCCTCATTATATTCTGTGCAGAGGAATTCGATGGTTCCATCAGCCAGAAGCTTGCAGGACTCAATTTCTCCCAGAACTATCTTTCCAGCCTTGTCTACTCCAGAATAGTTCATCTCGTATCCGTCGTCAGTGTATTTCACTTCACTCACTTCGCTGAGCTTGCCGTCTGCATAGACTTCTTCCCGTAAACCAAATCCCATCTCGTTGGTCTTGATAGTGGTACGATTGTCACTACCGGCTCCCAATTCAAGCGTTGCGTTCTTGAGTGCTGACCATGCTCCATTCTTATATTCTTCAAAGATGATAGGAGCACACCATTGCAGAACGGTTTCTTTCGTTCTGATACGTCTGGTCTCCTTGCCCTGAGCATCATAGAATGTGATGGTACTTTCATCTTTATCCGATTCATAAGAATATTTTTGTACAGCATAACTGTTGTCTGCGGCAATATAGTAATTTGAGCCATCGCTAATGAAATCTCCATCTACTACCTTTTCGTAGTCAGTGCTAGCGTGTTCCAACTCTCCGTCATCATAATAATAGAAGGTATGTTTCAAGAGGTTGAGGGTTGGATGATTCACCCAGTCATAGGTCTCTTTTCTCTGAATTTGATATTGCTCCGTTGACTCGTCATATCTGTAAGCAGAGCTTTCTCTATGCTTTCCGTCGTTAACGGCAAAGCTGGAGTCGAAGTTCTGGGTCTGCACAAGTCTGTCTACATTGTTCCAATTTGTTCCATCAGATGAGTGATAGAAGGTAAATGTAGTATAGCCTTCAGTTGGCTGGTTGACCAATGCCTCACATTTATCATAAGAGCACCAGCTCAATTCATCGCTGCCGTAATAATATTTACTCACCATGGTATAGGTGTCCCCCTCCATGGCCATGGTCTGCTGACAAGAACCATTACTCTCGCACTTCACGAAAGCCTGTGCTGCTTCATACCATACATATTCTGTGCCATTAGCCATGTACAAGTTGCCATTCTTTTCATAGGTAAGGTCTTTGACAACATAGGCCTGCATGTCCTCATCCAAGGTAGAAGTCTCCTTGTCATAGCTATATTCATGATCACTCACAGGATACCATTCCTGCGTATCATAGTCGAATCCTGTTGCATGGATGCTGAGGAGGCGTCCCTTTGCATCAAAGCTGCGCTCGGTTTTGAACTTAGCAATCTCCTCTTTCTGGGCATTCATCTTGGTGTGCTGAAGAGTAACCCACTTATGCTGGGCATTGTAGGTATAATCAAAAGTTTCAACGCTCTCATCAGAATAGCTGATTTGACTGATATTGCCCTGCAGGTCATAACTTATCTTTCCTTCCGGACCAGCTTCGGCGCCATCAGAATGGAGGAAAGCAACCGGCAGGATTTTCTTGACGGTTTGACCTTCTATTTCAGCAGCATCCACGGTACGCATCTGGTCGGTGCGCACTAATTCAGGAAGTGTTTTGCTGCTTGTCATAGCCTTTTCGGGTGCAGCCTTGGCTTTCGGCTTCATGAGTCCTTGTGCCTGGACAGAGATAAATCCCATCACGGCAAACAGACAAACTGAGTAAATCTTCTTTTTCATAAGCAGTTGGCTTAAAAGTTATTGATCTTGTTTATTCACTCAACAGATATTAATTTCTTTTTTACCTGTCTCGCCTGCAAAGATAAGCTTTTATTTTGAATCAGCAAAGAAAAAGATAGAAAAATTTCCAATAAGATGAACTTTTGTTTTTGATGAAGATTTCTATTGTACCATTTATGATGCCCCGGTTCCATATCCTTAAACTGGTTGAAGAATGATGCTGAAGAGGAAATAAGAGAGAAACTAAAGAGAAAACAAAAAAAGGTCACTATACCCATAAAAGAGTATAGTGACCTTATTGTATTTATGCGAATCTTCAATAAGATTCATCCTGGGGGATAACCCCTAGAAATTAATCCTTGAAGAAGTCCTTAACAGCCTCGTTTGGTACCATCTTCTCATCGAAAACATAAGCACCAGT
>OASD01000716.1_pt1 | contig 12119 bp, 9 predicted proteins | sample 1475531 | NCBI WGS metagenome assembly OASD01 (sample SAMEA3360668, study PRJEB22359) | human gut metagenome | biome: ENVO:urban biome; feature: ENVO:human-associated habitat; material: ENVO:feces | place: Bangladesh | collected 2011
AGCATGCCATCACGATGATGAAGAACAAGCGATAGCCTACCATATCTTTCAGATATCCCGAAACCATACCTGGCAACATCAAACCTAAATAAGAGATACCTGTACAGATGGAATAATGGGATGTCTTGAACTTGCCCTGGCTATAGAACAGCATATAAAGGGTAAGAACCGTGAAGCCCAAACCATAACCGAACTGCTCGATAAAGAGGCAGCTCGAAACCACGATGATGTCGCTATTGAGTGAGTAACTCAAATAGATGTAAACCACATCAGGCAGAGTAATGGCACAAACCATCGGCCAAAGCCATTTCTTCATACCATCCCTACTCACCAGAATACCACCGATGATTCCACCCAGCAACAAACCGATCAGTCCCACAGTACCATTGGCAAAGCCATATTCCTGCGGAGACAATCCCAGTCCGCCCTGCGAATTAGGACGAAGGATGAAGGTCTTGGTCATCGTATTCAAGAGTGCTTCCGGGAAACGATAGAGCAGGAGGAAGAGCATCACACAGATGGTTTCTCCCAATCCGAATTTCACAAAGAAAGTGCGGAACATATTCTTCAGTTCGTGCGCCACTTCGCCCACCGTTCTATCGGTCTGCACATCCTCCTTCGGACGCGGCATAAACCGGCTGTGATAGAGCCACAATCCGATGAAGATACCTGCCAATCAGTAGAAGATAAGCGCCCATGAGAAGCGAATCTGGTTACGGAACAGCACCTGGAGAACACCAGCCAGCATCACCAGGAATCCATTCACGAAGATGATGGCAAGGCGATAGAAGGTATTTCTCAAACCCACGAACTTGGTCTGCGTATGCTCATCCAACTCTATCATATAGAAACCATCCGCCGAAATATCGTGGGTGGCACTACAGAAGGCGATGAGGAAGAAGAAACACATCGTTGCCTGGAACCAGAAGGCAGTAGGCAGCGAAAAGGCGATTCCGGCAAGAGCTGCTCCGATGAGCGCCTGCATCGTCAATACCCACCAGCGCTTGGTCTTCAGCAGGTCGATGAATGGACTCCACAAGGGTTTGATAACCCAAGGCAGGGCGAGCCATCCGGTATAGAGACCCACCTCAGCATCGGTCAAGCCCAACTGCATATACATAACCACAGAGAGGGCTGTCACAATGACGTTAGGCAGTCCTTCCGCAAAGTAGAGTGTCGGAATCCAAGCCCATGGATTCCGACTATTTTTCTTTGTTACCATTTTACATCACTATTTATAGAGTTTCTTGATTTCAGCACCCTGATAATAGTGCAGGAGGATGGCATCATACAGATAACCTTCCTCTCCCATCACAGCAGCACCAATCTGACAGAGACCAACTCCATGCCCCCATCCTGCACCGATGAGTTCGAAACGCTGAGGTACTCCCTGCTCATCTTCATCCTGTTTATCTACCACAAAAGCAGAACTTAAAAGATGAGAATCGCTGAGTGCACGTCGGATTTCGAGTTCCTTACCGATGGTGAAGGTCTTCTCGGTACCGATAATCTGGAGTTTGCTGATTCTTCCACTCTTACCTCGCTCCACGGCCTTCAGGTCGAGGATGGCACCAAAGTCCATCTTCAGTTTGTCAGCGATAAGCTGCTGGAGTTTCTCCTGAGTGAGCGTTACCTTCCAGCGATAGAAATCGGCAGTCTCCTGGTCATAGTCATTCAATACCTGCGAAAGAATCTTCTTGTCTGTCGTATTGCAGAAAGCAGGTGGGTTCGAGCGAATCCACTTCTCAGCCTCTTCCTCGCTGGTAAGATCAGGCATAACCTTTGCATCCTCTACACCCAAGGCAATATCCCTTACGGCTGTGAGATAATTCTTCGGCGTATTCTCCCAGCAATACTGGAACTCTTCGGTAATACCGCCACAACACTTCGAGAATCTGGCATCACAAATCTCATCACCATCCAGCAGGACCTGTCCTCTGGTGAGTCTTACCGCCTCTGCCACATGTGGTGAGGTTTCCTTCGTAATTCCCTGATAACGCTGACAGTGGTCATCGGCACAAACATCGAAAAGAGTATGATCTTCGCGATCGTACCAACGGATGAGCATATCCTCCTTCTTCACGAAAGAGAAGAAATTGTTGCCACTCTCCGCCACCTCTCTGCGATGCTGCATCTGAGCCAAAAGCCAAGAACGGGAAATCACGGCGTGCGCCTTCAGGAGTTCGAGACTGGATGTGGCACTCATCTCACTACTGATGACACTCTCCAGATATTTCTCTACAGGTAGCTCATTAATGGCTAAAATCTTATCAGATTCTACCAGGAATCTCAGCGTACCCAGGAAAGTCTGGGTTTCCTTACGCTCCCAATGGAAGTTTACACCGATGGTTACATCACTCAAGGAGAAAGAGGCATTCGAGCTCTGCGGATGGAAAGTCAGTGAACTATACTGATTTCCGTTCCAAAGCACGCCACCTTCAGAGAATTCCACCTCCTGCTCACCAATCACGATTTCTCCCTTGGCAAGATAAGGTTTGTTGAGTATGAAATGAACCTTCTGCGCACTCACGATTCCAACAGTTACTTCCGGCTCCTTACCATTATTATATAAGGCAGAAGCTCCGACAGCAGCCTTAGCTTCCTTTGCCGCCTTCAGCTTGTTAACTATAGTCTCTACCTTCTCTGGACTGATACCGCATTCCTGCAAGATAGCAGTAGCCTTTTCATCGGTGAGTTTACGGAAATCTTCCTCACGAGGAGTAATGATGAGTCCGCTCATATCGAGTGCTCCCGGCGAAACCATCACCTGTGCATCCCCTTCAGCAAAGTATGCATCAGGTCGATGTTTCTCTCTCGGAATAACCACAGTGATGAATTCTTCACACTTACGCCAGGCAACGATGTTCATCATTGGCTCTTTCTCGTCGCCACGATGAGGCAAAGCCTTGTAAAGTCGGCGGAAGAGGGTTTCATCACTCTCTTCGCTCTTCGAGATGATAACAAAGGCTGGCACGATGAAATCGCGAACCAATGCAATCTTCTCATCATCATTCAGCGAGATGATATCGGTAAGATTACGGGAAAGACGCTGCCAGTTTGCCTGCAAAGGAAGAAGTCCGCTAGAACCAGCCTGGAAATGCAGGTGGTCTGGAGCAGAAGCTCCACACTTCGGACCATTATAGAATACCATCAAGTCGCTGTGCAGACTCAGGAATCTATGCATCTCACCATAGTTCTTATAAATGAGCTGATACTGGTGTTTGCGTGCCGGGATCGTGAAATGGATTGGCAAGATAGGGAACGGATTCACCAACAGCTGGAACTTATCGTCTATCTGCTGCACCATCTGTTCTTCCGGACGATTGGCAGCACAGAGGAAGCAAGGGCGCTCGCTCAATGCCTTCTTGTCGATTTTGGCTCCCGTGCTAACCATACGAGCCGGATTCCACTGCAACTTCACAAACTCAGAGAGTGTCCTGGTCTCTACGTGCTTGAGGTCGCGATAACGATGGCGTGCCTCCCCCCATTGCTCCAACTGTCGATTGAAGAATCGGGAGATACTGCTATCTTCCATGATATCTGCCTTACCCAACAGCATCTGCTGACGTGCCTTCAACTCCATGGTGCGCAAACGGTCTTTATAAAGATTATTGGCGTTCACCTTTTCTATACTGAGGGCAGCATCAGAGTTTCCTCCCCAGCGACGACAGAGGTAGAGTTCCTCATAGATTCTGCCGATGCGGTAGCGGCGAGAGAAAGCCAAGCCCATCGCATAGTCCTCGCCATAGCTGGTATTAGGAAACGGTATCTGTCTAGCCAACGGGGTAAAGAAAGCACGAGGAGCGCCTAATCCGTTGATGCGCAATGCATTGTTGCATCCATTCTCCTCAGTCCACTCCTTATGGTCGATAAGTCCAGGAGGAAGGGTCTGCAGATCGAAGTTGCACATACGATAAGAACCCACAATCATCGCAGCCTTCTGCTGATGGAAAGCATCTACTATCTTCTGCAGTGTATCGGTAGAAGAATAGAGGTCATCGCTATCGAGCTGAACGGCAAACTTTCCGCAAAACTCGCTAGAGATGGCCAGATTCCAGCAGCCACCTATTCCAAGGTCTTTGCTTGTAGGTTGGAGCAGGAAGAGACGTGGACTATCAGCTATTTTCTGCACGATTTCACCGGTACGATCGGTAGAATGATTATCTACGACGATGACATTGAACTTGAAATTGGTCTTCTGGCTCATTGCACTAAGCACTGCGTCTGCGATGGTCTTCTCTCTATTGAAAACTGGGATGATGACGGATGCCTCATATTCAAAGTCCTGCTCATCAAAATTCGGCTGACGATAGTAACAGGTATCAATCAGAGCGCCCAATTTGCCAAGATGCTGGGTACAAGCCTTTTCCATTTCTATCTGCACCTCCCTATTACGAGGATTCACATAGTCGAACTGCTTCTCACCGCTCTTGCGATTGTCTCTCTCAGTCTCGGTATAGAGATACTCATTGATATGGAAGATTTCTCCTACTCGACTCAGATAAAGTCTCAGGTCGTAGAGACCTGCATAGAGGTATTCCTGACGATCGCGCTGAGCTACATAATCACGGAGAGCCTGTGCCTTGATGAGCCAGAGGCTTCCAAAATCGAAATCATCACGGAGTGAACCCTGCTGATAATCGATTACAGGATGCTTTTCCAACTTAGAAACTCTCAGTGATTTCTCTAGCTCAGAAGCATCTTCACCCAATGAAGCCTGGAACTTGGCTGTTTCCTCCTCATCCAACACCTTCGTATAATGGTCGGAGTAAACCATCACAGCTCCCGTGTCATCAGCCACACGGAGAAAACGCTCCAATGCGAGATTGCCCCATTGGATATCTGTATTTTTGGTACAGATCAACACATAGTCGGCATCGGTGTTCTCAGCGATGCTCTCTACTGTGTTAGAACTCTCAAGGCGGTCAACGGCAATGAAGGTGCAACCTTCCGGCACCGGATGCTGGGCAGCGAAGTCAGCGCTCACCAGGAGGTTGATATGCTGTACTGTTTTGTCTTCGTGAAGATCTATGGTCGTAAATCTAGCTTCCTGTAGGTCGTCACAAGGCAAGAAAAGATCTATTTTTTCTCTCATTTTCACCTTATTTTAGCTTATTATATTAAAATATGTGGCAAAGATACGAATTTTTCAGCAAAAAAGCGTATCTTTGCAGTATGAATAATGAAAAAAAATATCTTTTAGGTCTTACACTTGCTGAATTGAAGCAGGTGGCTAAGGATCTCGGCATGCCTGCCTTCACCGGCGGACAGATGGCGAAGTGGCTCTATGAGCAGCACGTAAAGAGCATTGATGAGATGACCAACATCTCGAAAGCCAACCGTGCCAAGCTCGCTGCCGAATACGAAATAGGATGCGCAGAATTCTCTGACGCACAATACTCTGTGGATGGTACCATCAAGTACCTCTTCCCTACACGAAGCGGCAAATTCGTAGAAACGGTCTATATCCCGGATAAAGACCGTGCCACCCTCTGCGTTTCATCACAGGTGGGCTGCAAAATGAACTGCCTCTTCTGCCAGACAGGAAAGCAGGGATTCGAGGGTAGCTTACCTGCCGGCGACATCCTGAACCAGATTTACTCGCTGCCTGAGGTGGATAAGCTCACCAATATCGTATTCATGGGACAGGGAGAGCCGATGGACAATCTCGACAATGTGCTTCGTGCCACTGAGATTCTCACCGCCGATTATGGATGGGCGTGGAGTCCGAAACGAATCACTGTAAGTTCTGTGGGCGTGAAGAACAAGCTGAAGCGATTCCTGGAAGAGAGCGAATGCCATGTGGCAATTTCGATGCACGACCCGATACCATCAGAACGTGCAGAACTGATGCCTGCTGAACGCGGAATGAGTATAGAACAGGTGGTAGAGCTTCTGAAGAACTACGATTTCTCTCATCAGCGCCGCCTGAGTTTCGAGTACATCGTATTCAAGGGAGTGAACGACAGTATGCAGCATGCCAAGGCCATCATCAAACTGGTGAAGGGGCTCGATTGCCGTTTCAATCTCATCCGCTTCCATCAGATTCCCGACATCCCGCTGCAGGGGGTGAACGATGAGAAGATGGAGCAGTTCCGTGATTACCTCACTTCCCACGGTGTTTTCACCACGATCCGTGCTAGCCGCGGCCAGGACATCTATGCAGCCTGCGGTCTGCTCAGCACCTCGAAAAAGATCGGAGAAATCCGACATCATGAGGATGAGAAGCAGAAAGAGGAGATGTAGAGAGAATAACATAATGGTGAGAAAAACGATAACGTTCCTTTTCCCGTTCTATCTTATATTCGTTCTCCTGACAAGTTGCGATATAACAGGTAAGAACAGGAAAAAGCCAGCCAGCACGGGACAACCTTACGAGGTGGTACTCGAGGGTGATACCGACAGCATCGTAACCAAGATGCTGACGGAGGATGTGACAGGACTGCCCCAACCCGAACCACTCTGCCGACTGATTCAGGTGAAAAAGGGCAAGACCCAGGGAAACTATCTGCTCGTAAGAACCCGAATCGTCGTGAATATTGGAGAGCGGGATTTCTCCGTCAGGCTGAGCCACGACGAAAATGCTGCACCGCAGAATATCATCCGCATTACAGCCCGCTCGGCACAGCAGTTGCAGGAAAGGCTCAATGGCGAAAGACTCCGCCAAATCGTGAATGAGGTAGAGTTGAAACATCTGGCAGATATCATCTCCTGCAACCCCAGCAAACAAAACAAGGAGATGCAGGACGAAATCAAGAAGATGTTTGGAATTGACATGAAGATTCCGGTCTCGATGAACGCCAGCAAAAAAGCAAAAGACTTCATCTGGATCTCAAATAATGCAAGTACGGGAATGCAAAACCTGCTCGTGTTTAAAGTGAAGAGTGAAGAACGAAGAATGAAGAATTCAAATGCAGTTTCTGCAGATGACAAAGCTCAGATCGACAGCATTCTTCGAACCAACATGCTCGGCGAAACCGACAGTATGTATATGGAGATTCCAGTTCTTTCAGAAAGAGGGCTCTGGGAGATGAAGGGGGATGCCATGGGAGGACCTTATGTCATGCATCGCATTCATAAGTCAACAAGCCAAGCAGAAATTCAGCAAGGCTACGACCTCTACATCATCGGCTTCGTCTATGCTCCCGAAATGAAAAAGAAAATATTAATCAAGCAGCTCGAAGCTGCGATTTCTACTATAAAATAAGTATTAATGGACAACAAGAAAATCAGGGTGGCTATCACCCACGGAGATACCAATGGTATCGGATATGAACTCATTTTTAAGGCATTCAGTGAGCCAGAGATGTTGGAGTTTTGCACCCCAATCATCTATGGTTCACCTAAAGTGGCAGCTTATTATCGCAAGGCGATGAATCTGCCAGCCCAGTTCTCTATCATCCAGAAAGCAGAAGATGCAGAAGATGGACGTATCAACCTCCTCGCAGCCGTAGATGAAGAGGTTAAGGTAGATATGGGACTTCCTACTGATGAATCAGGAGCTGCAGCCATCAAAGCACTCGACCGTGCTATGACCGACTATCGCAACAATCTCTATGATGTCTTGATTACAGCACCAGTAAGCAGTCAGAACGTCAAAATAGAAGGATATACCTTCAAGGGACACAAGGAGTACATCGAAACATGCATCGGCGACCGCAACAGTTCCCTGAGCATCCTCATCGGAGACGACCTCCGTATCGCAGCTATCACAGAAAAGACACCTTTGGCTCAAGTAGCTGGTGCAATCAGTCAGGAAAGTATCGTGAGCAAGACAACATTGCTCTGGCAGACATTGAAGCGCGACTTCCTCATCACCAACCCACGTATCGCCGTACTCGCCCTGAATCCTAGCATCAACGAGGAACAGAGTTGCGGCAAAGAGGAACGCGAAATCATCATCCCTGCCATCGACCACCTTGCAGACAAGGGAATCCAGGCGTTTGGTCCTTACCCTGCAGACGAATTCTTCGGCAGCGGTTACTTCAGCGAATTCGATGGAATCATGGCAATGTACTACGATCAGGCTACCGTGCCATTCCATGCTCTCTACAACGAGGATGGCGTGCTCTACACTGCAGGCTTGCCACTTATCCATACCGCAGCCAACACAACTCCTTGCTACTTCATGGCAGGCTGCAACGAGGCAGACCCAACATCATTCCGCCATGCTATCTTCACGGCTCTCGATGCTTTCCGCCATCGCGAAACAAGCGACGAGGTGGGTACAAATCCATTACCAAAGCTCTATCACGAGAAGAGAGACGAAAGTGAAAAGGTTCGCTTCTCTATCCCAAAGAAGCATGCTCCATCTCCATTCCCTTCTAAGAACGGAAAACAGGGAGCACCAAAGGGTAACGAGCAGAAGGAGGTGCAGAACAATACTCCAAAAAACAACGAGCAGAAGGAAGCACAGAACAATGCTCCAAGAAACAATGAGCAGAAGGAGGTACAGAACAATGCCCCAAGAAACAACGAGCAGCAAAACAACAACCAGAAAGCTCAACAGCCAAACAAGCAGAAGGCTGCACAGGCTGCTGCAGCACTCTCTGCTGTTCTCTCTGCAGTTCAGGCTGGTCAGAAGCCAGCTTCTAAAGAGTAAAAAACAAGGCGAAATTAGCTGCTGGAACTTGTATGTTTCCGGCAGCAATATCAGCCTGATACGTGACTAGAAATTAAGGAAAAAGAGCAGAAAGATAGGCGAAAAAGTTAAAAATCACCTATTTTCTGCTCTCTATAACCTATTTTTGGACGAAAAAAGCAGATAATTCAAAAAAAATATGTAATTTTGGCAGCTAAATGGATAATTCCGAACTTCAAAAGATAAAACAACGATACAATATCGTCGGAAATAGCGACGGATTGAATCGTGCTCTCGATGTTGCCTTACAGGTGGCACCGACAGACCTTTCTGTGCTCATCATCGGAGAAAGCGGAGTGGGTAAGGAAATCATTCCAAGAGTCATCCACGACAATTCTCCACGAAGAAGAGAGAAATACTTCGCCATCAACTGCGGCAGCATCCCAGAGGGAACCATTGACAGCGAACTCTTCGGACACGAAAAGGGTTCCTTCACTGGAGCCATCGGTGAAAGCGAAGGTTACTTCGGAATAGCCAACAAGGGAACCATCTTCCTCGATGAGGTAGGAGAACTCCCTATCCAGACCCAAGCCCGACTGCTTCGTGTGCTGGAAACTGGTGAATATATCCGAGTAGGAGGTACAGAAATCCGAAAGACCAATGTTCGTATCGTAGCTGCCACCAATGTGAATATGCGCAAGGCAGTGAGCGAAGGAAGATTCCGTGAGGATCTCTACTATCGTCTCAATACGATTCCTATCCAGATGCCTCCTTTGCGCGAACGTGGCGGTGACATACTCTTGCTCTTCCGTCTCTTTGCCATGCAAATGGCTGAGAAATACCACTTGCCGAAAATCTCGCTTTCGGAAGATGCCAAGCAACTAATGTTGAAATACAAGTGGCCAGGAAACGTACGACAGCTCAAGAATATCACAGAGCAGATGTCGGTACTCTCAAAAGAAAGAGAAATCGGACTGGATGCACTTCTCCAATTCATCCCAAAAGATGAGGAGAGTACCCAGCTGGCCCCGATCCCTCAACAGAGCGGAGGGCACTACAGTTATGAAAACGAACGAGAAATTCTCTATAAGATTCTGTACGAATTGAGAGGAAACGTAAGCGACTTAAGGCGCGAAATGAACTCGTTGAGAAAACAACTTGATGAAGCACGCGGACTGAACGGTGCCCAAGGGCTCTCTCAATCACAACCGATAGACAATAGCATCATACCCGCAAACTATCCAATAGATGTGACACCATCTCGTACGTCGGATATCATACAGTCTCACCCGGAGATGCTGAGCTCTCATCCAGACCTGATACATTCCCGACCAGAAGCTCAGGAAGTAGAGGCAGAGGAAATCAAGGACTTCGACAACGAAGAGATGAGCGAGAACGAATCGCTTAACCTCAGCAAACTAGGCAGGCAGATGATAGAAAAAGCATTGGAGAGAAACAATGGCAATAGAAAAAAAGCAGCCGACGAATTGGGAATCTCCGACCGCACCCTCTATCGAAGAATCAAGAAATACGGGCTCGGAAATGATTAATGACTCATTGCTGGGAAAGACAATAATAAAGAATAAAAAAAATGAAGCACTTACGCGCGTACCTATATATAATAGGCATCATATTGGTAATGGGAGCTACTGCTGCCTGCTCCGTAAGCTACAAGTTTAACGGAGCCAGCATTGACTACACCAAGACCAAGACCATCCAGTTGGCTGACTTCCCTATCCGAAGCTCGTATGTCTGGGGACCAATGGGTCCGATGTTCAACAATGAGCTGAAAGACAAGTTTGCCAGCAACACTCAGCTGCGCCAGGTTTCCCGAAACGGAGATTTGAAGATTGAGGGAGAAATCACCCAATACTCACAGCGTAACAAGTCGGTGAGTGCAGAAGGATATTCTGCACAGACAGAGTTGAGCATTACAGTGAACGTCCGCTTCACCAATACCAAAAACCACAACGAGGACTTCGAGCGACAGTTTACCTCCGCCAAGACCTACGATACCACAAAGAGCCTGGCATCAGTGCAGGAAGAGCTGGTTACCCAGATGGTAAAGGATTTGGTTGATCAGATATTCAATGCAACTGTAGCTAACTGGTAAAAAATTCAATGTTCAAAGAAAAAAGCAAAACATCGTGGAATTAAATAGATTAATACAACATCCTGAGGAAATGGACCGAGAGACGCTCTACGACCTACGTGCGCTCTTGGCTCTTTATCCGTACTATCAGACGGCTCGCCTGCTGATGTTGAAAAACCTATACCTGCTCCACGACCCCAGCTTCAATGAAGAACTTCGCCGAGCAGCCATCTATATCTCCGACCGCAAAGTCATCTTCCAGATGATAGAGGCAGCTCACTATCAGCTCAAGCGTACCCAGAATAAGCCACAAGGTATGGGCATTCTTGATGCCAAGAAGAAAGAAGATCGCACCAGCAGCCTCATCGACCACTTCCTCGACTCCATCCCTACCGATGCTGAGGAAAACGAGAAGAAGAAAGAGAAACGCAAACCTACACCAGCAGATGCAGCAGTAGATTACGTATCATATCTGATGGAGACTGAGACAGAACAGAAGATGGAACAACCATCCCGTACAATCAGTCTCATCGATGACTTCATTGAAGAAGGTGGTTTTAATCTGGAAAAGATTAACGGCACAGAGGAATCTGAACCAAAATCATCAGCAGACACAGAGCCTGCAGAAACAGCTCCTCATAATGAGTCTAGCGATAATGGCGGAATCTTTACAGAAACCCTTGCTAGAATCTACATCAAGCAGGGAAAGTATGAGAGAGCCTATCAGATTATCGATCGCCTGCATAAGCAGCACCCACAAAAGAGTGCCTATTATGTAGATCAACTCAGGTTCCTGGAGAAGCTGATACTGAATGCTAAGAAATAATATGCTCTGCAAAGGGATAAAAAGTAAATAAATAAAATAATAATAATAAAACTAGTTTTAAAATTAAAAAATGGCTTACACATTATTTGTAGTATTAATCGTCCTGGTTTCAATCCTGATGGTTCTCATCGTGTTGATCCAGGAGTCAAAGGGAGGTGGATTGGCATCTAACTTCTCTTCAACCAATTCCATCATGGGTGTACGCAAGACTACCGACATCGTAGAAAAGATTACATGGGGTCTCGCAGCTCTTATGGTAGTAATCAGCGTTGCTTGCGCATACGTTGCTCCGCAGGCAACAGGCGAAAATAGCGTTATGGAGGGTGCAACTCAGGAGCAGACTGCTCTTCCTGCTATGCCAGGTGCTAGCAAGGATGCAGCAGCAGGTGCTCAGAAAGCGGCTCCTGCAGCAGGTGCAGATGCTCAAAAGGCAGCTCCAGTAGTGCCAAATGGCCCTGCTAAATAAAAAAATAGAAAAAAGGTACGAAAAAATTTGGTGGAATCATTTTTTTTTCGTACCTTTGCACCCGCTTACAAGAAAATGGTGGACGTAGTTCAGTTGGTTAGAGCGTCAGATTGTGGTTCTGAATGTCGTGGGTTCGAGTCCCACCTTCCACCCA
>OASD01000719.1_pt1 | contig 12090 bp, 10 predicted proteins | sample 1475531 | NCBI WGS metagenome assembly OASD01 (sample SAMEA3360668, study PRJEB22359) | human gut metagenome | biome: ENVO:urban biome; feature: ENVO:human-associated habitat; material: ENVO:feces | place: Bangladesh | collected 2011
GCCAGCTTCTTTCTTAGCCCACGATCAGGTCATCACACAAAATCTCGGATGATCCATAAAAAATATCCACGTGGAGATTTGAGATTTTCCACGTGGATATTCGAGAAAGGAGGGCTTCGGACGAATTTCCTTGTAAAGAGATGTAAATAGAGGTTAGAGGTTAGAGCTGTCAGAGGGATCAGAGCCATCAGAGCGATCGGAGTGGATCGGAGTGGATCGGAGCTGTCGGAGGGATCAGAAGTTAAAGATTAGAGGTTAGAGAGCAGGGGTGATACATTATATATAGTGACCTCTTTGATGATATATAGTGACCTCATTGATGCCTCGATTGTCGCTCATGTGTAGCTTCTGACAAAGCGATTATAGTGCGTCAGCCCTGAGATGCGAGGTTGGGCTGCTTGTTTATTCAATTAAATGTTGTATCTTTGCACCACGAACGGCACGAAGGGGGCATTCTTCCCTACGATGTACCGCTCGGAAGCTTCGGGGTGTAGCGCAGTCCGGTTAGCGCACCTGCTTTGGGAGCAGGGGGTCCCAGGTTCGAATCCTGGTACCCCGACAGATAAGCTAAAACGACAATAGAGTGGCAAATTGCCACTCTATTGTCGTTTATAGCGAGTAGCTCCACTATATCCGTTTACGGCAAACAATGGGTATGTGATGCAAAAATCGAAGAAAGAGGTGCGCCACAACAAAAAAAAAGTCCGAGAAACAAAACAATTGCCAATAAATCGTTCTACATACAAGAATTTATTAGTATCTTTGCGGTGAGATCAGACGAAGTATGAGGATCATAAGTACGAGACGGATTAAGGAGTATTACGAGCGAGAGCCAAGGAGCAGAGTCGCACTGCTCTACTGGGTAGCAGTGGTCAAGCGAGCTGAGTGGCGTAACGCTATGGACGTCAAGAGAGACTTTGCCTCTGTCGATGCAATTGGCAAGCAGAGATTTGTTTTTAACATCGGAGGTAATAAGTATCGACTCGTCGTAGTCGTGCAGTTCGCTCATCAATGTGTTTATGTGCGCTTTGTAGGTACTCATAAGGAGTACGACAAGGTGGATTGTCTAACTATCTAACCGCTTTGAGATATGTATACAGAAGAACAATATAGATACGCTCTAGCTCGTGTGGAGACACTTCTACCTCGTATGGAGGATGAGACAATAAGTGAGCCCGAAGAGCAGGAGTTGGCGATTATGAGTGATGTGGTCGCTTCGTACGAAGAGGAGCATTATCCGCTAGAGAGCCTAACGCTGGGCGAACTAATCAGCTATGCCCTCAAGGAGCAGGGCAAGTCTCAGGCAGAGCTAGCCCGCGAACTGGGTGTCTCTCCATCTCGTGTGAGTGACTTCGTCAATGACAAGAGCGAGCCATCGCTCTCGCTAACGGGGCGCATCTGCCAGGTGCTAGGACTCTCCGCCGAGCTGGTTCTAGGCTGTGTCACACCTGCCTATGCGTAGCTGGTTGGCTGTTGGCCTTTGGCTGTTAGCTGTTAGCTAGGGACACTAGTGCTACTAGGATCTAATTTCTAACCTCTTATCTCTAACCTCTATCTCCCTCCCCCTCTAATCTCTTTTTCGTACCTTTGATCCTACAAGAGAGACTATAAAGAAATGACAAACGATACTTCTACCCAGCGTGATACCGCGGCGGTCGGCTACGACAAGAAGGTAGCCGTCGTAGGTGCCGGCTCCATGGGGCGCAGCATAGCCATCTGCCTGGCCATGCACCATATACCTACCGTCATACAAGCACGATCTCTGGATCGTCAGAAACGGGCTATCCCACTTCTCGAGCAGTCACTGGCGGAGTGTGGCGAACTCTTCGACTGGAGCAAAGAGCAGCAGCAGGAGTTGCTCAGCCGCATCAAGGTGACTGTGGACAATGCCGACATTGTCTCGGCCAACCTCGTCATAGAGGCGACCAGTGGCACCCTAGAGGAGCACAAAGACCTTTACCGCGACCTCGATGCTGTCCTCAGCGAGGGGACGATCATCGCTTCGATCACTTCGTCGATCAGCATCACGGAGCTAGGCAACGCCACACAGCGTCCGTCGCTGGTGGCGGGGATGCACTTCTTCAATCCCGTGCCACTCATTGACCTGGTCGAGATCGTCTCGTCACAGCACACTTCGCAAGAGACACTCGAGCAGATCCAAGAGCTGTGCGATGCGATGGGCAAAGAGACAGTCTACGTCGAGGACTCGCCCGGCTACATCGTCAATCGTATGCTCATCCCGATGATCAACGAGGCAATCACCGAGCTGGCTCAGGGTATCGGTTCTATCGAAGACATAGACCGTGCGATGCGCATCGGCGCTAGTCACCCGATGGGGCCCCTAGAGCTGGCAGACTGGATCGGGCTAGACACTTGTCTGGAGATCTTGGAGGGACTCTTTGCGGAGTTTATGGACAGCAAGTATCGCCCGCACCCATTACTACGCCGTAAGGTACGCGCCGGACAGCTCGGTCGCAAGGTAGGCGTGGGCTTCTACCGCTACACCCCAGAGGAAGAGGAATAGTCGTAACAGTAGATCCGTTTTTTTGCACTAAGCTTGAGATGCAAGTCAAAATCCTCGGCTGTGGCTCTGCACGTCCCACACGGCATCACCTTCCCTCGGCGCAAGTACTGACCGTCGCAGGGCATCACTACCTGATAGATGCTGGCGAAGGGGCGCAGCACTCGCTCATTCTGGCGGGCTATAAGATCACGCAGCTGGAGGCGCTCTTTATCTCGCACGCTCATGGAGATCATTGCTTTGGTCTGCCAGGGCTGCTCACCTCTATGGCTCACGTAGGGCGCACGAAGCCACTCACCATCGTGACGACAGCCGAGGTGGCTGAGTACATACGCTACATCGAGGAGCATCACATCGAGGAGAGTCCCTACGAACTTTCCGTAGTCGTAGCTCCGAGCGACGAGGTATCCCGCACTATCTACTCCGACCCTTGGCTGCAGGTCGACACGTTGCCGCTGCGGCACCGCACGAGCGCCATCGGCTTCCTCTGCCGTGAGCACTGTATGCCGAGGAGGATAGACCCTGTGGCTACCGACTTTTATCAAATCCCCCATACCGCTATGCATACCCTGCAAATGGGGCTAGACTACGTACCTCAAGGTGGCGGACGCATCATCCCCAATCGTGAGCTGACGAAGCCGGGGCGCCCGCCCCGCGCCTACGCTTATCTCTCAGACACGCTCCCAGCATGGCATCTGGTAGAGCAGATACGAGGCGTGGACCTCCTCTACCATGAGAGCACTTACAGCGATGAGTTTCGTGACCGTGCGGAGGCTTACGGGCACTCTACAGCACGACAGGCCGCTGAGGTAGCACAGGCGGCTGAGGTGGGTCAACTGCTCTTAGGGCACTACTCAGGTCGCTATGACGACCTATCCACATTGCTTAGTGAGGCACAAGAGGTCTTTCCCAATAGCTGTGCAACCCAAGAGGGAGATCTATACGAAGTATAATGCTTTGCTCGAAACACAATTGACAGAACCATGAGTAGCCGCATCAAAAGTCTCTTTAAGGATACCGTCATCTACGGAGCGACGACCATGCTCAGTCGCTTCCTCGGCTGGGCGCTCTTCCCGCTCTATGTGTATCAGCTACCCTCGCCCGCCGACTACGGTATCGTGACCAATCTGTATGCGTGGGTGGCCCTGCTCCTGATCCTCCTAACGTATGGGATGGAGACGGGCTTCTTCCGCTTTAGCCGTGAGGGTGACGGGCGCAAGGTGTATGCCAATAGTTTGCGTACGCTAGGTACCAGTTCGCTCCTTTTCCTCATCTTGGGCTTGCTCTTTGTCAAGCCGATCGGAGCAGCTCTCGGGTATGCTGACATGCTGCGCCCCGTAGCGATGCTGATTGTGATCGTAGCGATCGATGCCTTCACCAGTATTCCCTTTGCCTATCTGCGCTACACCAATCAAGCCCTGCGCTATGGCTTGATCAAGATCGGCTACGTACTCCTGACGGTGGCGCTCAATCTCTTCTTCCTACTGGTCTGCCCTTGGCTCCAGAGGGTGGCTCCCGGAGCGGTCGACTGGTGGTACGAACCTGGGCTAGGTGTCGAGTATATCTTCCTCTCGAACATGATCGCCAATATCATCCTCCTACTGGTCTTGATCCCCATTATGAAGCAGGCGCGTGGTGGCGGACGCTTCGACTGGGGGCTACTTCGTCGCATGCTCCACTACTCGCTGCCGATGGTCTTGCTCGGCATAGCGGGCAACTTCAACAAGATGGCGGACAAGATCATCTTCCCCTTGCTCTTTGCAGATCAAACCTTTGCCAATACGCAGCTTGGCATCTACAGCGCTGGGTACAAGATAGCGGTCGTCATCGTCATGTTTACGCAAGCCTTCCGCTTTGCTTACGAGCCATTTATCTTCCAGCGAGGCAAGGAGGGCGAGCTCTCGGCAGACGAGGAGGCAGCAGCGGAACGCGAGCGTCGCGTCACCTATGCGAAGGCGATGCACTACTACCTGCTCTCGGCGATCTTTATCTACGTCGCGGTGATGTGCTACCTCGACCTGCTCAAGGTGCTGATCAGTCCCGCCTACTATGACGGGCTACGGGTCGTACCCTATGTGATGCTCGGGGAGGTGCTCTTCGGCATCTACTACAATCTATCGCTCTGGTACAAGCTGACCGACCGCACCTATTGGGGTGGTATCATCTCCACGGCTGGCTGTCTGCTCACGGTGGCAATCATCGTATGGGGTGCACCGCACTGGGGCTTTATGGCGTGTGCCTACGCTTCGGTCGTGAGCAACCTCCTACTGGTCCTCGTCTCCTACTTCCTCGGCCGCAAGTACTACCCCGTACCGTACCAACTGGGAGCGACGGCTGGTTACTTCGTCGTGGGCGCCATCGCCGTAGGGCTCGTCTTGTGGATCTATGGTGCGATGCCTGCGATGTGGATGCGCCTGCTACTCAGCACCGTGGTCTTAGTCGCACTCACAGGATATATCGTCTGGCGCGAGCAGCTGGTCAAGGCGTTTGCCCCGATCTTGCGCCGTCTGCGCCACAAAGCTTCTTAAAAGCGAGATGAGTAGGGACGCACAGCTCGTGTCTAGCGGGAGAGCGTCCATCGTATAGCACAACATTGCCAAGGAGTCAAAGATTTCACTATCTTTGTGTATCCACATGGGAGGAGTGTCTCAACAAGCTACGAGCTTGGCAGTCCGCCCGTAACGTACAGTTTACAGACCTATATAGACAGATTGATTATGATTAATGATTTCGCAAGTTGGCTGACACCAGGCCAGAGTGTTCTTATCGTATCGAAGGATAGATCCTTCAGAGGTACCTTTCAAGCCGTTTGTGGCGACTACATAGTCCTCGAGAGTCGTCGCGGTGACCAGCATTTCATCCGTGAGGAGCTGATTGAGTCCTTTACGGTGTATCACAAGAGAGAGCGATCCGCTAACACGCTGAGAGACTCACTCGGAGAGGAGGAGCTCTCTGAGGAGCGTGACGAGAGAAAGCTATCCGACGAGGAGGCGATAGAGAGCCTGCTCTCACCCCTAGAGGGCTCTATAGACAAGGACAAAACCTACATATACAAGCCTGGCGACCGTATCCCACTGCCTGATAAGAATCAGGTCAAGTCACACGCCGCTAAGCAACAGAAAGCGGGTTCCAACCGATACCCTCGCAACTCTGCCGACAAGCCTACCCTCAGCGAGATCCTAGACGAGATAGAGGCAGGTGAGGATAGGTCAGCTATTCCCGAGGAAGATCTACAGATAGTGCGCTCTGCGGGCACGATCAAGATGCGGGAGAATATGAAGAAGTACGGCTTTATCGAGGCCTTTGATGAGGAGAAGACAAACTACTGGTTCCCCTTTAATGCGCTGACCGACGAAGATCTCAGCGTGACGGACGAGGTGGTCTTTTGCAAAGGATCAAACGAGAAGGGCTTCACGGCTAGTGGCATTGCTTCGCCAGGCACCATACATCGTCTGCTACTCCTCGTGGATTATATCCTGAAGACGAGATACTACAACTTCCCGATCGTGCTACCCCTCCTAGAGACGATGCGGGAGCAGTACCCCGACAATAAGAGTATTGAGGACAAGTATCAGGAGGTCAAGGAGCGACAAGAGAGCTACAGCAAGCGCAAAGGCGGTGCTGAGTGATTTACCCGCTATAACGCGATAGACTTATGAGACCTTTATATCAGATTGCGTCGCTCCTCGTGGCACTGCTGGCTGTGTGTAGTTGCTCGGATGGTGGCGGGAATACCTTCACTCAGGCTAGTGGTAAGCCAAACGAGGTGATGCTCGTCATGGATCGTGACTACCTAGCGGACTCTGTCGGCACGGCTGTCAAGGCGATGCTACGAAGCTATGTACCTGCGATGCCTCAGATCGAGGAGCAGATGGACGTGACGACGGTGGATCCCAAAGACTTTGACACCTTCCTCCGCTATGTGCGCAACATCCTGATCGTAGACATCGATGCGGGACGCTATACGCAGAACAGCGTAAAGTTTGCTTACGACCAGTGGGCGCATGGCCAGATTGTGGTGACGATACAGAGTCCCTCGCCAGACTCGGTCTGCTACCTGATGGCGGATCGTGGACGTGCTGTGCTCAACCTATTCGTACGCCACGAGCTGGCGGTACAAGCGAGCAACTTGGTGAAGAACTTTAGCCACAAGGCTGACGAACTAGCGGTAAAGTATCTCGGCTACCATCTCAGCGCTCCCGAAGACATCGTCTCCTACAAGGTAGGCAAGAATTGTCTCTGGCTCTCCAACAATGCGATGCGTCGGCGCACCGACATGCTCCTCTACAAAGTGCCTTACCATGGCGAAGCACTGACGGCGCCTTACCTCGTAGCTCTGCGCGACTCGGTCCTGGCGGTCAATGTGCCTGGGCCTATCGAGGGAAGTCATGCGGTCACAGCGCCTCACATCTTGATGACAAGACAAGTCTCCATCGAGGGACAGCCCTTACGCACTGAGCTGCGTGGACTTTGGGAGCTACGTGGCGGAGGATCTATGGGCGGCCCATTCGTACAGCACGCTTTCGTCACTCCTCAGGGTAACGAGCTGGTCGTCGCTGAGGCTTTTGTCTACCATCCCAATGAAGCTAAGCGAGATGTGATGCAACAGGTCGAGGCGGCGCTCTTCTCCGTAAGAGCTGACTCCGTCGAGCTGTGGGACGCTGAGCAAGTAGCACAGGCACGCTGGACGGCTTACACAACCTATTGAACGATTTATGACTGACAGAAGAATTGTGGTCGGGATAACCCACGGCGACATCAACGGAACGAGCTACGAGCTACTGCTCAAGCTCTTCAACCGCAATGGCGTAACCGACCTCTTTACACCTATTATATATGGATCTCCACGTATCGCCGCGTACTACAGTAAGGCACTACAGATGGAGCGCGCGTCGTGGCATCTGATCACAGACGCGGAAGAAGCGGAGCCCGACGTGGTCAACGTGATCGACGTGGTGGGCGACGAGATTGACGTGACGCCTGGCAAGGTGACTGAGCCTGCGGGCTTAGCTGCCCTAGCTGCCTTAGAGAGAGCCACGAGCGACATCAACCGTGGTGCGATAGATGTCTTGGTCACCTGTCCGATCAACAAGTCGGCTATGCCACAAGACCGTTTCCCCTACAAAGGGCACACCGCCTACCTAGGCGTGGCTTGCGGACAGGGCAAGGAACCCCTAATGATCCTCGCAGCGCCTTCGGGTCTGCGGGTTGCACTGGTATCGACGCACGACCCCATTAGCCAAGTGTCCAAGGTCATCACTCAGAGACGAGTCCTCAAGACTTTGGAGATCCTAGACGAAGCTCTACGACGCGACTTCTTGATCTCTTCGCCTCGCATAGCGGTCCTCGGACTCAACCCACACGCTGGAGACAACGGACTGATCGGCTCTGAGGAGCTAGAGGTCATCGCTCCGTCTATTGCCATTGCGCAGCGGGAGATGGGGATCTATGCTTTTGGGCCTTTCTCGGCCGATGGCTTCTGGGGCTCGGGAGCTTATCAGCAGTACGATGCGGTCTTGGCTATGTACCACGATCAGGGCTTAGCCCCCTTCAAGCTACTACACCTACACGACGGGGTCAACGTGACGGCCGGACTACCTATCATACGTACCTCGCCTGACCACGGCACGGGCTACGATATCGTGATGCAGGGCATCGCCAATGAGCAGGCGCTTATGGAGTCTATCTACATGGCTATCGACCTTTACCGCCATCGCATGGCAGACGATGAGGCGCGTAGCAATGTGCTGCCTAAGCTCTACAAGAACAAACGAGGAGATAACGAGTAAATGCAAAGAGCGACAAAGGATATGGAGCGCATCAATGGACTCATAGCTCGCAAAGGGATCAGACCCATGACTGATCGCATAGCCCACGAAGTGCTGGTGCGTACAGACTTTGCCGAGGCTCACTACATGTCTATGCTGGCGATGCTCATGGGTCTGGTCGCAGCCTTCACACTGCTTGACCCGATCTCTCTGTGGAGCAGTATCGTTGGCACGGTAGTCATACTGCTGGCTCTGATACTCAACGAAACGGCCTACTCAGTAGAGCGACAGCGCGTCACAAAACGGACGGTTCCAGCGCCCAGCAAGCAGGTTGTCGTCTGGTACACAGCCACGCCGATCGTCATACAGCTGGCGCTCCTCGTCTCCTTGCCGATACGCATCAGCACCTACCCGCCACAGGAGGCAGGCGCTACGGGCATCTCGGGCTGGTGGTACGCTGCGCTAGCGATTATCGTCATACTCCTCTACCTCTATCAGCTACTCATCGAGTACTTCGTCAGGTACTCCCAGCGCAGTATGTCTGCACAGCTAGAGGCTCATCACTACGCTCCACTCTTTGCCTACCGATACCGACGAGGCTATCAGGCAACTAGCCCTAAGGAGCCCGAGGGCAAATGGTCTAGACGGGCGCTCTATCGCTTACTCACACTCTGGGAAATTCTTCTCCCGTGGCACTACCGGCTACAGTCGCTACTCTATCGGCATGCGCATCAGGAAAGCGTGCCAGCGCAGTTTGTCCAGCAGATGCCTCAGTACAAGCGTGGCGTCGATATCACGCTAGGTCTGCTCAGCCACTACAACCGCTGGGTGCTCCTCGTCCTCACTTTGGCCTTCCGATGGGAACTTTGGTACCTAGTCGTGACAGGCGTCGTCCTCTCGCTGATCACCCTAGGCGTGCATCTCTACCTAGAGTCTGAGTACCGCAAGCTTTACCAGGGACTCAGCGACAACATACAGCGAAAAGAACAGCCAGAGTCTCCACAATAGTGCCATGAGTACGAGCAACAAGCGACTTCATATCTACAAAGCTTCGGCAGGAGCGGGCAAGACCCACACCATGACGGAAGCTTTCCTGCGCCACGTCCTGCAGTACCCCGAGAGTAGCTACCAGGAGGTCCAGGCGGTCACCTTTACCAACCTAGCTACCCGAGAGCTTAAGGAGCGATTCTTCAAGGAGCTCCACACATTGGCGGTAGCGCCTCAAGAGTCGCCTTTCTACGGCACCTTTAATAAGCAGTACAGTGATAAGCAGCTATCCACTAAAGCACGCACGGCGCTCCAGTCCATACTCTTTGACTATGACGGACTACGAGTCAAGACGATCGACTCCTTCTTCCAAGACATCATCCATGCGCTAGCCATCGAGCTCAAGCAGCGCCCCACGACACGCATCGAGCTCTCCACCGATCAGATACTAGGACTAGCCGTGGAGCGACTCTTTGACGAGCCATCCCCAGAAGCCCAAGAGGCGATCAAGCGCTTTCTGACCGACCAAGCCGACAAGTCGATCTACGCTCTCAAGAACGGTCTGACCCTCTTCGCCAAGCAGCTCTACAATGAGCAGATACAGGAGCTGGCCTTTGAAAACAAACAGTTGCTCAACCCCAAGACCTATCCCGTATTTTTGAAAGCGGTCAAGGCGCAAATCGATATCGTGAAGGAGGAGATCCGCAAGCAGGTAGACGCATTCCGAAAGCTAGTCATCCCAGGCACTAAGTTCCCCGGCGGACAGCAATCCCCACTCGCTAGACTGACAGACACGACGAAGGATCAGCCGACCATCGGTGACACAAAGTCCTATATAACCGCCACCACGTGGGATAAGTATCTGAGGCACTTCAACGTTGAGGAGGCTCTTGACGAGCGCTACACAAAGGGCTTCGAGGGCTCCCCCCTGCTTGACGCCTTCTACAAGATACTGCCCCTCCACACAAAGCTCTTTACCCTACAGACCGCAATCAGAAAGGGGTACGACCTGCAGCTCCTCGGAGAGATACAGAGCAACGTCAGCAAGGTCTCAGAGGAGCTAAACATCACGCTCCTAGACAACGCCAAGCAACTCATTCGCACCCTCGTGGGTAGGGCGCATAGCACAGCTTTTATCTATGAGCGGATCGGTACCAAGCTCAAGCATCACATGATTGATGAGTTTCAGGACACCAGTCGCTTTCAGTACGAAAACTTCAAGCCACTCCTCAATGAGGCTCTAGCCGCTGATGGCTCCAGCTTCATCGTTGGAGATGTCAAGCAGAGCATCTACCGCTTTCGCAATAGCGACCCGATGCTCCTGCAGGAGAGCCTGAGCGATGACTTCCCCGAGTATGAGGAGACAGACAACCTAGAGTTCAACTGGCGCAGCGCTCCAGCGATTGTCTCTTTCAACAACCGCTTCTTCTCTCTTCTACCCGAAGCCGACCAGCTCAAGCTGGATAAATCTTCCGAAAGCTACAAACTCATCAAGGACATCTACGCTGCCTCAGAGGTTCATCAAGAAGTTCCCGATAAGCACATAGACAAGGTAGGCGGAGTCTTCATCCATCAGTGGCAGAAGGCGGCCACACAGGATCAGCTCCAGGCAAAGATCGACTACCTCCTCGAGCACGTCATCCCCTCCCTCCGAGAGCGTGGCTACAAGCTCTCCGATATCGCCATCCTGACGCCAAAGAACGATACCCTCCAGCGCATCGCTCAGTCCATCATTCAGTACAACCAAGGCGTTCCATCTGGTCAGGAGCCCCTCGCCTTCGTATCTCGTGAGATGCTCTCACTAGATGCTAACCCACTCTACCGACTCATCGTAGAGATCATGCACAGCGTGCTAGTCAATGCAGGAGCCGCTGAGGAGCTCTACAACAAGAGCTTCGAGCACCGACTAGCTACAGCGCACTATGCCGTGCTAGCGCGTAGCATCCATGACCTACCCGCCCTAGATCTCACCCGTTGCTACAGCGAGGGACTGGGGGCCTCGCTCTACGAACTCACACTACTGATCATCGAGGCCGTGAGCCTCCTCATCACCCCCGCCGACCAGCCCTACATAGATGCACTCCTAGACACCGTACAGGACTATAGCCAGGACAACTACGTGGACCTGCAGGGCTTCCTCGAGTGGCTAGAGACCCACACCCCCAGACTATGCCTAGAGACGCAAGATGCACTGCAGCTCCTCACCATACACTCGGCCAAGGGGCTAGGCTTCCCCGTCGTCTGCCTTCTGGAGTACCAGTGGAGGCTCCTAGACCACAACGACATCATCTGGTGCGATGACAAGGAGGTGATGGACGAGCTTCACAAGCTGCTAGGTACGGATGTGGAGATTCCTCCCCTACTCCCCATCTCCTCTACCAAAGAAACGCTGAGCACCTCCTTCCGCCACAGGATTGCAGCCGAAGAGGGAGCAGCCCTCCTAGATCGTATCAATACACTCTACGTAGCGATGACACGAGCCAAGAGCGAGATGCACCTAATCCTCAGTGAGAAGAAGGAGAAGTCGGGCAAGAGTGTCAACTTCGAGAGCGTCATCTCCGAGCTAGTCGGAAAGATCCACGAAACCGCCTCCAGTGCAGACTTTTGCGAATCCAAAGAAATCCCCCTCCACTACTCCGAAACCACAACTTCTTCGGCAAAAGTGGGAGAAGTCCTGCAGCGCACCTTTTACACTCAGACAGATCCCTCCACAGCCCCGCAAACTCAGCCTACGGCAGAGCCCAGCACCGCCTTAGCGCCCCGCAGGGTCTTTGGCAGAGAGCAGACCAGCGACCTAGCCCAGCTACGCGTGCG
>OASD01000723.1_pt1 | contig 12033 bp, 8 predicted proteins | sample 1475531 | NCBI WGS metagenome assembly OASD01 (sample SAMEA3360668, study PRJEB22359) | human gut metagenome | biome: ENVO:urban biome; feature: ENVO:human-associated habitat; material: ENVO:feces | place: Bangladesh | collected 2011
GGAAGATGACCTGCCTGCTGTTTGATTCTATCGTAATTCATACTGCAAAGATACACATTATTTTTGTGATGGGCAAATGATTAGAAAGGTAATGCATGAGAATGGCGAATCTTGTAGATTTTTTCCCTTATCTGGTTCCATTTGGCAAGGACCAGGTAACCAGATACGACTGCCAGATAGAGAAGCATTAACTGAAGGAGTGACAGATGAAGATGGTCTATGCTGGCACCCGGCAACAGACTGGTAAGCCGGAAGGCGGTATGGGTGGCTTGGGTAATGCTGGCAAGTACTGCTGCTATATGTTGCATCAGCCAGGTGCCGACGGTGGCAAGGCTGGAAATGTAGGTAAGGGGAGAAAGCAGCAGGAGTAGGGCACAAAGATAGAGGATGAGGGTGGCTGCCGGGATGGCGATGAAGCTGGTGAACAGGGAGTAGCAGGATATTCTGCCGAAATAATAGACGATGAGCGGAAGCGTACCTATCTGTGCCGCCAGGGATACGCTGAATAATCCCCAGAGGCAACGGATGATCTTGCCGTGGGATTTGAGCAGTCCGAAGAGCGGGGGATAGAATATGAGGATGGAAGCCACGGCGAGAAAGGACATCTGGAAACTGATGTCGAAAAGATGGAAGGGATTCAGAAACAGCATGATGACATAGGCTAGGGCCAGGGTGTTGAGCGAAAGGTCGGGGCGCAGGGCTAGCAGGCAGAAACTGTAGATGCTGAGCATGGAGGCTGATCTGACGGCGCTAGGGGGAAGGCCGATAAAGACAACATACGCCCATACGGCAACGAGGGACAGGGCAATGGTGGGTCTGGAACGGCGCTTTCCGCCCAGAAGAATCACGAAGAGCTGGAAGATAATGCCTATGTGCAAGCCGCTAACAGCCAGTATATGACTTGTGCCGGAGATGGAAAAGCTCTCCTTGGTTTCCCGGTCGAGTGAACCCTTATCGCCCATCGCCATCGCAGAAATCACGGCGAAATCCTGTCCGTCGATATGATAAGTATGCAGCTGCTGTTCCAGCTGCTGGCGGAAGGAACGGCTTGCCAGGATGGTGCGGTCGATGGGGGAGAGTGACAGGTAGGTCATGATGCTGCCAGGTGCTTTCGTCTTATCGATATGATGGGAGGTGATGAAACCGCCCAGACAGAACAGGCAGAGCGACAGAAAGAGGCTCTGAAGAAGGACCAACTGCTTGATTTTTCTGAAGAAGAGCCGGGAAAGCTGACGGTTTTCATGGAGTACATAGCAGCAGCCGGCTAAGGCTATGGCAATGATGGCTGCGATGAGCCAATAGCGCGTGGAGAAGTAATCATAGCTGTATCTGGCTGTGATGATGCTAAGTGATAGTATGAGGCTGAAGAACATCAGCGGAGTGACTGGGAGTCTTTTATTTCTGTCCATTTTAGCCGTGTTTTCAGGTTCGTTTAAAAAAGAGAAGCCCGACAAAAGGTTGGGATAGTCCAACTCTCTTATCGGGCTTCTCATATATATATATAATAATGTATAAGCCTGCCTGGAAGCAGAAATATATCATTTCGGGAGATTACTCTCTCTTGAGATTATTTGCCGAATCCGAAGATACGCTTGATGAATTTCTTCACAGGATTATCGTTCTTCTGTGGATTGACAACAGGAGCGTACTTGCGAGGACCGGAATTCTCAGAACCCTTCTTCTGCTGGTTCTGAGGAGCAGCGCCCTGTCGCTTCTGCTGAGCGCCACCCTGCTTCTTCTGGGCTACACCTCTGCCTCGGCCATTGCTGCCTGGACGAACATTGTTCTCATTGCCCGGGCGCTGGTTGCCGTTAGACTGCTGATTGCCCTGCTGGTTGCCGTTCTCGTTGTTGCGCTGCTTATTGTTGTTGCGGCGCTTGTTGTTATTGCGATTCTTCTGCTCGCCGTTGCGCTGCTCAGCGTTTCTCTGTTCATTGTTCTTGAACTCGCGATTCTTCTGCTCGCCGTTCTCGTGATTCTTCTGTGCGCCATTCTCGCCATTGTTCTGAGGAGTCTTTTCCTGACGCTCGTTTGGCTTGTTTGGCTTGCGCTTGTGTGAAGTCTGGTCGCGGTCTTTCTGTCTGCGGCTCTTGGCGCTGGTCTTGGTCTTGCCCTCGCCCTCGCCGTTGCTGTTATTGTTGCCGCCGCGGTTGCCGTTGCGGTTGTTTCCGCCCTGCTTTCCGCCCTTGCCCTTTCGACCATTGTTGCGTTTTGAAGGCTTGTTGAGCTTGATGTATTCAGGGCCTTCGCCGCAATCTTCCGGCAGAGGCATCTTCTCTACCACCTTCTCCAGGAACTTCTCAATCTGCTGGAACCAGTACTGGTCTTCCTCGTTGACGAAGGTGATGGCTCTACCATCGCGGTTGGCACGGGCTGTACGGCCGATGCGGTGAACATAATCCTCAGTATCGTGAGGAACGTCATAATTGATGACCATCTCGATATCATCAATATCGATTCCACGAGCCACGATATCCGTAGCAACCAGTACGTCGAACTGACCGCTCTTGAACTTGAACATTACATCATCGCGCTCTGCCTGCTCCAGGTCGGAGTGCATTGCACCGCAGTTGATGCCAATCTGCTGAAGGGCAGCAGCCAGCTGCTTCACCTTCATCTTGCTGCCGCTGAACACGATGACGCGCTTCATATCGCCAGCCTTGAAGATATCTTTGATGATGGTCATCTTCTGGGTCTCGTAACAAACGTAAGCCTCCTGCTTGATCTTCTCGGCAGGCTTGCTTACGGCAAGCTTGATCTCTACAGGATCCTTGAGCAGGGCCTTGGCAAGTTCCTCAATTTTCTCAGGCATGGTGGCAGAGAACATGATGGTCTGGCAGGTCTTTGGCAACTTGGAAGCGATGGTGTTGATATCTTCTGAGAAACCCATGTCGAGCATACGGTCGGCCTCATCGAGAATGAAGAAGCTTACCTTGCTCAAATCTACATTACCCAGGGAAATGTGGGTGATGAGGCGACCTGGAGTAGCAATCACGACATCAGCACCCATGCGGAGGCTCTTCAGTTCCTGATCGTAGCGGTTGCCGTCGTTGCCGCCATAAACAGCCACGCTGCTCACATCCTGCAGGTAGTAGCCGAAGCCCTGCATGGCCTGGTCTATTTGCTGGGCCAACTCGCGGGTTGGCGACATGATGACGCAGTTGATGGCGTCTTTCGGATAGCCGCCATCATCAAGCTTGCTCAATACTGGGAGCAGATAGGCTGCTGTCTTACCCGTTCCGGTCTGTGCCACGCCCAATACGTCGTGACCTTCCAATATCTCAGGGATACATTTTTCCTGTACAGGGGTGCAAGTGTCGAAGCGCATGTCGTATAATGCGTCGAGCACGTTGTCATTCAAATCTAATTCGTCGAAATACATTCTTTTCCTTTCTTTTGTTGACCATTGAGCCGGATGGATCTTCATCCGTTCCAATGGTCAAGGTTCTTTGTTTCAATGTTTAATTACCTCGGAGCCTTGCGGTAGCAGAAGTAGGCAACGAAGGCGAAGATGATGTTTGGCAACCAGGCTGCAAGTGCCGGAGGGAAGTTTGCCTGGATGGCAAAGGTTGCCGATACGGTTTGCAGCATGATGTAGCCGAAGCTCAGTGCAAGACCGATTCCCAAAGATAAGCCCATTCCTCCCTTACGCTTGCGCGATGAAAGCGACACTCCGATGATGGTGAGGATGAAGGAGGCAAACGAGGCGGCGATGCGCTTGTGGTATTCTACCTGATACTGCACCACATTGCCCGAACCGCGGTTGATCTGCTTGGAAATATACTCCTTCAGTTCCGGACTGGTGAAGGTTTCCTGCTGACCCTTGGAATAAACCAGGTCGGTAGGCTCCATTGTAATCAGCGTATCCTTCTGTGCTCCGCTGGTGATGTGCTCCTTCATACCTTTCAGCTGGCGCACCTTCCAGTTGCTCAGCTTCCAGTGGTATTTGCTGTCGGAGATCGTATCATACTGAATCTCCATTGCCGTAAGGTGGCTTACGAGTTTCTTGTCCTGGAACTTGTCGAGACAGAATCCGTAACCTCGCTTCGAGTTGTTGTCGTAGTGCTGCATATAGGCAATTACGCCCTTATCTACCTGTAGCTGTACGTTTTCGGCAGAAGTATTCTTCTTCTTGTTCTTGTACATCGTCTCAAAGTTCTGGCGTACTACCGTGCCGTGAGGAATCACGTAGGCAGAGAGTACATAGCTCAAGGCAGAGAGCATGATGCAGGTGATGAGGTAAGGACGAAGGAGTCGCTTGAAGGAAACACCTGATGCCAGAATGGCGATGATTTCAGAGTTGCCTGCCAGCTTCGACGTGAAGAGGATGACCGCCACAAACACGAACAACGCACTGAAGAGGTTGGCGAAGTAAGGGATGAAGTTGGCATAATAATCGAAGATGATGGCCTTGGCCGGTGCATGATACTCCGTGAACTTCGCCAGGTTCTCATTGAAGTCGAACACGATGGAGATGGAGATGATCAGTGCAATCGAGAAGAAGTAGTAGCCTACGAACTTCTTGATAATGTACCAGTCTAACCGCTTGATGTATCTCAGTGGGTTGAGATACCTGAGCACCCTGAGGAATCGCAGCTTGTGCCCGATCCAGCCTAGAATGCGGGCTATGCGCTGCAGGATGGCAATGAGCCAGCCGAAGCGAGATTCGAAGGCTCTGCCCATCTTGAGCAGTCTGCGATGTTTTCTGATGTATTTATAATCTTTCATCATTTAATGTAAAATATGTATAGGAGCATCCTATAAAGTTCAATGCTCAACGCTCAAGCTAGATTCGACGGCCGAGCTGATCGATGATAGAGCGTTTCCACTCTACGAAATCGCCCTGCTCGATATGATGGCGCGCATCTGTAACGAGACGGAGATAGAACGACAGGTTGTGGATGCTGGCAATCTGCATGGCAAGGAGCTCCTGGGCCTTGAAGAGATGGTGCAGGTAGGCCTTGGTGGTAATCTGGTCGATGTCGCAGCCGTCTGGATCCACTGGACTGAAATCCATCTCCCACTTCTTGTTGCGCATGTTCATCGTACCATTATAGGTGAAGAGCATCGCATTGCGGCCGTTGCGGGTTGGCATTACGCAGTCGAACATATCTACACCGCGCTCGATGGCCTCGAGCAGGTTCTGGGGAGTTCCTACGCCCATCAGGTAGCGAGGCTTGTCCTTTGGAAGAATCTCATTCACCACCTCGATCATTTCGTACATCACCTCGGTAGGCTCGCCTACGGCAAGACCGCCGATGGCATTTCCGTCGGCTCCCTTATCGGCAATGTACTTGGCTGCTTCGCGGCGCAGCTCTGGGAAAGTACAGCCCTGGACGATAGGGAAGAGGCTCTGCTGATAACCGTAGAGAGGTTCTGTCTCGTCGAAGCGCTTGATGCAGCGGTCGAGCCAGCGCTGGGTCATCTCCAGACTCTTCTTCGCATACATGAAGTCGCTCTGTCCGGGAGGACACTCATCGAAAGCCATCATGATGTCGGCACCGATGATGCGCTCTGTATCCATCACGTTCTCTGGAGTGAAGAAGTGCTTGCTGCCATCGATGTGCGAACGAAACTCGCAGCCCTCTTCTCTGAGCTTGCGGATTCCGGTAAGCGAGAATACCTGGAAACCGCCGCTGTCGGTGAGGATAGGACGGTCCCAGCCGTTGAACTTATGCAGTCCGCCTGCCGCCTTGATGACTTCGAGTCCCGGGCGCAGGTAGAGATGGTAGGTGTTTCCCAGGATGATCTGGGCCTTTACCTGCTGGCGCAATTCTTCGAAATGTACACCCTTTACGCTACCCACAGTTCCCACAGGCATGAAGATCGGAGTCTTGATCTGTCCGTGGTCGGTGGTGATGATGCCGGTGCGAGCATCGCTTGCCTTATCTGTTACTTGTAGTTCAAATTTCATTTCTTTTCTTTTTTGTCATTTTCAGGAATGGTGAAGTCGATAGGGTGCTTTACCTTCTCGTCGGTGAGGGCAAACTCCCAGACATCTGCTACATCTTCTACATAATGGAACTCTACGCCCTTGAGATACTTTTCTGGAATGTCGAGGATGTTCTTCTTGTTTTCCTTGCAGATCACGATGTCTGTAATGCCGGCACGCTTGGCTGCCAGGATCTTCTCCTTGATGCCTCCCACTGGGAGTACCTTGCCGCGAAGGGTAATCTCGCCGGTCATGGCTATGTTCTTGCGAACCTTGCGCTGGGTGATGGCCGAAGCGATACTGGTGGCAATGGTAATACCTGCCGAAGGACCGTCTTTTGGCGTTGCTCCTTCAGGTACGTGGATATGGATGTTCCAGTTTTCAAAGATGCGGTAATCCACGCCCAGCAGGTCGATATGCGCCTTGATGTATTCCAGGGCGATGACTGCCGATTCCTTCATCACATCTCCCAGGTTACCGGTCAGGGTAAGCTTGCCCTGTCGTCCCTTGCTCAGAGAGGTTTCGATAAAGAGAATCTCTCCGCCCACAGAGGTCCATGCAAGTCCTGTTACTACTCCGGCATAATCGTTGCCCTGATAGATGTCGCGGGTGAATGGGGCGGTGCCGAGAATCTCCTTCAGGTCTGCTGCGGTGATGGATGGCTTCTCCAATTCCTTGGAATAGGCGAGCTTGTAGGCCATCTTGCGCAGTCCCTTGTTGATCTGCTTCTTGAGCTGGCGCACACCGCTTTCTCGGGTGTAGTGCTCGATGATGCCCTCAATGGCTGCCTTGTTGAAACTTACCTTCGGGGTGAATTTGTCGAGACCTGTATTCTCCAATTCCTTCGGAATCAGGTGGCGCTTGGCAATCTCTATCTTCTCCTCCGTAATGTAGCCGCCTACTTCGATGAGCTCCATTCGGTCGAGCAAAGGACGTGGGATTGAGCTGATGTCATTGGCGGTTGCGATGAAGAGAACCTTAGAGAGATCGTAATCCACATCCAGGTAATTGTCGTGGAAGGTGTTGTTCTGCTCAGGGTCGAGTACTTCAAGCAAGGCTGATGCTGGATCACCCTGGTGGTTGTTGGCTGAAACCTTGTCTATCTCGTCGAGAATGAAGACAGGGTTGCTGCTGCCTGCCTTGAGGATGTTCTTGACAATGCGGCCAGGCATGGCTCCGATATAAGTGCGGCGGTGACCGCGAATCTCGGCTTCGTCGTGCAGACCTCCCAGAGACATTCTTACGTATTTGCGCTTCATGGCCTTGGCAATGCTCTTGCCCAGACTGGTCTTGCCGACTCCCGGAGGACCATAGAGGCAGAGAATCGGACTCTGCATTCCACCCTTCAGGGATCTTACGGCAAGATATTCCAGGATGCGTTCCTTTACTTTCTCCATGCCGTAGTGGTCCTGGTTGAGAATCTTCTGGGCATGAGACAGGCTGAGGTCATCCTCGGTGTATTCGCCCCAAGGCAAATCTACCAGCGTCTGCAGATAGTTGAGCTGGATAGGGTAGTCTGGGCTCTGAGGATGGATGTTGTCGAGTTTGGCCAACTCTTTCTGAAAAACCTTCTGGGTTGCCTCGTTCCATTTCTTGGTCTTGGCTTTTTCGAGCAGCTCCTTCTTCTCCGGACTGCTTTCGCCTTCGCCCAGCTCTTCCTTGATGTTCTTGATCTGCTGCTTCAGGTAATATTCCTTCTGCTGCTCGTCGAGATCAAACTGCGTCTTGTTCCTGATTTCATTTTGCAGGTAGAGCAGTTTCTGCTCCTTGTGCAAGGCCTTGAGTGCCTCTATCAGTCGCTCTGACAGCTTCTCCTGTTCCAGCATCTTGATCTTGTCTTCTGCCGTAAAAGGCAGGGAGGTGCAGATGAAGTTGCATTTCACGAAGCGATTGGTAATCTCATTGATCGCATAGACAGCCTCGTTGGGAATGTTCTCATTGTACTGAATGAATTTGATAGATTCCTCGAAGAAAGTTTGGGTCAATGCCTTGAACATAGGATCCTTGGCTTCCTTTTCGGTAGGCCAGGTCTCTGGCAGACTTTCTACATCTGCAAGATAGAATGGATCCTTATCTACTATCTTCTTCAGCTTGCATCGGCCTAAACCCTGCACGATGATGGTCTTCTGGTGCTCTTCGTTTGGCATGTTGATGACTCTCATCAGCTTGGCAAATGTTCCGGTTTCGTACAAGTCTTCCTGATTAGGTGAGTCTATGTCCGCATGCTTCTGGCAAAAGATGCAGAATACTGTTTCTGGATTTTGCTCCAGCATGTTTGCCAGCTCCTTGCTTTCCGCCCTGCCTATCAGGATAGGAGTAAGCACGGATGGAAAAACCACCAGGTCGCGAGTGCAGAGGGTAGGATAGATTCCTGCCTCCCTTTCTTGTATCAATACGGATGCATCGCCCTCAAAGTCGGCTATCATCTGGATTTGTGTATTCGAATTTCTGTTCATATTCTATTTGATAAACACTTTTTGGGGTGTATATGAATTTCTGTTCTATTTTGATAAACACTTTTTGGAGTGCATATTCTCTTGAATATATATTTATAGGGTGCAAAGTTAGTGATTTTTGCCGAGAATCCCATCGTTTTTTCCGAAAATCACCTCTTTATTAGATATTATTATTAATATAAGCAAGAAGACTGTAATAAAATGCTGATTTTTGCGTTACTATTTTAAAAGTAAAACTATGACAGGATTTAAATTCAAACAATTTGAGATTCATCAGGATCGTTGCGCCATGAAAGTGGGAACGGATGGTGTGTTGCTGGGAGCATGGGCACCTGGCGGTAAACGCATTTTGGATATCGGGTCGGGGACCGGACTCATTTCGCTGATGATGGCGCAGCGCTTCCCTGAGGCGCAGGTGCTGGGTATTGATATGGATGGAGAGGCTTGTGAGGAGGCTGCAGAGAATGTGGCGGCAAGTCCTTTTGCCGATCGCGTCGGAATAGAGTGTTGCAGATTGCAGGACTTTCTTTCTGAGGAGTCTTTTGATGCAATCGTAAGCAATCCTCCTTTCTTCTTGAATAGTCTAAAAAATCCAGACAGTAAACGTACGATGGCCCGCCATACGGATAGTTTGCCTTTCAGGGATCTTTTCAGGGGTGCAAAAATGCTACTGAGTGATGATGGCGTTTTTTCCGTGATTGTTCCTTCAGAGGTTCTTGAGGTGGTTGTGTCGGAAGCTTGTATGCTAGGTTTTTATCTTATCCGGCAGTGTGGCGTTAAGACTGTAGAGCGCAAACAGCCGAAACGTTATCTTCTGTCATTTGCAAAACATCGGTATAATGGAATGGAAAATACTATAAAAACAATGACCGATTCCGAGGGGAACCGGTCAGAGTGGTATGCGAAAATTACGGAAGAATTCTATATTTGGTAAGGGCTAGAGGTTCAGCTTTCTTTGTACGAGCTTGCTGATGGCTCCTACTCGTTTGCTTTGGCGCTGGATGTCTTTGTGAATGTCATCGCGTACAACATTGATGTCGTTGAAGAAATCGGCAAAGGCTGATTGGATGACGTTCGGCTTGCGCACACTCTTGTCTGCAAACGGATTTACAATCATCTTGATGCCTTTTTCTTCCATGTGCACATCTATGTCGGCGCCGGTCATCACAGGGTCGCCATCATAATGGATGACACCTGGCTTGCTGCGGGTGATGTGGAGCTTCTTGCACCGGAAAGACTTGATCTTCGAGTTTTTGTCGAGGGTCTTGTTGAACATGTCGAAACTAACCTGTGAAGCTTCGATGACATCAAACGGTTCCATGATGACTACATCCATCAGTCCGTCGCTCATAGATGCCTGTGGAGCAATATAGGCGTTGTTGCCGTATTGGGAAGCGTTGGCGCATGAGATGAGAAACGCTTTATATTGTTTTGTTCCTGTCTCATCCTCCAGAGTATATGTTTCAGGCTCATATTTTAAGCCTTCTCTCAGGATGTTCTCTGCATAGCTGATCGGTCCACGCTTTCCGCTTTCTGCAAACTTCATACTGACAAAGGCGTCGAAGCCCATTCCGCAAGTGCAGAAGAATGGGTATTCGTTGATGACTCCGTAGTCTAGGTCGTGTATTTCGCAGGCGTTGATGATCTCAATGCTCTTCTTCAAGTTCATTGGCAACAGCAGGTGGCGCGCCAGGCCGTTTCCTGAGCCGCAAGGCAGAATGCCTAATGCTGAGTCGGAATGGACGAGGGAACGGGCTACCTCGTTCACAGTGCCATCGCCACCTACAGCCACCACGATGTCTGCGTGGTTGTCTCTGGCTTCGGCTGCCAGTTCTGAGGCGTGTCCTGGTCTTTCAGTCATTTTTATCTCGTACTCGAACTGCTCCTTGTCCAAAGTAGAATCTATCAAACTGGGAACCGCCGCTTTGCTGCTGGTTCCAGAAATCGGGTTCATGATGAAAACTATCTTTTTTTTCATATCTTAGTCAAGAAATTGTATTTTTAAACTGCAAAAGTAATAAAAATCCCTAAAATGGCAAGAAATATCTACTAAAAAAAGCATAAAAGTAAACTTTCTTAGGAAAAAAGCGGTTATATTAGTCTTTTTTTGTATCTTTGCACCCTGAAACTAGAAAATAAATTAAAATAGAAATAAAGTACACCTATTATAATGGGACAATTACAAGAAAGATACAAGAATTATCGTGTACCTCAGAAGTATATGGAAGCCGGTGTGTATCCATACTTCCGTGAGATCACAAGTAAGCAGATGACAGAGGTAACTGACATCGATGGTCATAAGATCCTGATGTTCGGTTCTAATGCTTACCAGGGTTTGACTAATGATCAGCGAGTTATCGATGCAGCTAAGGCTGCTCTCGACAAGTACGGCTCTGGCTGTGCTGGTAGCCGCTTCCTCAATGGTACACTCGATTTGCATGTGCAGCTCGAAAAAGAGCTTGCTGAGTTTATGGGCAAGGATGAGACATTGTGCTTCTCTACTGGTTTCTCTGTAAATCAGGGTGTGTTGGCATGTGTTGTAGGTCGTAATGACTATATCATCTGTGACGATCGTGACCACGCCAGTATCGTAGATGGCCGTCGTCTTTCATTCGCTACCCAGCTTCACTACAAACACAATGATATGGAAGATTTGGAGCGCGTGCTCTGTAAGCTTCCTGAGGATGCAATCAAGCTCATCGTTGTGGATGGTGTGTTCTCTATGGAGGGCGATTTGGCTAACTTGCCAGAAATCGTGAAGTTGAAGCATAAGTACAACTGCTCTATCATGGTAGATGAGGCTCATGGCCTTGGCGTGTTTGGTAAGCAGGGACGTGGTGTCTGCGATCATTTCGGTCTGACCGATGAGGTAGATCTCATCATGGGTACCTTCTCTAAGAGTCTGGCATCTATCGGTGGTTTCATCGCATCAGATAAGGATACCATCAATTTCCTCCGTCACAACTGCCGTACTTACATCTTCAGTGCATCTAACACTCCAGCTGCAACTGCTGCAGCTCTCGAGGCTCTCCATATCATCCAGAAGGAGCCTGAGCGTTTTGAGAATCTTTGGGATGTTACCAACTATGCTTTGAAGCGTTTCCGTGAGGAAGGTTTCGAGATTGGTGAGACTGAGAGTCCTATCATTCCTCTCTACGTTCGTGATGCAGAGAAGACATTCGTTGTTACCAAGCTGGCTTATGATGCAGGTGTGTTCATCAATCCTGTTATCCCACCAGCATGTGCTCCTCAGGACACATTGGTGCGTTTTGCTCTTATGGCTACTCATACAAGAGAGCAGGTAGAGAAGGCTGTTGAGATCTTGAAGAAGATTTTCGTAGAGGAAGGCATCATCAAGGCGTAATAGCAAAACAATGCGGTTACTGAAAATTCATCAATCGCCATATATAATAAGGTATAAAGGGGCAAATTCTTCGGAAGTTGCCCTTTTTTTAGGAAAAAACTGAATAAATGCATATTTTTACAAAAAAAGTTGCTGAAAAATTTGGTGGAATAAGAAAAATGTTGTACCTTTGCACCCGCAATTCAGAAATGATGCTTATTGTAGAAGTAATTTCATTGTGAGAAGAAAGCGGGGTGTAGCGCAGCCCGGTAGCGCTCCTGTTTTGGGAACAGGTGGTCGCA